>Ga0079226_10000148_pt1 | contig 44457 bp, 38 predicted proteins | sample Poulit2014_FD_76345 | JGI IMG/M metagenome (GOLD analysis project Ga0079226, IMG submission 76345) | Agricultural soil microbial communities from Georgia to study Nitrogen management - Poultry litter 2014 | ecosystem: Environmental > Terrestrial > Soil > Agricultural land | place: USA: Georgia...
GCAAGAATGACACCAAAAATGATTAAAAATGCACCAATAATTTCAATAACTAAAATCTTACTTCCTAAAATAAGTGCAGAACCAATCATGGCAATAAATGGCTCTAAATTCATTAAAAGAGATGCATTAGCAGCGCCGACTTTAGGCATTTCTCTATTCCAAAGCATATTACTAATTCCATGAACGATTATGCCACTTACGATTAGCAATAACCATATTTTTATATCGACTCTTGCAACTTGCTTGTAATCTATTGTTGAAAGAAATGGCAGCAAAAATACAACACCAAAAGCATTGGTTAGTAATGTTATTTGAATAGAGTTAATATATTTGGCAAGCCATTGAATGAGGACGATAAAAATAGCGAATGTGAGCATGGTAATTATAATGGCAATTTCTCCACGACCAATGCTAATCGAACCACCATCAAGAACGCTAATTAATACACCAACTAAAGCAATTATTCCACCTACCCAAAATTTCCAAAGTCTTTTTTCTTTAAAAACAATAAAAGTTAAAATGGAAGTTGTAATAGGTGCTAAAGCTAAAATGAGAGCAGATGTAACTGGACTAGCTGTCACGAGTCCTAAAAAGAATGTATATTGATTTATAGTAATTCCAATCAGACCAGAGATGGCTAGACCAATCCAAACTTTCACCGGAATATCTTCTACATTGAAATAGCGATATAAAAATAACCATAAAAATAAATTTATTGCGATTAAACGAACAAGTGTAATTGTATAAGGATTAAAGTAATCGATAAGTATTTTTCCAATAACAAAATTACTTCCCCAAGCAATAACACAAAAAAGTAAGATTGCATATGTGAAAATTAAATTATTTTTTGATATGTATTTTTTTCGCTGATTTGATTTATTTATCACTATTTATAAACCTCTTTCTTGAATAAGCTTAGCATTTATAATATACGCTAAAAAAATTATATTTGAAGATAATTGTAATTATTAGTATGTATCAAAAGCATCATTAATATCAAATTCATTAGAGGCTGATCTATGAATAAATCTTAAATCTATTTTATTTCTTAAGTGATGATGTGATTAATCAGCAAAAAAATAGTGCGATCATATGTTTAATATAGATGCACTAAAATAATTAATAAAAATATAATTGTAAAAATCCGCCACTAATAGAAAGAGAGAGCATAATTTTGCTTAACATACTATATTTACCAGTGATTAATTTAATAATCACGGCAAAAATTGCAATGAGACTCCATGCAATAGCAATGAATTTTTGTCCTGAAAAATTACTAGGTAAAGCTGTAAAAGATACGTATGATAAAAAAATAGCGAAAATCATGTTAATAAAAAAAATCTTGTTATTGTTTTTATGTTTACTTTTATACAATAAATATTGTATGATTCCGGCTAAAATAACTAAAATAATATAAAATACAAGTAAAATTCCTAAAGACATTATATTTCCTCTTTTCTTAAATTTAAGGTAAGTAATTAATAATCTTTACTTTCTTGTATGGATTGAAGTAAGACAATTAATTAACTTACTATCTTCAAATAAAAAAGCCTTAAAACATTTATAAATTGTTTTAAGGCTTTTAATATAAGAAAAATTATTTTCTTGAGTAGAACTCAACGATAAGTGCTTCGTTAATTTCCGCTGGTAATTCTGAACGTTCAGGAGCACGAGTGAACGTAGCTTCCATTTTTTCTTCATCAACAGATAAGTAGTCTGGAGTGAAGTTGTTTACTTCAATTGCTTCTTTAATAACATCCATGTTACGAGCTTGTTCACGAATACCAATTACTTGGCCAGTTGACACGCTGTAAGATGGGATATCAACACGCTTACCATCAACAGTAATGTGACCATGGTTAACTAATTGACGTGCTTGACGACGTGTACGAGCGAAACCTGCACGGAAAACAAGGTTATCTAAACGAGAATCTAATAGAAGTAAGAAATTCTCACCATGAATACCTTTCATTTTACTAGCTTTTTCAAATAAGTTGTGGAATTGACGTTCGTTAACTCCATACATAAAACGTAATTTTTGTTTTTCTTGTAACTGTAAACCATATTCAGAAATTTTACGACGTGTATTAGCACCGTGTTGACCTGGTGCGTAAGGACGTTTTGATAACTCCTTACCTGTACCTGTTAATGAAATACCATAACGACGTGATTTCTTCCATAAAGATCCTGTAAATCTAGCCATGAGACATTCTCCTCTTATTTTATAATGGTATAAAATAATTCAGTTTGTGTTCCTTACGATGCTCATTGTATTGTCCTGTACCATCGCTCCAGCAGCAGAGAGTTACACGATACACCTCATTTTTTTGAGGAATACAATGATAACAAGCGTCGGTTCACTTAAGCTACTTCATTTATTTTACACGGAGTCTAGTATAACTTGTATAATTTATAAAGTCAATCAACTAATGCTTAGTTTGTTAAATAGTTATAAATATAAATTAAGATTTAAAAATAACAAAATTGTTTTTTGAACTAAATTGACATATTTTTAGCAATTAGATGATAAAACATGCTATTATATAAGGAGTATAGTATTGAAGTGTAGTGTTTTTGAAATGATAACTTATGCAAACATTCTTAAAGGTAGAAGAATGTTTAGGAGGAATACAATGGAATATGTAATTGCAATCGTATTGATAATTTTAGTTGTTCTTTTAATTGCGCTGATACTTAAAAAACGCATATATGACTCAATCCATCAAGTTGAGGCTTGGAAAGACGAAATAAAGAGTCGCAATATTGGTGCAGAGCTCTCAAAAATGAAAGATTTAAATTTACATGGAGAAGCTTTTGATAACTTAGATGAGTGGAAAAACCTATGGGAAGTCGTTATAACAGACGACCTTGCAAATGTTGAGGTGTCTTTATCAGATGCTAAAACATATGCGAATCATTTTAAATTCAGTTCTTCACGTAAGTCGTTAAGCGAAACTGAAACACGATTAGAAAAAATTGAAAAAGATATTACATTAATCTTAAATCAATTAAATGAATATTTAGAAATAGAAAAATCAGGCCGAAATAATGTCGAAAAAATTAAACCTAAAATTAAAGAAATGCAAGAAACAATTACAGAAAATAAACAGTCATATGGTAAAGGGACTGTCAGATTTGAAAAAGATTTTGAAAAATTAAATCAAGCATTGATTACATATGATGAGCTCGTTAGCGAAGGCGAGTATCGTCAAGCTAAAAAAATTGTTGATCAAGTAAATAAAGATATTAAACAAATCCAACTAGAGATGGAAGAATATGTTGATTTATATCGTACTTGTAAAATTGATTTACCAGAGAAAATTGATGAACTAAATAACGGTTTTGAAGAAATGGCTGCTAATGGATATCCTGTTGAAAGTTTAGGCTTGAGTACAAAAATGGGTAAACATCAACAAGAGTTACTCGATGCTGTTAAAGAAATTGAGCTTAAAAGCATAGATAAAAGTAAAGAAATCATTCCTAAAATTGAAGCGAGTATTCAAGAAATGTATGATGTTCTTGAACAAGAAGTCAGTGCTCGTAAGTTTTTACAAACAGAAATGCCTGCTTATAAAGAAGCGTTAGAAGTCTTTAGAAAAGCATTATCATATACAAAAGATGAAATTGTGACCTTAAAAAAAGCTTATCATTTTTCTAAAGACGATTTAGATAAAGAGAAAAAATTAGAAATGAAATTTAATGAACTAGTTAAAAAGGAAATACATCTTACAAAAAATTTATTTGATAAAACTAAACCACTAGCTAAGCTAGAGGCTGAGTTAAAAGAAGGATTTAATCAGCTTGAATACCTAGAGATCGATCATCAAGAATTTATAGAAGACATTCATACATTACGTAAAGAAGAGTTATTAGCACGTGAAAAACTTGAAAATTATAATGATCAAGTAGATGTTGCATTAAAGAAACTTAGAACAAATAATTTACCAGGTGTACCACAATTTATTTGGGAGTACGTAAATGAAGCAGATGTAGAAAGTAATAAAGTCGTTTTAGAACTATCTAAAACGCCAATTGATATAAAAGCAATTAAAACAGGTTTAGATGAACTTGAAGACAAAGTAAATATAACTAAAGAACAAATTGATACTGTTATTGAGAAAGCTCATTTAACAGAACTAGTTATTCAATATGCAAATAGATATCGGAGTGCACATCCGCATTTGGCAGAAAGTTTAGCCGACTCTGAGAGATTGTTTAAAGCTTATGAATATGAAATTGCTTTACATACTGCCGCTTCAGCAGTAGAATCGATTGAACCAGGTGCGTTAAAGAAAATTGAAACTAAAGCAAAATATTTATAATCTAAAGACTGACTTGAAGAGAATCATTGATTCTTCTTCAATGCCAGTCTTGTTTTTTGTATAAATTTGAAAGGATGTTCTTATGATTTATTTAGATAATAGTGCGACAACAAAGCCAGACTCATCAGTATTAGACACGTTTAATAAAGTATCAATGAATTTTTTTGGTAATCCATCTTCACTACATCATTTAGGTGCAGAAGCTGAGCGTTTTTTTAAAAAAGTAAGACAACAAGTAGCTGATTTATTAACCTGTCAGGCAAAAGAAGTGATTTTTACTTCGGGAGGCACAGAAAGCAATAATCTTGCGATAAAAGGTGTAGCTAATTACTATAAAAATCGTGGTAACCATATTATTACATCAGAAGTAGAACACCCATCTGTATATGAAGCGTGTAAACAGCTTGAAAATAAAGGCTTTAATGTAACTTATTTACCAGTTAATGATAAAGGTATTGTCAATGTAAAAGAGTTAGAACAGGCTATCACAAAAGAAACGATATTAGTTTCGATTATGCATGTCAATAATGAAATAGGCACGATTCAGCCAATTGAGCAAATAGCTAAGCTTTTAAAAAACTATAAAAAAATTTTATTTCATACGGATGCTGTTCAATCATTTAGTAAATTAAAAACGCCAATAAAAGATGTTGATTTATTATCTATTTCAGGGCATAAGTTAAATGGTTTAAAAGGCACAGGCCTTCTCTATGTTAAATCAGGTGTTCAAATTGATCCTTTGTTTTCAGGAGGAGAACAAGAATTTAATCTAAGGTCAGGCACCGAAAATCTTGCCGGAGCTGCTTCGTTTGCTCGTGCAATGCGACTAGCGCTTAATAAATTACCTCAAGCTAATCAAATGAATGATTTAAAAAAAATTCTAATCAAGTCATTATCGACCATAGAATGTGTTAAAATAACAACACCTGAAGAATCAGCACCGCATATTATTCACTTTTCAGTACCAGGAATTAAACCAGAGACATTGATTCATGCTTTAGCACAGCGAAATATTTATGTCTCTACTCAATCAGCTTGTTCTTCTAAAAGTGCTGAGATAAGTCGTGTTTTACTTGCTTGTGGTTATGAAAGTGAAATAGCTAAATCGGGTATTCGTGTAAGTTTAAGTTATGAAACAACTAAAGAAGAGATAGAAAAATTTATCCATGTTTTAAAAGAAGAAATTGAAAAAATACAAGAAATGTTGAGGTAGATAAAATGCAATATGATCATATATTAATTCGGTATGGTGAGCTTGGACTTAAGGGGAAAAATATTCGAACATTTTTAGTTAAGCTCCAACAAAATATTCAACAATCACTTATAAAATATCATGATATAAAAGTGAAAAGAACACAAGGCCGTTTATTTGTTATTTTAAATGGGCAAGACCCTAAACCAATTATAGATATATGTAAAAACATCTTTGGTATTCATAGTTTGAGTTTGGCTGTGAAAGTAGAAAATAATGAAACAGAAATAAGAGAAACAGTTTTAAAAATCATGAGTAGAGAAACAGAAAATAAAACATTTAAAGTAAAAGCTAAGAGAGCAAATAAAAATTTTCCAGTCAGGTCGCTTGAGTTAAATAGAAGTATTGGCGGCGATATCTTAAAAAATCTGCCCCATTTAAAAGTAGATGTCCATCATCCTGATATTGAAGTTGTGATTGATATACGTGCTGAAGGGACTTATATATTAACTGAAATTATTTATGGGCCAGGTGGTCTTCCAGTAGGAACAGCAGGTAAGTCACTTTTAATGCTCTCAGGAGGTATTGATAGTCCAGTTGCGGGTTATGTGATGATGAAGCGGGGTGTTCAACTTGAAATGGTTCATTTTCATTCGCCACCATTCACAAGCGAACGTGCGAAACAAAAAGTACTTGATTTAACGAAAAAACTGACTAAATATAGCTACCATATCAAAGTCCATCTTGTGCCATTTACAGAAGTGCAACAATTAATCTTTAAACATTATCCAGAACGTTATGGTATGACAATTATGCGTCGTGTGATGATGAAAATAAGTGAAGCAATCTGTCAGCAAGAAAATATATTATCGATTACAACAGGAGAAAGTTTAGGGCAAGTAGCAAGTCAAACGATGGAAAGTATGAATGTTATCAATGAAGTAACGAATTTACCCGTTCTAAGACCACTTATTGCTATGGATAAAGAAGAAATTGTTGATATTTCAAAGCAGATTGATACGTATGAAATCTCTATTCAACCATATGAAGATTGTTGTACTGTTTTTGTACCAAAATCACCAGTTATTAAGCCACAACGTAAGCGAGTTCTTTCGTTTGAAAAGGCCTATGACTTAACAGATGCAATAAATACTGCTGTTGAAGAAACAAAAATAATCAAAATTTCTAACAAAGACGATGAGAAACTGGATGATTTACTTTAAAATATAGGTAGACAAACTATAATTAAGTAATCATAATAGAAGTAAGGAGCGTGATGGAATTGACAAAAGTTACTTTTAATAATGATCCAGTTACACTAGTAGGTAAGCAATTGGAAGTTAATGATACGGCACCTTCATTTAAAGCGGTGGCAAATGATTTAAGTGTTAAGACAAACGAAGATTATTCAGGTAAATTAACATTAATTAGTGTTGTCCCGTCAATTGACACAGGTGTGTGCTCAATGCAAACGACAAAGTTTAATCAAGCAGCAGGTAAATTTAAAGATGTTAACTTTTTAACAGTTAGTATGGATTTACCATTTGCACAAGGCCGCTGGTGTAGTGCTGAAGGCGTAGATAACTTAACAATGTTATCAGATTATCGTTACGCTAGTTTTGGAGAAAGTTATGGTGTATTAATTGATGAATTGCGTCTACTCGCAAGATCAATTTTTATTATTGATGAAGATAGTAAAGTGAAATATGTGGAATATGTTGATGAAGTGACTAATCATCCAGATTACGATGCAGCATTAAAAAAATTAGAAGAATTAGCTAAATAAACCACTTAAAAAATAAAAAGTGTGGTATCAGTCAAAACGACTTTGATGCCGCACTTTTATTGTAAAGATAACTTTTACTTATACCTTTTAATAGGATGAGTAAATTAAACGAATAGTCAGACAAGGTTTTAATCATTTTAGAACTGATTTATGACAACTTAAACTTTATAAACATAATCAGCCAAAACCTTATTTTAATTTGGTATAATGATTTTATGAATAAAAAACTTATTTTTTAGTTTTTTATTATTAGTAGGAGGACAATGATGAAAGAAACAAAAGTAACAACATTATATAACTGGCTTGATGAAACAACAACATCAATTCAGAATCAATTAGATGAATCATATTTAGAATCTTTGTCACAAACATTGGAAGCGTTATTTTACAATGGTTTATCTGATGATAATCAAAATGAGTTATTAGAAAAAACAATCGATCAATCATTAACTAAAGTTGATTTAGACAACTATTCAGTAGAGACAATTAGAAAAGCAATTCAACTAGCTCTCATTAAAGCAATGAAAGAACCTACGCAACATCAACATTTAATGACACCCGAAGCAATTGCAATGATTATTGGTTATCTTGCTACAAAATTAGTTGAAAAACATGAAGGAAAATTGACTGTCTTTGATCCGGCTAGCGGAAGCGGTAATTTACTTTTTGTGGTTATGGAACAACTGAAGCATGAGCTGGAGGTGTATGCAAGTGAAGTCGATCCATTATTATTAAAGCTTTCTTTACATAATGCCAACTTGCAAAAAAAAGAAGTTGAGTTCTTTCACCAGGATTCTTTAAGTCCATTATTGCTTGATCCAGTTGATTTAGTTATTACCGATTTACCGGTAGGGTATTACCCAGATGATGTTCAAGCAAGTAATTATGAGTTAAAAAGCGAATCAGGTCACTCTTACGCGCACCATTTATTTATCGAACAAAGCCTAAAACATACTAAACCAGATGGATTTTTAATATTTATTATTCCAGAAACATTATTTACAAGTGATCAAGCAGAAAGTCTGCATAAATTCATCCAAAAAGAAGCGAAAATTGTGGGTGTCCTACAATTGCCAGAAACAGCTTTTGCAACAAAAGAACATGCAAAAAGCATTTTGATTTTACAAAAGAATGGTGACAGTACAAAGGAATATAAACAGCCTCTACTTGTTCAATTACCATCATTAAATAACGCAGAGGCGATGCAAGATATATTAACACAGATGAATGCTTGGTTTACTCAAAATCTATAAAAAATGATTATATGGAGGAAAGTGTATGTCAAGAATATTAGCGATTAATGCAGGGAGTTCGTCTTTAAAATTTCAATTATTTCAAATGCCAGAGGAAAATGTTTTGGCAAAAGGATTAATTGATCGAATTGGTTCAAAAGGGTCTTCTTTTATTCTTGATACAATTGACCAAGAATATTTATATTCAGAAGAAATTAATGATTGTGAAGCAGCTGTAAAACTCTTACTTAAAAAATTAACTAAAGTAGGCGTTATTGAATCCTTAAACGAAATTGAAGCAGTTGGACATCGGGTAGTTCATGGAGGAGAGTATTTTAGTAAATCAGTTCCAATAACAGATGAAGTGATTAGTACAATTGAACGTGTCTCTGAATTAGCACCGTTACATAACCCACCAAACTTAACAGGTATCCTTGCATTTAAAGAGATATTGCCTAATGTGCCAATGGTTGCTGTTTTTGATACAGCTTTCCACCAAACAATGCCAGAGGAATCATATCTCTATAGCTTGCCTTATGAATATTATGAAAAGTATGGGGTAAGAAAATATGGTTTTCATGGTACGTCTCATAAGTATATTTCACAAAAGGCAGCAGAAGTACTAGAAATACCTTTAAAAAGACTTCGTTTAATTACGTGTCATTTAGGTAATGGAGCAAGTATAACAGCAGTTGAAAACGGCAAGTCTATTGATACTTCGATGGGCTTTACACCATTAGCTGGAGTAACAATGGGAACACGCTCAGGTGACATCGATCCAGCTATTATTCCATATTTAATGGAAAAAACAGGTTATGAAGCATCTGAAGTCATTGATGTTTTAAATAACAAGAGTGGTTTACTTGCATTATCGGGTATATCTAATGATTTAAGAGACATAGAAGCAGAAGCTAAAACGAATGTGCGAGCAAAATTAGCACTAGACATTTTTGCGGCAAGAATTCATCAATATATAGGATCGTATGCTGCTAAAATGGGTGGTGTTGATGCGATTATTTTCACAGCAGGTGTAGGAGAAAATAGTGATACGGTAAGAGGTAAAATTTTAACGGGTCTTGAGTTTATGGGTGTTTATTGGGATCCAGCATTAAACAAAGCATGTGATGGTGAAGGCTTCTTAAATTATCCACATTCACCAGTAAAAGTAATGGTTATTCCAACAGACGAAGAAGTGATGATTGCTCGAGACACAATGGCGTATGTTGAGAAAGTTACACAATAAAAAAACTACGAAAGGAAATTTCCTTTCGTAGTTTTTTTTATTATATTATCTAACAATAAGTACGTCACACTTCGAATAACGAACAATGCTTTCAGAAACACTTCCGATTAAGAAACGTTCTACAGCGTTAAGTCCCGTTGCACCAACCATGATTAAATCAGCGTCTTCTTCAGGTGCAATTTCTTTAGCAATAACAACTTTAGGAGAACCGTATTTCATAAGTGTCTTAGTGTTAACAACACCAGCATCTTTAGCTGTTTGTTCATATTCATCTAGTATGTCTTTTGCATATTTTTCTGCACGCTCAGATAAAGAACGATCATAAGCCTCAGCAGTAGCAAATGTTCTCGTATCAACAACATGAGCGAGAATTAATGTAGCATCATTTCTTTTAGCTACTTCGATTGATTTTTTAAATGCTTTTTCAGCAGCTTTTGAACCATCAACTGCAATAACGATTTTTTTATAAGTCAGTTCCATATAAAATTCCTCCTTTAGGATTTAAGAAAATTCTTACTATTAGTATTGTACCTTAAATAAAGATAAAATGAAACTGGATAAAACAAAAGTCATTGTAACGACAATTATTAAATTTCACTCAAAAAAGAAAACACATGAGAAAGGTTTCAATTTTTAGATTATTTTGATAAAATACATTTGACAATAAAAAAACATAACTTGGAACTAAGAGAGGTGCGATTATTATGAAAATTGGAATTCCAAAAGAATTATTAAATAATGAAAATAGAGTTGCATTAACACCATCTGGTGTGCATACATTAACACAAGCTGGTCATGCAATTACTATTGAAACAAATGCTGGTCTTGGTTCTGGTTTTACAGATGAAGAGTATGAAGAGATGGGAGCTAAAATTGTAAAAACGGCAAAAGAAGCATGGTCTAATGAAATGATTATGAAAGTAAAAGAGCCTATTGAATCTGAATATGACTACTTACAAGAGGGACAAATTGTTTTTACATACTTTCATTTAGCATCACAGCCTGAACTTACTAAAGTATTAATTGAAAAAAAGGTGATTGCTATTGCCTATGAAACAGTTCAATTACCTGATCGTTCATTACCACTTCTTACACCAATGAGTGAAGTAGCAGGTTACATGGCTACACAAATTGGTGCGCAATATCTTGAAAAATCAAAAGGTGGTAAAGGTGTTTTACTTGCTGGAATTTCAGGAGTGAAACGTGGTAAAGTAACGATTATAGGTGGTGGTGTTGTTGGAACAAACGCTGCTAAAATTGCTGTAGGTCTTGGTGCTAATGTTACTTTATTTGATTTGAATCCAACGCGATTAAAACAACTAAATGAATATTTTGGAAGCTCAGTTAATGTGTTAATGTCAAACTCAGTTGATATTGCAGCAGCTATCGCTGAATCTGACTTAGCAATCGGCTCTGTTTTAATTCCTGGAGCAAAAGCACCTAAATTAGTAACTGAAGAAATGGTTAAATCTATGGATGATGGTTCTGTTATTGTTGATGTGGCTATTGACCAAGGGGGTAACTTTGAAACAAGTGATCGCGTGACAACACATGATGATCCAATTCATGTTAAACATGGTGTGCTGCATTATTCAGTATCAAATATGCCTGGTGCTGTTCCACGTACATCTACCATCGGTTTGACAAATACAACCGTTCCTTATGCATTACAAATTGCAAATAAAGGATATAAAAAAGCAGCTTTGGAAAATGAAGCATTAGCGAAAGGTTTTAATTTATTAGATGGTAAAGTAACGAATCAAGGTGTTGCTTCGTCTTTAGATTATGACTATACACCACTCTTAGATTTACTTAAAAAATAATTAAGAGGAGAGATATTGATGAAAATTTCATATCATGGTCATTCTGTTGTAAAAATAAAAACAGAAACACATAATATTTTAATAGATCCATTTATTACGGGAAATTCATTGTGTGATTTGGATCCAGAAACAGTAGAAGCAGATGTTATTCTATTAACACATGGACATAACGATCATGTTGGAGACACAATGGCAATTGCAGAAAGAACAGGCGCTCAAGTCGTTGCTTTAAATGAACTTGCTGTTTATTTAGGGAAAAAAGGATTGAATGCTCATGGGATGAATATAGGTGGTGCTTATACATTTGATTTTGGAACGGTTAAGTTTACAAAAGCATTCCATAGTTCTTCATATGAAGAAGAGGATGGAACAGTTCACTATACAGGAATGCCAGGTGGCATATTATTAACAATAAATGATAAAACAATTTATCATCTAGGTGATACGTCACTCTTTTCTGATTTGAAAATGATTGGTGATATGCATGACATTGATTTGGCGTTTATTCCAATAGGCGATAATTTCACTATGGGGCCAGAAGATGCTCTAGTTGCTGCAGATTGGGTTCAAGCTAAGTATGTTGTTCCAGTTCATTACAATACCTTCCCTGTGATTGAACAAGTAGCAAGAGACTATACCGATAAAGTTAAAACAGGTAAAGGTCTACCTTTAGAAGTTGGCGAAGAAATAACATTATAAATTAAATAAAAGCAGTCTATAGAAATACTACACTTTAAATAACTAAAGTGTAGTATTTTTTTAGTTATCATTTTATCAATAAATAACTTTGTTGAATTTAGAGTTTCTGCGCTAAAAAAGAAAAGAAAATGTATATTTCGCCTTTAGACAAAAATGCATCACTGAGCTAATCTGTTTGGTGAGGTGATTAGCATGATTATAATGATGTTTATTTGTGGAATAGTTTTAGGTTCATTTTATAATGTTGTTGGTTTGCGAGTACCACGTTCAGGTTCAATTGTTTTTCCGAATTCACATTGTCCGGTATGTTATCAGAATTTGTTATATCGGGATAATATTCCGATGTTATCTTATATATTATTAAAAGGTAAATGCCGTTATTGTGGAAATCAAATCAGCATAACTTATCCTATTATTGAAGCTTTAACCGGCATGTTATTTGTTTTTGCCTATTATAAAATGGTAGATTTTAATATCGTAAGTTCATTAGCATTTATTTCATTTATCATCTTAATAACGATAACAGATATTCATTATTATTTAATACCTAATAAAATATTAATATTTTTTATGGTTATCTTTATAGCTATTAGATTGAACACTCCTCTTGAGACTTGGTATGATTCGTTTTTAGGTTTTTTTGTTAGTTATTTACTTATCTATCTACTTATATTAATAAGTAAGGGTGGAATCGGGGCAGGTGATATGAAACTTTTAGCTGTTTTAGGCTTTTTTACAGGACTTAAAGTTGCATTATTAGGATTTGTTCTTGCAATCATGTGTGGTGGACTCTATGGAGTGTACTTATTGGTTATAAAAAGAAATAAAAAAAATGACGCCTTACCGTTTGGTCCATTTATTGGCTTCGGTGTATTAATAAGTTATTTTTATCATGATGCGATTATCTCCTTTTATATAACAGAGCTAGTTCGATTATAAAAACACGGCATTACCAAGTGATGATAATTGAGTTTATCTCTAATCAACTGTATAATTAAAGATAATAAAATAGACTGGTACAGATGAGAGATAGGTGAGGAATATTGGTAACTAAACATGAACAAATCATTAGACATATTATTTCTTTAGATGTAGGTAGTAAAATTTCTGTGCGTCAAATTGCCAAAGATTTAGAGGTAAGTGATGGGACGGCATATCGTGCAATTAAAGAAGCTGAAAATCAAGGATTAGTTAGCACAATCGAGCGTGTTGGAACAGTTAGAATTGAAGTAAAAGAAAAAGAACAGTTTAAGCACTTAACTTATGCTGAACTTATTAATGTTGTTGAGGGGCAAGTGTTAGGTGGTAAAAATGGACTACATAAAACGCTAAATAAATTTGTAATTGGTGCCATGCAACTAGAGGCAATGATGCGTTATACTGAAGCAGATTCATTATTAATTGTTGGTAACCGTATCAAAGCACATGAATTAGCACTTAAAGCAGGAGCAGCTGTATTAATTACTGGTGGGTTTGATACAACAGAACATATAAAAAAATTAGCTGATGAAAAAAATCTACCAATTATATCAACAGCATATGATACATTTACTGTTGCTGAAATGATTAACCGAGCAATTTATGACCAATTAATTAAAAAAGAAATTGTATTTGTATCTGATATTTATACACCTTCTGACGAGGTTCATCATTTATATAATACAGATAAAGTTGCTGATTGGTATAAACTAAATGAATTAACAACACATACACGTTATCCTGTGATTGATGATCGTGGTCGCGTTACAGGAATGGTAACTTCTAAAGATGTTGTAAATCGTCAGGATTCAGAATTGATTGAAAAAGTAATGACTAAAAATCCACATGCTGTTCAAGCAAATACGTCACTTGCATATATCGCACATTTAATGGTGTGGGAAGGAATTGAAGTTGTTCCAGTTGTTAATTCATCAAATGAATTAGAAGGCCTTGTCTCAAGGCAAGATGTATTAAAAGCATTAAATGAAGTACAAAGACAACCACAAGTTGGGGAAACAATTCATGATGTTATTTCACGTAATTTGCGAGCAACTAATAATACTGAGACAGAATTTGAAGCTGAAGTCACACCACAAATGACTAATCAATTAGGTACACTTTCAAATGGTGTTTTAACGACGCTTGTTTCTGAAGCAAGTGCAAGGCTATTATTACACTTGAAAAAAGGTAAAATGGTCGCGGAAAGTTTAAATGTTTACTTTATTGAACCTGTTCAAATGGATAGTAAATTAACAATTAAACCAGAATTACTAGATGCAGGAAGGTTATATGCTAAAATTAATGTAGATGTTTTTAATGGTAAAAAGCTAGTAGGTAAAGGCATGTTAATGGCTCAATTAATGGATAGATAAAAAAACACATCTTTATGAAGATGTGTTTTATCTACTCAAGCTATTGTTATTTATTCATTAAGTCGTTTCCATTCGTTATTATAATGACGTGCTGCTTTAAAACCATGATAAGATTGGTAACCACCTAAAAGAATGAAGATAATGCTTATAATTAATACAAATGTATATTGATAAGCTAGATATTGATTAATACCAAAGAAGATTAAAAACGTACCTAAGAAGAAACGTGCCTTAGAATTAAAATAAACTTGAACTAATGGATCTTTTGTACGTAAAATAACGACTTTGTAATAAATAAACATAACAAGTGAAATCAGAATTCCCAATGCAAAAATCAACATAAAATATCGGCTCCTAGTAAAAGTTATCTTTGTTGCTCTTATTGTAACTTTTTATAAAATTATTTACCATAAAAGACTATAAAACATTTATTAAAAAAGGAGATTATGTGATGAAAGATCAAATTATCGCTAAAATAAAAGAATATGAAACAATTATTATCCATCGGCATGTTAGACCAGATCCTGATGCGATTGGTTCACAAGTTGGTTTAAAAAAGATTATCCAAGCATCATTTCCTAATAAAAATGTCTATGCTGTAGGTGAAGAAGATCCAAGTTTACACTTTTTAGCTCAAATGGACGATATAGATGATGCATTATTTGAAAATGCATTAATAATCGTTTGTGATACAGCGAATCAAGGACGGATTAGTGATAAGCGATATGAATTGGGTGAGTATGTGATTAAAATAGATCATCACCCAAACAATGATACATATGGAGACATTAAGTGGATTGACACAACGGCTAGTTCGACGTGTGAATTAATTTATTCATTCGCCAAATATCATCAATCATTAAAAATAACTGACGAAGCGGCTCGCTTGATTTATGCAGGGATTGTTGGTGATACTGGGAGATTTCTATTTCCCAATACAACAGACCATACCTTCCATTATGCAGCTGAATTGGTAAGTTATAATTTTGATCGGACTGCTTTATATAACAGTATGTATGATGTGACTGAAAAAATAGCTAGAATACGCGGCTTTATTTTACAAAACTTTAAAATTTCAAAATCAGGAGCAACATCAATTAAAATAACAAAAGAAATTTTAGATGAGTTTGGGATTAGTTCAGCTGAAACAGGTGGTTTAGTTGGAACTCTTGGAGATATTCAAGGAGTTAAAGCGTGGATTATCTTTATTGAAGAAGACTATATTATTAGAGCGCGTATTCGCTCGAAGGGACCTGTTATTAATACATTAGCGAATAAATATAACGGTGGTGGACATCCTTTAGCATCTGGTGCTTCGGTTAAGTCGTGGGAAGAAGCAGATGAACTTGCAAAAGACTTAGATATTATTTGTCAAAGTTATACGAAATAAAAATGCTGACTTCATAATTTGATGAGGTCAGCATTTTTAATTAAATTTCAAGCAAGAAATATTTAAGTTCGTTATAATATAAGAAGATTATTTGTAATAAAGGGGAATGAATATGTCGTTTACACATTTACAAGTTCGAAGTGGATACAGTTTGATGGATAGTACGATCCAGGTAAATCAATTAGTTAAACAAGCTAAAGCATTAGGATTTAATCAGCTTGCACTAACTGATTATGAAGTTATGCATGGAGCTATTTCATTTTATCAAGCATGCCTTAGTGAAGGAATTCAGCCGATAATAGGTATGATTGTTCAACTAAATCATCAAGATCAAGCATATACTTGTACATTGTTAGCAAAAAATAATAATGGTTATCAAAACTTACTTAAAATAACTTCGAAAATTCAAACAGAAAACGACCCTCTTTTACTAGAAGAATTAAAAGATTACTCAAGAGGTTTATTTTGCCTCGTTAAATATAGAGAGATTAATGATGAATCATTTACTGAGATAAAAGATGTATTTAAAGAAAATCTGTACCTTGCAATTGATACAGCCGATGTCGAAGGAAAAAGTGCCGAAGAATTATTATTAGATAAATATAAAAATAAACTTGTTGTTGCTAATGAAGTACTTTTTTTAGAAAAGAAAGATTTAGCAAGTTACGATTGTTTACAAGCGATGAAAAATAATGAGGAGTGGGAAAGAAAGTTAATTGACGACAATAATAAAAATGCTTATCTTTTAACGAAATCTGAAGCTGAAAAATTATTTTCTCAGTTTCCCGAAGCTTTAAAAAATACAGAAGAAATAGCAAAGCAATGTCAAATTGAACTCACATTCCATCAACAATTATTACCTAAATTCCCACTAGAAACCGAAACATCAAAAGAAGCTCTCAAACGCCTTTGTGATGAAGGGCTTAGAAAAAAATATCATAAAACAAATGATAAAATAATTGCACGATTAAACTATGAACTCGAAACGATCAATCAATTAGCATTTAATGATTACTTTTTAATTGTTGCCGATCTAGTTAACTTTGCTAAAAGATCAAATATCGCTGTTGGTCCAGGAAGAGGTTCAGCAGCAGGATCAATTGTTGCTTATTTATTAGATATTACAACAATAGACCCGCTTGAGCATGACTTATTATTTGAACGTTTTTTAAATCCACACAGAGCAACAATGCCCGATATCGATATTGACTTTTCAGATAAACGTCGTGATGAAGTGATTGAATATGTTAAAGAAAAATATGGTTATAAATATGTTGCTCAAATTGTGACATTTGGTAGATTTGCACCGAGATCATTAATGCGAGAATTAATGAAAACTATGAATATTGATAAAAGAGATCAAGCTTATGTTTTAAAACATGTTACAACTGAAAGTAATCAAAGTTTGTTAGAATTCTTACAAAAAAATGAAGATTTCGCAACCTATGTTAAACAATCAAGATCGCTTACCCAGCTATTTATCCATGCCATTACTTTAGAAGGTCTACCTCGGCACGCTTCAACTCATGCTGCGGGACTTGTTTTAACAGATAGTCATTTAATAGAGCATGTTCCTGTTATGAGTGGGTCTGATGATGTGTATTTAACGCAGTATGCAATGAATGAACTAGAAGCACTTGGCATTTTAAAAATAGACTTACTAGGCTTAAAGAACTTAAGTATGATTGAAGAAATTATTGCGTCTATTAACCAAACAGATAATGTTCTGATAAATTTAAATGAAGTTAATCAAAAAGATGAAAAAACCTTTAAACTTTTACAACAGGGTTTAACAAATGGTATTTTCCAATTAGAGTCTGAAGGCATGAAAAGAGTCCTAAAACAACTCAAACCAACAGAGTTGTCAGACATAGTTGCCTTAAATGCGCTTTATCGTCCAGGACCTATGGATCAAATATCAACATTTATTAATCGTAAATTAAACAAAGAGCCTGTTACTTATGTGCATAGTGACCTTGAACCTATTTTAAAAGACACTTACGGAGTTTTAGTATACCAAGAACAAATTATGCAAATTGCTCATAAAATAGCTGGCTTCTCTTTAGGAGAAGCGGATTTACTTAGAAGAGCAGTAAGCAAAAAAGACATACGCGTCATGACAGATTTAAAAAACCAATTTTTAAATGGATGTATTAAAAATGGTTATACACAAGTTGTAAGCGAAGAAATATTTTCATGGATTAATCGATTTGCAAATTATGGTTTCAATAAAAGTCATTCTGTTGCTTATAGTAAAATTTCATATGATTTGAGTTACTTAAAAGCGAATTATCCTACTAACTTTTTTGCGGAGTTATTGAGTTCAACCTTAAACCAACCTGCGAAATTTTCTATGTATATTCAAGAAGCTAAAGATTTAGGTATTCAGATACTTCCACCATCAATTAATGACAGTTATGGAAAAGTGACTGTTGAAGGTGATGCGATTAGATTAGGTTTAGTGTCAATAAAAGGAATTGGCTATCAATCTGTTCAAGAAATAGTTAAAGCACGAAAAAATGGAAATTATACAGATTTATTTGATTTTTACTTAAGAACGTCATCTCAAATTATTAAACGTAATATCATTGAAACACTTATTTTAGCAGGTGCTTTTGATACAATTTATCCTAACCGTGCAAGTTTAATTGCCTCAATAGATCAAGCTGAAAGTCGTACAGAATTGTTTGGAGATATTTTAGAAGGTCAAAATTCTATGTTTTCAAAAGGAATGAAATTAAAACCGACATATATAGATATGGATGATTATTCATTATTAGAAAAATTAGCGAATGAAAAAGAATTAGTAGGTATTTATTTATCTAACCACCCATTAAAAGAATATCGCTTAAGTTTAACACAAGAAGGGTTTGTTCCATTAAAGAACTTAAAGACCTATAAAATAAATCAATCTGTAAAGGTAGCAGTCATTGTTCAAGAGGTTAGAAAAATTAGAACTGTACGTGGTGAATCAATGGCTTTTTTAACACTCTCAGATGAAACAACAGAACTATCTGCTGTAGTATTTCCTGAAGTTTATCGAGAAAGAAATCCGTTAATATCAGAAGGTGAAATAGTAGATTTAACTGTTAAATTGACCGAACGAAATGGTCAGAGGCAACTAATTATCAATCAGGTAAACAGTTTGAATTTAGAAGAGAGTCAAAAACAATTATTCATAAAAGTCATTCCTGAGTTAGAAACTGATGTTCATAAAACAATTCAAGCGACAATTAAAGATGAGCCAGGTGATGTACCGATAATATTGCACTTTGAAAAAACGAAAAAGACTTTTAAATTAAATGAATCATATTCGAATAGTGGAAGCGATTACTTAATTGATCAATTTCAGATGATTTTCGGAGAGGAAAACGTTGTCTTAAACATAAAAAAAAGATATCATAATCAATAAGTAATTTTTATAAGGTTTACACCGAGCAAAGTTTTGTTATAATTGAATAATCAGAATTGGTAAAACATTCAAAAAACAAAAGAATAAAGGGAGCGTTTAGCATTGACAAAATTGAGAGATGAAGCACTACATATGCATAAAGTTAATCAAGGTAAATTAAAAGTAGAATCAAAAGTGCCAGTGAAAAATGCATATGATTTAAGTTTAGCTTATTCACCTGGTGTAGCAGAACCATGTAAAGAAATTTATTCAAATAAAAATGCTGTTTATGACTATACAATGAGAGGTAATATGGTAGCAGTTGTATCTGATGGTTCAGCAGTGCTTGGAATGGGAGATATTGGTGCTGAAGCATCATTACCGGTAATGGAAGGTAAAGCTGTTTTATTTAAAACGTTTGCTGGCGTAGACTCATTTCCAATTTGTCTTGCAACGAATGATATAGAAGAGATTGTTCAAACTGTTAAATTAATGGAACCAACTTTTGGCGGGATTAATTTAGAAGATATTGCAGCACCAAATTGTTTTATTATCGAAGAACGGTTAAAAAAGGAAACAAAGATACCTATTTTTCATGATGATCAGCATGGTACGGCTATTGTTACTGTTGCAGGATTAATGAATGCACTTAAATTAGTTAACAAATCATTTTCAGAGATCAAAGTTGTTGCAAATGGAGCAGGTGCTGCAGGTGTGGCTATTATAAAATTACTTAGAAGTTTTGGTGTAACAGATATTATTATGTGTGATTCACAAGGTGCAATTTATGAAGGCCGTCCTCGTCGAATGAATGATGTTAAACATGAAATTTCAAAAGTAACTAATCATGAAAAATTACAAGGTAATTTAATCGACGTGATTGATGGGGCAGATGTATTTATAGGCGTTTCAATTGCAGGGGCTCTTACTGAAGAAATGATTGAAAAAATGGCAGATGACCCAATCGTATTTGCCATGGCTAATCCTGATCCTGAAATTTTACCTGAAGCTGCTAAAAAAGCAGGCGTAAGAGTAATTGGAACTGGGAGATCTGATTATCCGAACCAAGTTAATAATGTTTTAGCATTTCCAGGTATATTTAGAGGTGCTTTAGATGTTTGGGCAACACGCATAAACGAAAAAATGAAAATTGCTGCTGTTGAAGCAATTGCATCATTAATTAAACCAGAGGAATTAAATGAAGATTATATTATTCCAGCACCATTTGATAATCGAGTCGCTCCAAACGTAGCAAAATATGTTGCTAAGGCTGCGATGGAAAGTGGTGTTGCACGACGAGATGTTGATCCCGAAGACGTCGCTGAAAAAACTCGTCAATTAAGTACAATTGATTAATAAAAGTTATTTATTAGTAGATAAAATGTATGTGATACAGTATAGTGAAGAATGGAATAAAATCACAAACATTTTATAAGGATTTAAGCGATTCCAGAAAAGGAGGAGTTGTGTTGCTTAAACGAATATTTCCCCGTAAAGGGAAAACTATAAACATTTCAGATAATAATGAAAAAAAAGATGTACCAGAAGGTTTAATGACCAAATGTGTAAACTGTAAGACAATATATATAAGTAAAGAATTAGAACAAAATTTAAATGTGTGTCCGAATTGTGATTATCATTATCAACAAAATGCCTGGCAAAGAATTCAGAGTATTTTTGATGAGGATACATTTGAAGAATGGGATAAGGAACTTATTTCAACAAATCCTTTAGGTTTTCCAGAGTATTTAGAAAAAATTGATAAAGATCGAGAGAAAACAAATTTAAATGAAGCGGTTGTTACAGGAAAAGGTTTAATCGATGGTTTATCTGTCGCATTTTCTGTGATGGATGCAAGATTTAGAATGGGAAGTATGGGTTCTGTTGTAGGTGAAAAAATCGCTCGCGCCGTTGAGCGTGCAAAAGATGACAACATACCATTTATTATATTTACAGCTTCAGGTGGTGCAAGAATGCAAGAAGGTGTACTTAGTTTAATGCAAATGGCAAAAATATCTGTTGCACTTAAACGTCATTCTACCGCAGGGAATTTAATGATTTCGGTGATGACCGATCCAACAACTGGTGGTGTATCTGCTAGTTTTGCATCACAAGGTGACTATAATTTTGCAGAGCCAGGTGCACTTATTGGATTTGCAGGGAGAAGAATTATTGAACAAACGATTCGAGAAAAACTACCTGCTGACTTTCAAACTGCAGAATTTTTATTAAAACATGGACAGCTAGATCGCGTGATTCATCGCCATAAAATGCGTGAAACACTATCAACAATATTAAAAATCCATGATAAAAATAATCGACCGCCTTCTCTACGTCAAGAAGTAGGAGGAATTAATTAGTGAATCAAATTTTAGATTTCGAAAAACCGATTATAAATTTAAGAGATAAAATTACAGAATTAAAAAAGATTTCAACTGATAGTGAAATTGATTTAACAAATGAAGTTGAAGAATTAGAAAAGAAGTTAAACAAATTAGAAGAAGATGTCTATTCTACCTTAAAACCTTGGAATAGAGTCCAAATGGCACGTCATCAACAAAGACCAACAACACTTGATTACATTAGTGAAATATTTACTGATTTCATTGAATTTCATGGTGATCGTTATTATGGTGATGATGAAGCAATTGTATCGGGCATTGCATTTTACAATGATGAACCAATTACTGTAATTGGACATCAGCGAGGTAAAGCAACAAAAGAAAATATTAAAAGGAATTTCGGTATGCCTCATCCTGAAGGTTATCGGAAAGCAATTAGACATATGAAACAAGCTGAAAAGTTTGATCGTCCGATTGTCTGTTTCATCGATACTAAAGGAGCTTATCCAGGTAAACAAGCTGAAGAAAGAGGCCAAAGTGAAGCTATTGCATATAATTTATTAGAAATGGCAGGTCTTGAAGTGCCGATTGTCTGTATTGTTATAGGTGAAGGTGGAAGTGGTGGTGCATTAGCTTTAGGAGTGGGTGACCATATTCATATGCTGGAGAACTCCACTTACTCTGTAATATCACCTGAAGGGGCGGCTTCAATACTGTGGAAAGATCCTAATTTGGCTGAAAAAGCAGCTGAATCAATGAAAATTACCTCATATGATTTAAAAGAATTGGGTGTCATTGATAAGATTATTCCAGAGCCCAAAGGCGGTGCTCATCGTGGTTTAAAAGAGCAAGCAAGAAATATAGATAAAGTTTTAACAGCATCATTAAAAGAATTAAATCAATATAACGTATCAGAATTACTTGGTAACAGATGGTTAAAATATAAAAGAATTGGTGAATTTTCAGAAGAAACTTTATGAAAAGAGGTTGACTAGAGTGAAAAAAGCTTGATTAATAACTTTTACGAGTTGATTAGTCATTCTTATTCCTCTCGTCAACTTTTTTTATCTAAATAAAAAACAAGGTTTGATACAGAAATTGTTCATTCATGTTAAACTAGAGATAGATTAAATTATATGGAGTGAAAATATGAAACGTATAGGAGTTTTGACAAGTGGTGGAGATGCACCAGGAATGAATGCAGCAATACGCGCAGTTGTAAGGAAGTGTATTTTTCATGACATTGAGGCTTACGGCATCTTACATGGTTTTCGTGGTCTAATAAATGGTGACATAAAAAAACTTGAAATAGGCTCTGTGGGAGATATTATACATCGTGGTGGAACGATTCTTCATACAGCAAGATCTAAAGAATTTCTTACAAAAGAAGGCCAACTAAAGGCGTTAAAACAACTAAAAGATCACAAGATAGATGGTTTAATTATTATTGGTGGCGATGGTAGTATTAAAGGTGCTCATACATTGTCAAAATTGGATTTTCCTTGTGTAGCTATCCCAGCAACAATCGATAATGATGTGGCGCCAACAGAATCATCAATTGGTTTTGATACTGCTCTTAATACAATTATCGAAGCAATTGATAAAATAAGAGATACTGCTACTTCCCATGAACGTACATACGTTGTAGAAGTTATGGGAAGAGATTCTGGAAAGTTAGCTCTATGGTCAGGACTTGCAGAGGGAGCAGAGAGTATTATTATTCCAGAAAAAACAACAGATTTTGAATCAGTGATTTCTCGTCTGAAACAAGGTTATGAAAGAGGAAAGAAACATAGTATAATTATTGTTGCCGAAGGTGCTGGGCACGGTTTTAAATTAGGTAAAAAAATCCAAGAAGTAACACAATTAGAAACACGTGTTACAGTTCTCGGGCATATTCAAAGAGGAGGTTCACCAAGCGCACAAGATCGTGTTTTAGCAAGTCGTTTTGGTGGAAGTGCAGTCGATTTACTAAGAAATAATGAATTAAATAAATTAGTCTGCACAAAATGTAATCAAATTGTGCACGTAGATTTATCAGAAGTAATCAATCAAGAGCAACAAATAAATGATAAAATTTACCAACTTGCTCAAGAATTATCAATTTAAGTTAATTAATCGAGGAGAATATAAACATGACACTTAAAAAAACAAAAATAGTTTGTACAATTGGTCCTGCATCAGAATCGAAAGAAATACTAACAACGCTTATAAAAGAAGGTATGGACGTTGCGCGTCTTAACTTCTCACATGGTAATTACGAAGAACATGCTGAGCGAATTAAAAATATTCGTGAGGCAGCAAAAGAAATGAATAAAACAATTGGTATTTTACTTGATTTACAAGGGCCAGAAATTAGAACGGCCAAATTTGAAAATGGTGCTGCTGAACTTGTCCGTGGAGAATATGTCTATATTACAATGGAAGATGTATTAGGAACTAAAGAACGCTTTACGGTGAGTTATAAAGGGTTAATTAATGATGTTGAAAAAGGAATGACCATTTCTTTAGATGATGGCTTAATCGAGCTAACAGTAATTGATATTAATCATGAAAAAAATGAGATTAAAACTGAAGTTACAAATGGTGGTACGATTAAAGATAGAAAAGGTGTTAATGTACCAAGTGCACAAGTTAATTTACCATCAATTACGGATAAGGATAAAGCTGATATAAAATTTGGTATTGAACAAGAAGTTGATTTTATAGCTGCATCATTTGTTAGACATCCTAAAGATGTGTTTGCTATTAAAAAAACATTAGAAGAAAATAACGGTGAACATTTACAAATTATTTCAAAAATTGAAAACCAACAAGGTGTCGATAATTTTAGTAAAATTTTAGATGCAAGTTATGGAATTATGGTAGCACGTGGTGATTTAGGTGTCGAAATACCACCAGAAGATGTACCACTCGTTCAAAAGCGTTTGATTCAAGAATGTAATAATGTAGGAAAACCTGTCATTACAGCAACACAAATGTTAGATTCAATGCAATGGGATCCAAGACCTACACGTGCTGAGGCATCTGATGTGGCAAATGCAATTTTAGATGGTACAGATGCTATTATGTTATCTGGAGAAACAGCAGCAGGCGAATTTCCAATTGAATCAGTTCAAACAATGAATCGAATAGCTTTAAAAACAGAATCTGGATTAGATCATGCAACAATTTTGAAAAAACGTTCACAAAAAACATTAATTACAATTACAGATGCAATCAGTCAATCAGTTACTCACACTGCAGCTAACTTAGGTGTAAGTGCGATTATTACCCCTACACAAAGTGGGCACTCAGCAAGAATGGTTGCAAAATATCGTCCAAAAGCACCGATTATTGCAGTTACTTTTAATGAATATGTAAAAAGACGCCTATCACTTGTTTGGGGAATATATGCTATACGTGGGCAAGAAGCAGAAACAACAGATGAATTATTAGATACTGCAGTTAATATGGGATTAGAGACAAAGATAATTGAAAGAGGATGTAAAGTGATTATAACAGCAGGAGTTCCTGTTGGTGTTAGTGGTACAACTAACTTAATGAAAGTACATGTTATTGGAAATGTTATTGCAAGAGGTCAAGGCGTGGGTCGTCATTTCGCATATGGAGATGTTGTTATTGCTAAAAATGCAAAAGAAGCAAACGAAAAAGTTAAGTTAGGTGATATTCTAGTTACTAAAGCGACAGATAAAGACATGTTGCCAGCAATTGAACTTGCAAGTGGTATTGTCACAGAAGAAGGTGGACTTACTTCGCACGCAGCAATTGTAGGATTAAATATGGGAATACCTGTTATTGTTGGTGTAGATTCGATTGATGTCTTTAAAGAGGGAGAAGATATTACAATCGATGGCGGAACAGGTAATATCCACCAAGGCCATGCAAGCGTACTGTAATCTTATTTAAGAAGGTGATCACATGTTATATTGGCTACTATTAATATTTTTAATTGTGCCTGCTTTTGAAATTACGTTATTTATTTGGTTAGGGGGCCAGGTTGGTCCCTGGTGGATTTTTGCTTTGATCATGATCACTGGTATTATCGGTGTTGCGTTCGCTAAAAGCCAAGGTATGGATACTTTAAGTAAAGTAAGAAAATCGATGTCTGAAGGTATTCCGCCGGGTGACTATATTTTAGATGGTATTTGTATCTTTATCGCCGGAATATTATTATTTATACCAGGATTCTTAACAGATGTGATTGGATTTGTTTTATTAATACCATTTACTAGAAAACCATTTAGAAATTTGATAAAGTATGCACTGATGAATAAGTTCTCAAAAAGAACAATTATTTATCGAAAAAGATGAAAGTAAATAAAAAATAAATTTAATTTTATTACAAATGACTATTATCTGAGTTGTAGATAAATCTGCTTAAAGTGTATTTTTTATTGGTTGTAAGGTGGACTTTAGATTTAAGCATAGGCAGAAGTAATCGTCATATCACTTGTTCATAAGAGATTGTAATGGCTTTCAGTTCACTTTATAAGTAAAATCAATTATAATTAGTTTTAACGAGCAATTAATCTATATGCTAATGAAATTAATATTTATATTTTAAAAGGAGAGGTTAATTATGACAGCGACAAAAGGACTTGAGGGAATCATTGCAACACAATCATCAATTAGTTCGATTATCGATGATAAATTAACATATGTTAGTTATTCAATTGATGAATTAACGCAAAATGCTTCGTTTGAAGAAGTAGTATACTTATTATGGAATCTTGAATTGCCGACACAAGAGCAATTAGATGAAATAAAAAAAGAACTAAATTCAAATATGGAATTACCTGATCAAGTTATTGAGCATTTACGTTCATATGACTTAACTAAAGTACATCCAATGGCTGCCTTACGTACTGCAATTTCATTCTTAGGAATTTTAGATGAAGAAGCAGATGTTATGGAACCAGAAGCTAATAGACGTAAAGCTATTCGCTTACAAGCACAGGTAGCGTCTATTGTTGCAGCGTTTTCAAGAATTCGTAAAGGTCAAGATCCTGTTAAACCTAAAAAGGATTTAACATACGCAGAAAACTTCTTATATATGTTAAATAATAAAGAACCAGAGCCTATTGAAGTTGAAGCTATTGATAAAGCATTAGTTTTACATGCTGACCATGAATTAAACGCATCAACATTTACAGCTAGAGTTTGTGTAGCTACATTATCTGACGTTTATTCAGGTGTTACTTCAGCAATCGGAGCATTAAAAGGACCTCTTCACGGTGGTGCTAACGAGCAAGTTATGGCCATGCTATCTGAAATTGGTGAAGAAGATAATGCTATTCCATATATTAAAAAGAAATTAGAAAATAAAGAAAAAATTATGGGTATGGGACACCGTGTATATCGTACAGGGGATCCACGTGCAAAACACTTAAAGGAAATGTCTAAAGAATTAACTAAATTAACAGGTAACGAACATTATTATAATATGTCAGTTGCAATTGAAGAATACATTAAAGAAGAAAAAGGTCTTCCAGCTAACGTAGACTTTTATTCAGCATCAGTTTATGATAGTCTAGGAATTGATCACGATTTATTTACACCAATTTTTGCAGTAAGTCGTATGTCAGGTTGGTTAGCACATATTCTAGAACAATATTCTAATAACAGACTTATTCGTCCACGTGCAGAATATACTGGACCAGAATTACGTGAATTTGTACCGATTGAAAAGCGTAAGTAAGTAAATTATAGCCGGGTATAAGCTATTATCTTTACAATAGCTTACTTTCCGGCTATTATTGTGATGTAATTAATTAACACAGTATATTATTTTCAAACTGGATTGGTATTAAACTATCTTAAAACGATGTCCAAAGAAAAATGTGATTTAATTTAAAAATCGCAATAAAATTATACCGAACAGTTTGGTATGATATAAAATACTATTAGGAGGCTTATAATAATGACTAAAGGCAATCAAATAACAGTAGAAAACAGTAATTTAACAGTACCAAATGATCCAATTATTCCATTTATCGAAGGTGACGGAACAGGTCCAGATATTTGGGCTGCAGCGAAACGTGTATTAGATTCAGCAGTTGAAAAAGCATACAATGGTGAAAAAGAAATTGTATGGAAAGAAGTTTATGCTGGTCAAAAAGCATTTGATAAAACAGGCGAATGGTTACCACAAGAAACATTAGATGAAATTGATAAATATAAAATTGCTATTAAAGGACCACTTACAACACCAATTGGTGGTGGATTCCGTTCATTAAACGTAGCACTACGTCAAGAATTAGATTTATTTAACTGTCTACGTCCTGTACGTTATGTTGAAGGTGTACCTTCACCTGTTAAACGTCCAGAAGATGTTGATATGACAATTTTCCGTGAAAATACAGAAGATATTTATGCTGGTATTGAGTGGAAAGAAGGAACGCCAGAAGTTAAAAAAGTTATTGATTTCTTACAAGATGAAATGGGCGTTAAAAACATTCGTTTCCCTGAATCATCAGGTATTGGTATTAAGCCAATTTCAGAAGAAGGAACTAAGCGTCTAGTTCGCTCAAGTATTGACTATGCAATTAAAGAAGGTCGTAAGAGTGTTACATTAGTTCACAAAGGTAATATTATGAAGTTTACAGAAGGTGCATTTAAAGAGTGGGGTTACGAAGTTGCTGAAGAAGAGTTTGGCGACAAAGTATTCACATGGGCTGAATACGACCGTATCGTTGAAAAAGAAGGTAAAGAAAAAGCTGATAAAGCACAAGATGAAGCAATCGCTTCAGGTAAGATCTTAGTTAAAGATGCTATTGCTGATATTTTCTTACAGCAAATCTTAACACGTCCAGCTGAGTTCGACGTTGTTGTTACAATGAACTTAAACGGTGACTATATTTCAGACGCACTAGCTGCTCAAGTTGGTGGAATTGGAATCGCACCAGGAGCTAATATTAACTATGTAACTGGACATGCAATCTTTGAAGCAACTCATGGTACTGCTCCAAAATATGCTGGTTTAGATAAAGTTAACCCATCATCAGTTATTCTTTCAGGTGTTTTAATGTTAGAACATATGGGATGGCATGAGGCTGCAAAACTAATTGATGACTCAATGGATAAAACTATTGCTTCACAAGTGGTTACGTATGACTTCGCACGTCTAATGGACAATCCAAAAGAAGTTAAGTGTTCTGAGTTTGCTGATGAATTAATTAAAAATATGTAATTAAAATTCATGAATGAAATGGGGAAGGCATAATGAGCATTACGCGCAGAAAAATTTCAGTCATAGGTTCAGGATTTACCGGTGCAACTACAGCATTAATGATAGCGCAAAAAGAATTAGGCGATATTGTTATAGTAGATATTCCAGAAATGGAAAAACCGACTAAAGGTAAAGCATTAGATATGCTTGAAGCATCACCTGTTCAAGGCTTTGATGCGAATATAGTTGGTACATCTGATTATAAAGACATTAAAGACTCTGATGTTGTTATCATTACTGCTGGAATTGCTCGTAAACCAGGTATGAGTCGTGATGATTTAGTAAATACTAATGCAAGCATTATGAAATCTGTTGCAAAGGAAATAAAAAAATATGCACCAGAAACAATTATTATTGTTCTTTCTAACCCAGTTGATGCAATGACTTATACAATCTTTAAAGAGATAGGTTTTCCAAAAGAAAGAGTTATTGGACAATCAGGTGTGTTAGACACTGCTCGTTTCCGTACGTTCATAGCTCAAGAATTAAACTTGTCTGTTAAAGACATAACAGGTTTTGTTCTAGGAGGACATGGAGACGATATGGTCCCATTAATTCGTTATTCTTATGCAGGTGGAATTCCACTTGAAAAACTAATCTCTAAAGAGAGGCTAGATGCAATTGTTGAACGTACACGTAAAGGTGGCGGTGAAATAGTAGAACTCTTAGGTAATGGCAGTGCATATTATGCACCTGCAGCATCAATTACTGAAATGACAGAAGCTATTTTAAAAGATCAACGTCGCGTCTTACCAACTATTGCTTATTTAGAAGGTGAGTATGGCTATCATGATTTATATTTAGGCGTACCTACTATTATAGGTGGCAATGGTGTAGAAGAAGTTATTGAACTTGATTTAACAGATGAAGAAAAATCAGCACTTGATAAATCTGTCGAATCTGTAAAAAATGTCATGAAAATTTTAAATTAAAATTATTAAAAAACTCTTGCTAATTTAATTAGCAAGAGTTTTTTTAGCGCTCATGTAAATTTTATGTAAAGATTAAATAAAATTTGGTAAGAATTGAAATCTAATGATATGATAGTTTTAAATAGAATATAATTTGAAAAGAGGATTTATAGTGAAACCCACCATCTTAATTGTTGAAGATGAACCATCAATAGTTATGTTAATAAAATATAATATTGAAAAAGCTGGTTTTAAAACAGATGTAGCTGATAATGGTGAAGATGCTGTTAAGAAATCACGAGAGAATAATTATGATTTAATCATTTTAGATATAATGTTACCTAAAATGGATGGTATGGAAGTTTGTAAAACAATTCGTAAAGATGAAAATAATGTTCCAATTTTAATGCTAACTGCTAAAGATGAAGAATTTGATAAAGTGTCTGGCCTGGAAATTGGAGCAGATGATTATTTAACAAAACCATTTAGTCCACGAGAATTAATTGCTCGTATTCATGCCATTTTACGAAGAGTAAGTACAAGAAAAGCGACTGGTAATATACTGGAGATTGGTCAGATAAAAGTAAATACTGACCAACATGAAGTATGTTACCTTAATGAAAAAATTGAATTAACTCGTAAAGAATATGAATTACTTGTGTATTTAATTACTCATCAAAACGAAACATTATCACGTGAACAACTATTATCGGCTGTATGGAATTTTGATTTTGTTGGAGATACACGTATGGTCGATGTCCATATTGGTCATTTAAGAGAAAAGATTGAAAAAGATACTAAAAATCCCGAATATATAAAAACAGTTCGTGGTTTTGGGTATAAAATGGAGGATCCTAAATGAAAGATATCTTATCAAAAACATTGCTTGCTTACGTATTTGTTATCTTTATTGTAACGATCGTTAGCGGCCTTGTGTTAAGTCCGATTGTAACAAATTATTATGTACTCGGTGCTGTGTTAGTTGGTATGTTTATTATATTTACTATATTACTATTTTATATTTATGAAAAATATTTCAAACCAATTGAAAAAATTTCTCATACTATGGATAAACTATTAAAAGGTAATTATAAAGCACGTGTTCATTATTCAATGAATGGAACTTTGGCTGATTTGAGTAGTAAGGTTAATTCATTAGCTAGGAATTTAAGTAAGTTAACAATTCAAGAACAAATCCAAGCAGAGCAATTATCAACTGTTATAGACAACTCAGAAAGTGCGCTTGTCTTAATTGATGAAAAAGGCTATATTCATGTCGTCAATCGCAAGTTTTTATCAATGTTTGGTGGCAAAGTATCGGATTATATTGGTTTTTTATATTATGATGTTTTAGAAAATGAACAAATTCATCATACAGTTCAAGAAACATTTTTACATGAAAAGAATATTAAACATTTATTTTCAATTGGTGAAGAAGAATTAGATAAACAATATTTGGAAATAGTTGGTGCTCCTATATTTAATGATCATGGGTTACTTCGTGGAGCAGTTCTCGTTATCTATGACATTACAGAATTCAAAAATTTAGAAGTTATGCGTAAGGACTTTGTAGCTAATGTTTCTCATGAACTAAAAACACCGATTACATCAATTAAAGGGTTCTCAGAAACATTACTCGATGGAGCTGCAGAAGAACCAGACACGCGTCATCAATTCTTGAAGATTATTAATGATGAAAGTCACCGTATTAAGTTATTAATTGATGACTTACTTATTTTATCTAAATTAGAAAAAGATGAAATGCAAATAAAACCTGAAGAAATCTCGACCAAACTTTTATTTGAAGATATCCATCCAATTATTGATCATAAAGCGCAAGCAAAAAATATTCATTTTAATTCTATCAATGAAAAGGAAATAATGTTTGTAGCTGATTTGGAAAAAGTAAAACAAATATTAATTAACTTATTAACAAATGCAATTAATTACACATCAGAATCTGGAACAATTACCCTAGAAGCAACAGAATCCGAACATGATGTGTGTTTATCGGTAAGTGATACAGGAATCGGGATGTCAAAAGAAGCTTTATCAAGAATTTTCGAGCGATTTTATCGAGTTGATAAAGCGCGTAGTCGTGATACAGGTGGGACAGGCTTAGGCTTAGCAATCGTTAAACATATCGTTGAAATTCATAACGGTAGAATTGAAGTTGATAGTGAAGTTGGAGAAGGAACAACATTTAACATATACTTACCAAAACAACAATAAACACTTACTATACAAAAGTAAGTGTTTTTCGTTTATAATAGAAATGAAGGAGCGTGTCCGATGTCAAAAAAACTTGTATTAATTGATGGTAACAGTTTATTATTTAGAGCATATTATGCACTACCTTTATTACATAATGATTCAGGTGTGTATACAAATGCAGTCTATGGCTTTACAAATATTTTATTAAATATATTAGAAGAAGAAAAGCCAACGCATATGTTAGTAGCATTTGATGCTGGAAAAACAACTTTCAGACACTCATCATATAAAGAATACAAAGGCGGTAGACAAAAAACCCCACCTGAGTTATCTGAACAGTTTCCTTTAGCAAGAGAATTATTAAAAGCGTTTAATATTCCACAATATGAATTAGACTTATATGAGGCTGATGATATTATTGGAACACTTTCGCTTGAAGGTGATAAAAATGATTGGGAAGTAAAAGTAATTTCAGGTGATCAAGACTTATTACAACTTGTATCAAAGCAAGTGACAGTTGATTTAACGAAAAAAGGTGTCAGTGAAGTTGTATCTTATACACCAGATTCAATTGTTAAAGAAATGGAATTAACAGCCGAACAAATAATAGATTTAAAAGCACTAATGGGTGATAGTTCTGATAATATTCCTGGAGTTCCTGGTGTAGGTATAAAAACAGCAACTAAATTGTTAAAAGAATATAAGACATTAGATAATATTTATGAAAATATAGATAACATTACTGCTAAGAAACTAAATGAAAATTTAAGAAAATATAAAGAAGATGCGTATTTAAGTTATCAATTGGCTACAATTAAACGAGATACACCAATTGATATTTCACTAGAAGATGTGAGTTATTCTGGTTATAACAACGACGATGTTATAAAACTATTCCAAACATTAGAGTTTCGTTCATTAATTGAGCGTATGGGTGGCGAACAAAAAGTCGAAAAAGAAGTAAATGTACCTTTTGAAATAATTGAAAAAATTGAATCTGATCATTTAGTAAATGGATCAATTTTAAATGTCGAAATGATTGATGATAATTATCATGATGCAAAAATCGAAGCGATTAGTCTCGTTAATCAAAAAGGAAATTATGTTATTCATACAGAAGATGCATTAAAATCACAAATGTTTATTGACTGGTTAGAAGATGAACAAGAAGAAAAATCAATCTTTGATGTTAAAGCAACGACAGTTGCACTCTTAAATCACGATATTCAATTAAAAGGTGTTAATTTTGATTTATTATTAGCAGCTTATATAATTGATCCAGCCCAAAAAAATGAAGATATACCTTCAATTGCAAGACGTTTAGGGCATCGTTATGTTCAAATGGATGAAGAAGTTTATGGTAAAGGTGCAAAGCGTCATGTGCCTGAATTTGAGGTCATTGCAGAGCATGTTGCTAAACAAGGTCATGCATTATATGAATTGCGAGATGAATTGATTGCAGGTTTAAAAGAAAATGAGCAATATGACTTATTTATGAATCTTGAATTGCCTTTAGCTCAAGTGTTGGCACAGATGGAACATGAAGGTATAAAGGTCGATGTTAATAAATTAAAAGAAATGGATGTTGAAATAAATGGTCGTATTGAAGTTATTGAAAAAAGAATTCATGAATTAGCCGGTGAAGATTTTAATGTTAACTCACCAAAACAGTTATCTGTAATTCTTTTTGAAAAATTAGAATTACCGGTAATTAAGAAAACAAAAACAGGTTATTCAACAGCAGCAGATGTGTTAGAAAAGTTAGAAAAAGAACATGACATTATTCCAGAAATATTAATGTATCGTCAGCTGAAAAAACTACATTCAACTTACATTGAAGGTTTACTAAAAGTAGTTTATAAAGATACAAATAAAATTCATACACGATTTAATCAAGCATTAACGCAAACAGGAAGACTTAGTTCGACAGAACCAAATATGCAAAACATTCCAGTTCGTTTAGAAGAAGGACGTAAAATCAGACAAGCTTTTATACCTTCAACTGAAGATGCTGTTATTTTTGCAGCTGACTATTCACAAATTGAACTGCGTGTTCTTGCGCATATTTCTGGTGATGAAAAATTAAGTCAAGCTTTTAAAGATGATAAAGATATTCATACGCAAACAGCGATGGATGTTTTCCATGTTGATAAAGACACTGTTGATGGTCAGATGAGAAGACAAGCCAAAGCTGTTAACTTTGGAATTATTTATGGCATAAGTGATTATGGATTATCACAAAACTTAAATATTTCACGGAAAGAAGCAGGGGAGTTTATTAATCAATATTTAACAATCTATCCAAAGGTTAAAGAGTATATGGATGATATTGTGAAAGAAGCAAAGCATAAAGGGTATGTGACAACAATTATGAATCGTCGTCGTTATTTACCAGATATTACGAGTCGTAATTTTAATCAAAGAAGTTTTGCTGAAAGAACAGCAATGAATACACCAATTCAAGGTAGTGCAGCTGATATTATCAAAAAAGCAATGATTGATTTACAACTAGAATTAAAAAAGCAAAATTTTAAAGCAAACTTGTTATTACAAGTGCATGATGAATTAATTTTAGATGTACCTAAAAATGAATTAGATGCAATCATAGAACTCGTACCAAGGATAATGGAAAACACGGTAAAATTAGATGTACCTTTAAAAGTAGATTATTCTTATGGTGCAAGTTGGTTTGATGCTAAATAATTTAGTAGGAGTATGAATATGCCTGAATTACCGGAAGTAGAAACAATCAGAAAAACATTAAAAAAACTTGTTTTAAATAAAAAAATCACAGATATTGAAGTCTATTGGGGAAAAATTATTAAACACCCAGATGATATTGAACATTTTAAGCATATTGTTATCAATCAAACGATTCATGACGTTAAAAGAAAAGGGAAGTTTCTAATATTTGAATTAGATACAGATATGTTAGTTTCTCACTTAAGAATGGAAGGAAAATATTCTGTATCACAAACAGGCTTACCACGAGATAAGCACACCCATGTGATTTTTAACTTTACAGACGGGACATCATTAAATTATAATGATGTCCGTAAATTTGGTACGATGCATGTTTTTTCAAAAGCGGATTATTTAGCAGTCAAGCCCCTTAATCAATTGGGTCCAGATCCATTTGAAGAAGATTATAATTTAAAATATTTAAAAGAAAAATTACTTAAAACCACTCGCTATATAAAGTTTGCATTACTAGACCAAACAATTATTGCAGGACTTGGAAATATTTATGTGGATGAAGTTCTTTTTAAAGCAGGTATTCATCCCGAAAAAAGAGCAAATACATTAAATACCACTCAGATAGAAGCGATTTTTAACAATAGTTATGAGGTTTTAAATGAAGCTGTTAAACAAGGTGGAACAACAATTAGATCATACGTCAATGGTGATGGTGAAATGGGATTATTTCAGCAAGAATTATTTGTCTATGGCAAAGAAGGTCAACCATGTAAAAATTGTGGAGATACAATCGAGAAGTTTAAACTCTCTGGACGTGGGACGCATATCTGTCCTACATGTCAAAGATAAAAGTAAAGTAAGGAGCAGATAAATGAGTCTTGTTATAGGTTTAACAGGAAGTATTGCGACTGGAAAAAGTACGGTTGCAAATATGTTTAAGGAATTAAATATTGAAGTGATTGATGCAGATTTAATTGCTCGAGAAGTTGTTGAACCAGGTAAGCCAGCATATGTAGAGATTGTCAAAACATTTGGCGAAGCAATACTTCATGAAAATAAAGAACTTAATCGTAAAGCACTAGGTCAAATTGTTTTTAATGATGAAGATAAACGAAAAAAAATAAATGAAATTGTACATCCAGCAATTAGAAAAGAAATGTTAGCACAAAGAGATAGGTTAATTGAATTAAATCACCCAGCGATTGTGATGGATATACCTTTAATTTATGAGAGTGGTTTAGAAGACTACGTTGAAAAAATAATCGTTGCTTATGTCACTGAAAAAACTCAGCTAAAACGACTGATTGAACGAGATCAATGTACAAAAGAAGAAGCATTAAGCCGAATTAATTCGCAAATAAATATTGAAGAAAAAGCAAAAAAAGCTGATGCAATTATTGATAACAATGGAACAATTGAAGCATCATATAAACAATTAGTTGATTTATTAAAAAAATGGGATATCAATCTTACTTAAAATAAGCGAGATAAGCATATTTTTCGGGGGGCTTTTTGTCCCGGTGGCGGCTTGCGCCTTTATGTAGTATAGTGTTCAGAAAATAAAAAATATATAAAATTTAAGCTTTAAGGATGTAATTTAAAAAATATATGTTATACTAATTAAGAACAAAAACGAATAAGTATAACACATATTTATGGGAGGACTATAAATGAGCAGAACCCGAATAGCAATTAATGGTTTTGGTCGTATTGGACGAATGGTATTTCGCCAAGCGATATTAGACAAAGATTTAGATGTGGTAGCAATTAATGCAAGCTATCCAGAAGAAACGTTAGCACATTTAATTAAGTATGATAGTGTGCATGGTATTTTTGAAAAAGAAATTAAAGTTATAAAAGATGGTTTTGAAATTAACGGTGAAACGATTCACCATGTGAATTCACGTAAACCAGAAGAACTTCCGTGGGACGAGTTAGACATCGATGTAGTAATCGAAGCTACAGGTAAGTTTAATAGTAAAGAAGGTGCTAGTCGTCATTTAAAGGCGGGTGCTAAAAAAGTTGTTATCACAGCTCCTGGTAAAGGAATAGATAAAACGATTGTATTAGGTGTAAATGAAGATCAATATGATCCTGAAACAGATGACGTTATTTCAAATGCATCATGTACAACAAACTGTTTGGCACCTGTTGCTAAAGTTTTAGATGATCATTTTGGAATTGTTAATGGATTAATGACAACAGTTCATGCTTATACAACAGATCAACCTAATTTAGACAATCCACATAGTGATTTACGTAGAGCACGTGCTTGTGCACAATCAATTATTCCAACATCTACAGGAGCGGCAAAAGCACTTGGAGAAGTTATGCCTCATTTAAATGGTAAACTTCATGGAATGGCATTACGTGTACCGACACCTAACGTATCGCTTGTTGATTTAGTTGTTGATTTAGAAAAAAATGTTACTGCAGAAGAAGTAAACAGTGTATTTAAAAATGAATCTGAAAATAAACTTGAAGGTATTATGAGATATACAGAAGAGCCATTAGTGTCAATAGATTTTGCTACAACAGAACACTCAGCAATTATTGATGCATTATCGACAATGGTAATTGATGATAATAAAGTAAAAGTTCTTGCTTGGTATGATAATGAGTGGGGTTACTCAGCACGTGTTGTTGATTTAGCACGTTATGTTGGAGCCTCATTACCTGCTAAGAAATAATCTGTTTTAAGAAAGTTACTTTTGATAAAATAATGCTAAATTAAATTTTAGTCGTTATTTTATCGAAGTAGCTTTTTTTTAATTAGTTAAAATCGTTAAAACATGATAAAATATATAGTTAGTAGTGTTTGATTGAAGATAGAATAGGGGTTGAAAAAGTGAAATGCGCGAAATGTCATCATAGAAATTCACGTGTCTTAGATTCAAGGCCAATTGAAGACGGCGAAGCAATTAGAAGAAGAAGAGAATGTGAACAGTGTGGTTTTAGATTTACGACATTTGAACGTCTTGAAGAGGTGCCACTTATTATTGTTAAAAAAGATGGTACAAGACAAGAATTTGAACGAGATAAATTAATTAGAGGGCTAATGAGAGCGTGTGAAAAGCGTCCTGTTACAATTGAAACGATTGAACAATTAGCATTCGATGTCGAACAAGCAATTAGAAATTCTGAAGAACCAGAAATAAGCAGTGAGTATATTGGAGAAATGGTTTTAGAACGTTTGCTAACAATTGATGAAGTAGCTTATGTACGTTTTGCATCAGTTTATCGTCAGTATAAGAATGTAAATGTGTTTTTAGATGAACTTAAAGAATTACTTAATAAATAAGAAAGGGTTAGATATATGAGTTACGTAGGAAAAATATTACCTGTTGAAGGTTATAAAGTGATATTTTCTGGTACATTACATGTTGATTATACAAAATCATTAACTCATCTGTATCAACCTTTAATTGGCATTAATGCAATAGCTTTTTATTATACACTCGTTCATGAAATCGAGTTACAGAAATTAACTGATAAGCAAACACACCATACGTTAATGGCTGCTTTAAATTTACCCTTAAATGAAATTTATGAAGCACGAATAAAATTAGAAGGTATTGGTTTGTTAAAAACATATAAGACAACTAATGAATCAGACGTTGTTTACACGTATGAGTTAATTAGTCCATTTACTCCAAAAGAGTTTTTTAATGATTTAATGCTTTCAGAATTATTATATCGCCATGTTGGTAAATCAAAATATAAACTATTAGAAGCAAATTATAAAGAACCGGAAGAAGTCGTTAATGAAGGTGAACAATTAACAGCCTCATTTAATGAAGTGTTTCAAACATTTGAACCATCAACAAGTGAATTTAATCACTTTAAAAAATCAATTAAACAAGCTAAAATTCCTCTTGATGAGATAGATTTTAGCTGGATTGAACAAGCATTGAAAAAGCAGATGATTCCTGTTGAAAAAGTTTTAACTTCTGAAAATAAAGAACGAATTACTCAAGTTATGCATTTATATGACCTTGATATTAATGAAGTAGAAAAATCTGTCTTGTGGGCATTAACTGATGAAAATGAATTAGATCTTGATGAGTTTCATGCAGCATGTCATGATTTATTTAAAGTAAAACATAATGATGTTACAATAAAGCTAACTGATAAATCACAATCTACACCAAAACCTAAACTAAAATCAAGCCAACCAGAATCTAAAGAAGAATTACTTATTCAAAGACTTGAAACAATCTCACCAAAAGATTTACTAGAGGATTTATCAAGTGGAAGTAACGCATCAGAGTCTGATATGAAATTAGTAAGAGATGTCATGTTAAAACAAGGTTTAAAAACGCCAGTGATGAATGTGTTAATTCATTATGTTTTATTGCAGTCTAATATGCAATTATCACGAGCTTATTTAGAAAAAATAGCAAGTCATTGGTCACGTGCTAACTTACAAAGTGCAAGAGAAGCAATGGTATTTGCTAAAATGCAAAACCAACCGTTCAAAGGCAGAAAGCAATATGAGAAAAAATCAACAGAGGTTATTCCTGATTGGTTTAAAGACCGTGATAAAAAAGAGTCAGCATCTAAAGAGAAACATGAAAATAAAGAAGTAACTGAACAAGAACGTGCGACATTACTTGCACGATTTAAGAAAACATTAGAGTAAGGGGATGAGTAAAATGAAGCCGATTCAAACATCATTAAATAAATGGATGAATGAAAATGAAGATTTTAAATCGCGTCATTTAAAATTAAAGCGTGACGTTTTAAGTCATCCTAAAATTAAACAATTTTTAAAAGCTCACCCTGAAATTACAGATGAGGAAATAGATAAACGACTTAATAAATTATATGAATATACAACTCAATCTATTCAATGTGATCAATGTGATTCTTTTAATAATTGTAAAAATATTCTTAAAGGGTACTCACCTATTTTAAGATTTGAAAATGATGAAATCCATGTTGCTTATGAAAAGTGTGAAAATCGTTTAAAATATGAAAGTATGCAAAAGGAACAAAAATTAATTCAAAGTCTTTATATGCCAAAAGAAATTATGAATGCATCAATTGCTGATTTGCATAAAACAGATAATCGAAGATTGGAAGCAATTTTAGCAACAGAAGCATTTTTAGAAACGGCAAAAAAATCATTGCCTAAAAAAGGATTCTTTTTCAGTGGACCATTCGGAGTAGGGAAAACATACTTATTAGGTGCAATAGCTAATGCCTTGCAAGAGTTAAACATTTCTTCTACATTAATTTATATGCCTGAATTTGTTCGTGAAATTAGAGAAGCGATTAAAGATGATTCTGTGGAAGAAAAAGTTGAAGTATTTAAACACGCAGATGTGCTTATGTTAGATGATATTGGTGCTGAAACTCAATCAGCTTGGTTTAGAGATGAAATACTCGGCTCAATCTTACAGTATCGTATGATGGAACAGTTACCAGTGTTCTTTACATCGAATTATACAATGAAACAATTGGAAGAACGTTTAGCTGAAACAACACGTGGTGGAATTGAAAAAGTTAAAGCAGGTAGAAATATGGAAAGAATTAAACAAGTAAGTACAGAAGTTTCGATGTCAGGTGAAAATTATCGTAATAAATAAAATCATTGATTTTTAAATAATAATTGCTATAATCTAATTAGATTAAACTATACAGTTAAATATTTAAGTTGAGATAAGGACAAGATTATTCATTACCTTTTATCCAGGAAAAAAGAGTCTAGACTGAGAGCTCTTATATAAATGGTGAATAATTACCACCTTTGAACTCTATTATTGAAAATAAGTAAGTAATAGCGGCTACCTATCGATATCTAGGTCTAATTTAAGCTAAATAATTTTAGAAATTAGGGTGGAACCACGTGTATAACACTCGTCCCTTGCAATTGCAGGATATGAGTGTTTTTTGTTTGTAAAAATATAAAGGGGTTGTAATAATGATTAAAATAACGTTTCCAGATGATAGTGTAAAAGAGTTTCCTAAAGGAACAACAGGTGAAGAAATTGCTCAATCAATTTCTCCAGGTTTAAGAAAACAAGCCTTAGGTATTAAATTAAATGGAGATTTATATGATTTAACACGACCAATTGAAATAGATGGTACAATTGCGATTATTACCTATCGTGATGAAGAAGGCATTGAAATTATGCGCCACTCAACAGCACACACAATGGCCCAAGCAATTAAACGTTTATATAAAGATGTGAATTTCGGTGTAGGTCCAACAATTGAGGATGGATTTTATTATGATATAGATATGGAAAAATCGCTTACTCCAGAGGATTTAGCTGATATTGAACGTGAAATGAAACGTATCATTGATGCTAATTTACCAATTGAACGTATTGAAGTTTCACGTGAAGAAGCCATAGAAATGTTTGAAGAAATTGGTGATGACTTAAAGCTTGAATTAATTGCTGACATCCCAGAAGAAGAACAGGTGACAATTTATAAACAAGGAGAATTCTTCGATTTATGTCGTGGTGTTCACGTTCCGTCAACGAGTAAAATAAAGGTATTTAAACTCCTTAATATTTCAGGAGCTTATTGGCGTGGTGATAGTAAAAATAAACAATTACAGCGTATTTACGGAACGGTATTTGAAAAACAAGGGCAATTAGATGATTATTTACAATTATTACAAGAAAGAAAAGAACGTGATCATCGTAAATTAGGTAAAGAATTAGAAATATTTACAATCTCGCAAAAAGTCGGTCAGGGACTGCCAATGTGGTTACCAAAAGGAGCTACGGTGCGCCGTCTTATTGAGCGTTACATTGTAGATTTAGAAGAGAAATTAGGTTATGACCATGTATATACACCTGTTTTAGGAAGTACTGAATTATATAAAACAAGTGGTCACTTAGATCATTATGAAGATGACATGTTCCCAAGAATGAAGATGGATAATGAAGAATTGATTTTAAGACCAATGAACTGTCCACATCATATGATGATTTATAAAAATAATTTATACAGTTACCGTAACTTACCGGTTAGAATTGCTGAACTTGGTATGATGCATCGTTATGAAATGAGTGGTGCACTAGCTGGGTTACAACGTGTTCGTGCTATGACATTAAATGATGCTCATATTTTTGCTCGACCAAGTCAATTAAAAGAAGAATTTGTTCGAGTTGTCGAATTAATTAGAGAAGTATATAATGATTTTGGTATTGAAGATTTCTATTTCAGATTGTCTTACCGTGATCCAGAAGATAAAGAAAAATACATTGATAATGATGAAATGTGGGATATGGCTGAGGCCATGTTAAAAGAAACATTAGATGAAATGGACTTAGATTATGTTGAAGCTGTAGGAGAAGCGGCATTTTATGGTCCTAAATTAGACGTTCAAGTAAAGACAGCACTTGGTCATGATGAAACATTATCAACTGTACAATTAGATTATCAAGCTGCCGAGCGTTTTGATTTAACATATATTGGTGAAGATGGTAAAAACCATCGTCCAGTAATTATTCACCGTGGCGTTGTTGGAACAATGGAACGTTTCGTTGCCTTTTTAATTGAAGAATACAAAGGAGCATTCCCGGTCTGGTTAGCACCAGTTCAAGCGCAAATCATACCTGTTTCTTTAGATGCTCATGGAGAGTGGTCAGAAAAGTTAGCAGACACATTAAGAAGAGCTGGTATTAGAGTAGAGATTGATAATCGTGAAGAAAAAATAGGTTATAAAATACGTGAAGCACAAACTAAGAAAATACCATTTGCATTAGTTATCGGCGATAAAGAAATAGAAAGTAATTCTGTAAACATTCGTCGTTATGGAGAGAAAAATACAGAAACAATCACTATTGAAGAATTCTTAACACTAATAAATAAAGAGATAACAGAAAAAACAATTCATCATAAGTAAATTTGACACTTATCAGATAGTATGCTATTCTTAAGTAGTTGAATGAAAAATTCAAGATAAGATCTAAAAGACAAGTAGGAGCACCCGCTTCTCACCTGACCGACACAAATGTCGTTGGCTGGTTAAAATGTAATTTCTAATTATGAGAATACATGTGGGTGCATTTATGCACTCACTTTTTTATGTGTAGATTTTCGAAACTTGTCATGATAGATCAAAAATTTTCGGAGGTGGCTCAATATTAGCAAGGATATGAACGTTAATGAAAAAATTCGTGCACGTGAAGTCCGTTTAATTGACTCAAATGGTGATCAACTTGGTGTTAAATCAAAAAAAGAAGCTTTAGAGATTGCTGAAACACGTAATTTAGATTTAGTCTTAGTAGCTCCAGGTGCAAAACCACCTGTATGTCGTATTATGGACTATGGTAAATACCGTTTTGAGCAACAGAAAAAAGACCAAGAAGCACGCAGAAAACAAAGAAAAATTAGCGTTAAAGAAGTCCGTTTCTCGCCTGGAATTGGTGATCATGACTTTGAAACAAAATTAAGAAATGCTAGACGCTTTTTAGAAAAAGGCGATAAAGTAAAAGCTGCAGTTCGATTCCGTGGTAGAGCAATCACACACAAAGACTTGGGTCGTGAAGTGTTAGAACGTTTCGCTGAAGAAGTCAAAGACATCGCTGTAGTAGAATCAAGACCTAAAATGGAAGGACGTCATATGTTTATGATGGTCGGACCAATTACTGAAAAACAAAATAACTAATCGTGTTAAGTAAGGGAGGCTTTTACAATGGGAAAAATGAAAACACATAAAGGATCACAAAAGCGTTTCAAAAGAACAGCATCTGGTAAACTAAAGAGATCACACGCTTATACAAGTCACTTATTTGCTAACAAATCACAAAAGCAAAAGCGTAAACTTCGTAAATCAGGTCTAGTTTCTAAAGGTGACCAAAATCGTATTGATGCAATGTTACCAAGATAATTCGTTAATTAAAATAAGATAAATATATAGAAACATTAGGAGGTCATTATAATGCCACGAGTAAAAGGTGGAACAGTTACACGTAAACGTCGTAAACGTGTATTAAAATTAGCAAAAGGGTATTATGGTTCAAAACATACATTATTTAAAACAGCAAAACAACAAGTGATGAAATCAGGTAACTATGCTTACCGTGACCGTCGTCAGAAAAAACGTGATTTCCGTAAATTATGGATTACACGTATTAGTGCAGCAGCACGTTTAAATGACATTTCATACAGTAAATTAATGCATGGTTTAAAATTAGCTAACGTTGATATTAATCGTAAAATGCTTGCAGATTTAGCAGTAAACGATGAACAAGCGTTTGCACAATTAGTTGACCAAGCTAAAGCTGCTATTAAATAATTTTATAAGATAAGACTAAATCCGTTATAGGTTTAGTCTTTTTTCTTTAAGATAGCAAGAAGGAGTTAAAATAAATGAACTGGGAACTTCTGTTTAACAAACAAATAAAGCTTGATGAATACATAAATGCTAACCATGAATTAAATGAAGAAAACTTGTTCGATCAAAAAATATTAGCATTATTTGTCGAATTAGGAGAACTTGCTAATGAAACACGTTGTTTTAAATTTTGGAGTAACAAACAACGAAATAGTGATCAAGTTATTATAGAGGAATATGTTGATAATATTCATTTCCTACTTTCATTAGGGTTAAGTAAAGGACTCGCATTTAAAGAGATTCATTATGAACAAACAAATGTGAATGAAACA
>Ga0079226_10000149_pt1 | contig 44380 bp, 50 predicted proteins | sample Poulit2014_FD_76345 | JGI IMG/M metagenome (GOLD analysis project Ga0079226, IMG submission 76345) | Agricultural soil microbial communities from Georgia to study Nitrogen management - Poultry litter 2014 | ecosystem: Environmental > Terrestrial > Soil > Agricultural land | place: USA: Georgia...
AATGAAGCGGTATTAGCTAATTCTATATTAAAAATGTTATTCTATGACTATAGTTTTTACGTTTAAACTATGCGTGTAATTGTTCCTTATCCAAAAAAGTACCTCCAACTAATTAATATAGTTGGAGGTACTTTTTGTTCTATGGTTAAAAATTTTTTCTATTTAATCAAAGAACTTTTTATTTGCTTCATATTTTTCTTCAGCTAACGATATGATTTCACTTAACTTAACATCATAATATTCTGCTAATTTTATATACATAAAAATAGACATTTTACTTAATCTTCCATTTTCAATTTTACCTATATAAGAAGGACTCAAATCTAGGTCAAATCCGACATCTTCTAATGTAAGTTCTTTGTCATGTCTGATTCTTTTAAACTCATTAGATAATATAACAATAAATTGTTTGAGTTCTTTTTCATTCATGTAATCTAACATATATATAACCCTTTTTATATGACCTATAATTATTATAGAAAGGTTTTTACACTTTATACAGGCATTATAATTCTTATTTGTCATTATGTTTCCACTTATACTTTTATGATTTTTTATGTTATACTTCTTTTAAGAAATTAATTGTATTACCAATTTCTAAAAAAATTAAAATATAAAAAAAGAAACCCAACTACGCAAATAGTTGAGTTCCTGTGAAAGAAGAGAACGGCAATCTTTTCTTTCGATATACGTAAAGCTTATACGTAAAGCTTATACGTAAACGTAAAACTTATATAAAAAATATAAAAAGTCAATTTCTATAATTACATTATATCTTGCTAATACCGATTTTGCAAGTTATATACAAATTATAACAGTAACACTTTTATTTACGTATATCGAATTATTGCTACTTCTTTCAAAGGAAACGGTTTCTTTTGGAAGGAGTTTTTTATATGTCACAAACTATAAAATTTAAACCATATTACAATAATGATAACTTTACTTATGATGAATTACCTCAATTTATATTAAACGAGAAAAAATTCGAACTTTTTTCATTTAATACCAAACTTTTATTTTTCGCTTTTCACAATAAATCAATCAGCAAACTTACAACACATTTTCTAGAAACAGATGGGTATGTTTATTTTTCTTTTACGCATAAAGATATGATGAAAGCTACAAATTTAAGTAAAAACACAATTAAAGCATGTAAAAAGGTATTAATAGATAATCAATTGATTATTGAACTTCCTAGAAGTAAAGGAAGAAAAACAAGCGTTTATAGAATCAATAAAAAGGTCGAATTAGAAAGTCCAAATGCTAGATATGTAAACCAAGAAGGTGAAATAAAATTCACGTTTATTAAAGTTCCACATTTTTTAGATCATCGTCATTTTGAAAAATTTACATGGGAATCTAAATTTATATACGCTACTATTAGACACCAAATGAATATTTCTCTAAAAAACGCTGAACAAGGTAATAGAAGTTTTGTTGACGCTAAAAGTAATGTTTTTTGCCAAATAAATGATAATAAATTAAGACAAAAACTTAATTTAAGCTCTGACACATTAAGAAAACACAAGCAAAATCTTCTCTTATATAGTTTATTAAAAGAAAAAACAACTTACATAAATAACAAATCAATTATAAATTACTACGTATATGAACCTATTGCGCTTCCAGTAGAGACTAAAAATAACGATAAAAGTACAAAACATGTTCTTACTATTCGCACTGCTAAATACGATAATATGCGCTTGTTTAGAGCGCCTTCTAACAAAAACAAGAATTGTGATGAGGTCAAAAATAATAGCCTGAAAGGTCAAATTTCAACTGATAAAGGGTCAAATTCTAGTCGATTAATGGGTCAAAATTTCGGCACGAATGAACTAGAACTTAAAGAACTACAAGAAAGAGCAGTTAATGAACTGAATGAGGTGAACAACCAAACAACAGATCATACAAATCATAACTCTGAAGTTATTGAATATAATAATTTTAAGAAACAACAACTAGTTAAATATTTGCCAGACTACCTAAGTAGTTATTTAATCAATTTTGATGAAAAAGACATTGTTTTAATTAAAGATAATTTATTCACTGCAAAGAAATCTTATTTTAATGACTTAGACATTTTAACTACTAACGGCACTTTAATTACAAGAGATATTTCAATTGAATTTAGTGTTGAACATTTACAAGTAGAATTACGAGACGTATTAAAACGTATCAAAGGTAAAAGTATTAAAGATAAAGAGAGTGTATTAGAAATGTCCGAAACTGGCTTCTTATTCACTTGTATTAAGAATGTCTTTATTCAGGCATATGATGATTTTTATAATAGTAAAAATGCGTTTAAGTATAATTTATCCTATGCTAAAAAGTTCTTGGAGAACATGAAGAAAATTGAAAATAAATTGCAATATCAAGCTAAAAATAACGAGAATAATTTTTATGGTAAAAAAGTTGATGCGACAGAAGCGGAATTAGATGCTCTTGGAATTGGATAATTTTGTTTAGATTTATAAGTACTAATTACTATTTATTAATTTAAATATATTATTGTGTTAATAACTCTGATAAATTAGAGATAACGTATGAAAGCAAAGAAGGAGAACTATGCAATTAATTGTAGCAATTATTGTCGGTTTATTGCTTGGATGGTATTTCTATAAAAGACAAAAACCAATGACAGTTAAAGATTGGTTTTTCGGTCTTTTTATTATCCTTATCTTTGTTATTATTACTGACGCTATTTTACATATTGATGTTATCAAACAAGGGTTCCAAGATGGCGTTAATGAAAGTCTAGAAGAAAAATAACTTGTTAAGGTAATAAGAAGAAATTTTATGTTTATTTAGTTAAAGGAAGTGACAATATGGAACCAACAAGTAATGTTAAACCGAAGGGAAATCGCATAGGTAATGTGTTTATTTTCATTGTCTTTATGATAGTTGCTCAATTACCTTTGATTTTAGCGCTAACCAACGTAGGAATAGCTGTTGAAAAAACAATTTAAGCGTGATTATAGCGTTATCTTTAGCTTTTGTTATATTAGCAATTATCGTTATATGGGCTGTTCGCACGTATTATCACAAAAGAACTTATGAAATTGTAAAGAAACGTTTAAACAAAAGAGATATAGGTATAAATATCTTGTGGTTTATAGTTTTAAGAATTGCTGTATTAATCTTTAGTTTACTAATTATGCAAATATATGGGGAAGAACAATCTACTAATGACGAGCTGTTAATGAAAAATTTAATTGATATTGAACATTTAACTTTACCTATCATAATAAGCTTAATTGTATTTTTTGTAGCTATTACATTCATTGCGCCCTATTTAGAAGAACATGTTTTTAGAGGTATATTTAAAGAAACTGTTTTCAATAAAATGACGTTATGGTCTCCTATGCTAATTTCCTCAGCAGTATTTTCAATAAACCATGCATCAAACAATATCATCACTTTCTTAATGTATATGTCAATGGGCATAGTGTTATATCTGGTTTATAACAGACGTAAAAATATTAAAGATAGTATTATGGTACATATGCTCAACAATGCTGTTGCGAGCATAACAATGATAATCATGATATTTACTTAATAAACTTTTATCACAAAGTGTGTTAAGGTCGAAATAGAGAATAAAAGCCCAATCCACTTATTATTCTCTTTATGTATAATATTTGTTCAAAGCCCAAAATTCTTATGATGTTTGGGCTTTGTTTTTAATCAAATAAACTATATCGTTCATAGTTAATTAAGTTTATAATTATCATATAATATCAAAACTTTTTAAATTGATATATAGTGTTTTTAACTGGATTCGCACTAACGGTATAATACTGTTAGTGCTTTTTTGAAATATACTAAACATAAAAAACACCTCACACCTTATTAGGTGTGAGGATTTAATAAGCAATACAAAATTTGTAAGAGATCATAAGTGAAGAACACTCTACTTAGTTCTATAGGCTAAATAAATATTTCTAAACAAAAAAGTAATAAATATAGAACGATTTTGAAATGATTTTTTTATTAAAAATACTATATACTTGTTATTATTTCTTCTAAAAATAATATTAAACATATCATCTCTTTTTACAAACAAAGTGAACACAGTCATTAAACACGCAAATATCAAAGCTGCTTTTAATGTATTGTATAAAGGATCTGTTTCACTGAAAATAAATGAAAATAAAAACATAATACAAAAGTAGCCCAAAAAGAAATATAGAAAGTTAAAAGAATATTTCATAGTAATTCTCCTTTTTTATTATATTATTCTATTTTGTCCAAAATTGCTTCTTCTGCTTTTTGTACGACTTTGTACAAAGGAATATCAAATGTCATCGCTATTCTTTTATAAGTAACTAAGGACATAGAAAGATATTTTCCTAATTCTACATCTCCGTAGTATTTTGGCGTAACTCCCATTAATTCTGCTACATGTTTTTTTGTATAGCCTTTAGATTTTCTCATATTAGAAAACACATTAATAATTTCACTGGTGAACGTCTTATTATCACATAATAAGACTCTTTCGTCTGTTTTATCTAAATAATAATCTTTATTATCTACTTCTATATTTTTTAGTATTTGAGAAAGTGGCACTTGTAAGTATCTAGATATATCTAAAAATATAAACATAGATACTTTATCTCTTCTCGCATTTTCTATACTGCTATAGTGTCCCGAAGAAATTTTTATTGTTTTATAAATTGATGTGGCAGTAACTTTTTGCCCTTTTCTGATAGATTTCAGTTCTAACCCAATATTTTTAATAAAACAATTCATCTTATCATCCATATTTATAATCACTCACTATTCAATTCGACTTTGTTTCTATATTTATTATAACATATTTTTCACTTACACTTCATTTTGATTCAACTTTATGTTAAACTTACAACAAAGTTATTAGATAACTAATCAATCCAAAATTACATAAAAAAAGAAACCCAACTACTGGTCATAGTTGAGTTACTTTGAAAGAAAAAAATCTTTGAAAGAAAATAGAAAGAAAATAGTCGCGCTTATTTCTATTTGATGTACTTATTATATTATGAATGCTCTTATTTTGCAACCTAAGAGATTGCATTTAAAATAGTGATCATTCTTATAATTTCTTTTATTTTTCAAACTTCTTTCAAAGATAACGGTTTCTTTGGAAGGAGTTTTTATTATGTCACAGGAACAAAAATCTAAAAATAATAGTTATGAATTAATTAATCTACAAAAATATTCAAACTTTAATTCTGTACAAGAAATGGATTTTATCGTTAAAGAGTATAATAAAGAATTAAAGAAAACACACTATGAAACTTTGAATTTATTAAAACAATATAGTTGTAAATTTGTAGGAATCAGTCATTTAAAAATAGCTACAATAGCTACAAAGCTCGAAAAAAATATACGCACTATTAAAAGACATATTAAATATCTTAAAGAAGAGGGATTTATAACAGTTATTCCTACTTTACGTATAAAGAAAGGAGGAACTGGCGCAAATGCGTATGTTATTAATAGTCCAGAACAGAGAGATAAGGTTTTAAAAAATAAAAATGACACTGCGAAAACGTCACCTCGCAACCACAATAAAAATGGGTCTAAAAACGCAAAACAGCGCCTTTTAAATAGTGTTTTGATTCCAAAACAAACTATTAATTCTTTAAAACTATATATTTCTTCTAAAGTAACTAAGTATCAAGATAACAAAACTAGAATAGAAAATATTAAAAACTATCAATCAAAACCAGAAAACGTACCTCAAGAAGTTTTTGTTCTTAACAAAGCTTATTTTACTAATACTCAAATGGAATATTTATATAATTGCGTTGTACAAACATTGAATAAACACGACATGGAAGTAAAGTTTGATTTAGTTATTGATAGTTTTAAAGCTTTAGTATTGAAAATGAAAGACTATTATCATGGGAAATCTGAAAAGATTAAAGATATATTTAAATACATGAGAGGGATAGTTCAAAAGAAAATAAATGATACTACAGAAAAGCAAAATGATGTCAGTCAAATGAATAGAAGCAAGCAACTAAACAGCAGAGAAATGACACCAAAATGGTTAGAAAACAAAGAAGAAAATCAGCAGCAAAATGCAGAAGAATTAACTGAACAAGACAAAAGAAACCGTGAAGCGTTATTAAAAAAATTAAATAATCATTCGCTTAAAAAGTAAATGTTGTTATGTAGCTTTAATTTTTTACGTTATTATTTGTTAGACTGTATATATAAGACGATATTCAAATCGTTTGTGTAATTAAAAGTAATTTAATTAGGAGTGGGATGTATATGGACACAGAAAAGACGATCAAGCAACAAGAGTTCGAACCATTTATTAACAAAGTAATTAGAGTTACTGGTATAGACGGTAAAAGTAGAAAAGGAAAGTTAATATCAGTGTACCAATATTCAATCATGATAGAGACTAATATTAACACAAAAGAGAACCCTCAAGAAGGCTATATGCTATATATGAAACACGCTATTAAATCTATTAGTCAAACTACTGAATAGGAACGAGGTAAATTTCATGGTGAGTTACGAGAAAAAAATACAAAATATGAAGAATCTTCGTTATCCTTTTGAATACTTCAAAGGACGAAAAGTTATATTAGCATTGATGGATGGTAGAACATATAAAGGTATTTTATTAAAGCATCGTATATATGATATAGACTTAGTAACAAACTTAGGCACTAGCAGCGAATGTAAAAAAGGTATTTTAAACGTGCATAAGACAGAAATTAAATATATTATTGAAAATAATCAGGGTGTAAAACGAAAATAACTTAATTAAGTTTAAGTGTACAAAAAAGCTATCTCCCTATGATTATCGAAATCGGGTAGATAGCTTATAATATTATTTTCTATTTTATGCGATATCTCCTAAATACATTTGATTTATGCTTTTATTGTATTTTTTATGCTTTTGTTTTATTTCAATAATATTAGCAAGATCTGTACTTAATTCATAGTATTCATTCTTATCTAAACATTTTAGTATAAACGTATCATCAACATATGAAAATCGTGTTGTTTTAATTTCTGGTGCGTTTATATATTCTCTATAATATTTACAAATCTCTTTGCTGTTACCATCGGCTATTGCTTTTAATAAGTTATTTTCCTTATCATCAACCTTTTGCTTTCTCAATCTCACTATAATAAAAAATACTTTATATAGGTTATATATGGTTAATAGGAAAAATGGAGTAACAACTGTATACATAAAAACTGATCGGTATATTAACATACTTGTTTCAAAAATATTGACTGCATCTTGTGAAAAGCCTCTTACAGTATTTGGTGTTTGTGAAGTTGCATGTATAAACAAAGTGAGAATATATAAACTAGCAAATATTAAAAACATCAGAGTATTTTTAAATAAAGTTTTTTTATTGTACCAACTTCTAAATCTATGCATTTTTCTTATTTTTAGGATTAGTTTTATTAATGTGTATATTGTAAATAATAGCGATATGCAAATAACCATAGTCAATATAATATATAGCGAAGCAGTATTAGTCATTTAATCATCCTTTCATATTGTCGGGTAAATAACATAATTATATTTCATAATCATTACACTAATTATATTATTTTTAATTAGAATTGTAAATATAATTTGCAAATATTCACAATAAACTTTATAATGTTTATTAATATAAAAAAAGTTTATAAAAATAATAAAGTGACTTTGAATATAGCCTTTAATTAAATTACACTAGAGATAATAGTAATTAAGAGTAAAGAGAGGGATGCTAAATGCATAAAATTAAAAAAAGTATATACACAGTACTAGCAATATCGATGTTAGTTTTCCCACTTGCAGGATGTGGCAATGACGATGAAGATGAAGATAAAGGTAAAGAAGAAAATGGAGTTCATGTACCAGATGATGAAGTTCAAAGTACAGATGAAAAAGAAGACCAAGCTACACAAGCAGATCAATAAATCCCTTTTTATAATCAAAAGAAGTGTAAAAATTCAGGATTATGAATAAAATTAAAAAAAGTATATACACAGTACTAGCAATATCGATGTTAGTTTTCCCACTTGCAGGATGTGGCAATGACGATGAAGATGAAAGTAAGGGAGAAGAAAAGAACGGAGTTCATAAACCTAAAGATGATTACAAAGAAACTGGAAATGTGAATAGATTAGAGGATGAACCCAAAGATGAAGATAAATAATTTAACAAATAAACTAAAAAATACACCTTATATAATTCAATGAAGCGAATTTTATAAGGTGTATTTTTTTGGTTTGAGATAAAAAGTTCTTAAATAAGGTGCTAAATCGTAAAATTGATTTAATGATTTACACTTGTATAGTGGAACGTTTATTCTAATTATTCCTGAAGTTATTTCTATATTGTTATCACTTAAATATTCAACTGTAACATTGTTGTTACGTGTTTTAATTGCAGCAAGTTTATTTCTCATTTCACTATCCTTATATTTAATAAGTTCATCAGTTAAGTGATGTATTTCATCTAGTATACCTGCAATACTATTTCTTAATTCGTTAACATTGTAATTGTATGCTGTTCTTTGATTATTAATATCTTCAGTGGAATAATTATAAACAAAATATTCATAAATTCTATCATCATTATTTTTAATTTGGTTTGTATTTTCAGGTGTCTCAACTTCATAATTGTTATGTGGAATTTGATTTTTAATAAAGTATAATACACCTTTTAACAACAAAGGCTTTTTTACCTTACTTGTCACAATAATATTTAAAATAAAAGGTATAATAATAAAAAACAAGATTGCTATTAATACCATAATAAAAAAGTAATGAAAAGGTTTGTTATCCCCTTTTGCCGCTTCACTTACATACAATCGACCTTGCAACAATATGAAAAAGAAACCGATTAATATAGAGAAAGTGCTTACGATTAATTTCATTATAAACTTCATTAATAATCACCTCCATTTAAAAATTCATTGATAACCCTCTACAGTTTAAGTTCATTCTACTATATACTTGTAAAAGTAATCTAACTTAATTAAAAAATTATTGTTATCAGTATAACGGAATAATCATACTTTTTAAATGTTGTTTTGTTTATTATAGTATTTTATATTATTTATGTAAACTAACTATAATAATATTAACTAAATATTGAGCTTTAAAATTATAAATGTTATAATATAAGTATACTTATTAGAATATCCAAAAATATAAGAAGGTGGTTGTTTGAAGCATTTGGATTCAGATATAAAAGCACTATCCGAAAAAATAAATCAAATCGTTCTAGAAGCGAAAGAGTTATCTATCTATGCCTTTATTCAACAGGGGTTAAAAATCACTACGATACGAAGATTTACTCAAAAACAAAAAGATATATTTGCTATATCAACAGATATTTTAAGAGATATTTGTAAAGTGATAGATAGTAATCAAAACACAGATATCTCTTATTTATATCAAATAAATTACTTTCTAGGAGAATTTGTAGAAAAACATATTGATGTATATGAAACACAGGTATTAACGAATATTGGTATTACCAGAGGGACTTTAGACAAGATGAGAAAAAATAAATATGGATGTCCTTATAATATTAGTACTTTGATTAAGTACGCTAAACTCATAAACGATTGGAGGGAGAATTCAGATGAAAAATCCGTTCAAACGTAAAAAGGACAATATAAAAAAAATAACGAAGAAAGAGAAAAATAGTAATAAAAGAACTAAGAAAAAAAACAAAAAACTTAAAGATAAACATAAATACAAAGTCATAGGCGGTATATTAGGAGATAAAGATGCAAGAACAAAAAAATCATTACGATGGTTACTATTTTGGATCTTATGCTTCGCTGGGCTAGTATTAGGTATTGTTTTATTTATAAATGGAAAATCTAATATGAATTACGAAATAGAGAACAATACGACGCCCATTGGTACGAAAGAAGAATTTTCAAAAAGTGGCGCTGATGTAACTATCAAAGATGTTTGGACAGACAAAAACAGAGATTTGTTAGTTGTTAAATTAGGCTATAACGATTCTGCGAGAAAAAAATTGCCAATCGATGGAGATAATTATCATTTAACATTACTAAGTAATAAAGGCAAAAGACCTGATATTACTGGTTCTTATGGCATATTAGGAACTGAAGGAGATGGCTATCTATTTTTAAAAGGAGATATTAAAGAAGAAGCTTATCAAATTGTTATTGCAAACCAAGTACAACTATCAACAGGTGGCAAAGCTGGCGATGAAACAGGTTCCTCAGAAAGAGAATTAGATGAAGCATCTATGGACAAAGCGTTATCAGAAGCCTCTTTTGAAAAATCCGACAGCAAAGGACATATGTTCAGTAACTTAGGTGGTAAAGATGGAGAACCACGATTCGACAATATTGATTTTAGAGTTAATGGTTTTTCTGATTCTACAAATGTATATAAAGGATCATTTTTAAAAGAAGATGGCAGTATCGACTATGGGAAAGTAGTTGGTAAAACTTCCATTGATGCAGCGATCAAAAAAGCAGACAAAAAAGTAAAAAAACGAGAATCAGAAGTTAAGTTATACGAGAGATCTGTAAAAGATTTTGAGTCTCGTGTGAAAAAGAATAAAAAAGATAAAGAAGCGAAGAAAAATTTAGAGAAATCTAAAAAATCATTAGAAGATGCGAAAGAGAATTTAGAGACAGCGAAGAAAACAAAAGAACAATGGAAAAATTTAGACTATGATAAGTCAGATTTTGGAGATATGCAAGAAGAACTCAAATTCAAAACGATAAAATAATTGAGGTGTTATAAATGACGGAACCTAATATTAATAATGAAATATTTAATGGTCATGAAACCATTGAAGAAGCGTTTTTTAAGCTCAATAAATATTTTGGCTTTGCAATAGAATATTTAAATATCAATCGACAACCTGTTACTGGTAGAGATGACAAAATAGATAAATTGAATAAATTCTTGATGAGAGAAGATACACCAGTCGTTATGGAAATTGGATTAGCTGGCTCTGGGAAAACTGCTTTAGTTGAGAGTTGGGGTCGTATAATGGCTGAAAAAGGGGAAGACCTACACTTAATAACTGTGAATATTGGGTCATTAGGATCTGGTGAAGATCTTCGTAGAAGAATTAGTACATTATTACCCAAAATGAAAGAGTATGAAGATTTTCTGAAAAAAACAAATGAAAATTGCAAAGTAGTACTTTTTATTGATGAAGCCCATCATATTGTAAGTACTTTTGGAAATGGATCAAAAGAAGGCGGAGAATTATTAAAACCTTATTTAGCACGTGCTGGGGACTACGTTCCAGTCATAGCTGCAACAACTAGAAACGAATATGATTCTTATATTGCCACAGATGATGCACTTGCACGAAGATTCAAAAACTTACCAATTGATGAAATAGATAAAGATATTACAGTGAATGTCTTGAAAAATTGGTTAAATACACATACAAAAACAGTTTTTACAGAAAATGTCTCTGAAGATGTTTTAGAAGCAATAGTAGAAGCAAATCGAAAGTATAATAGAGACGATATAGCAGAGCCTTCTCAATCCATTGATATATTAGAAAGCATGCACGCATATTCACGTGATGAAAATATCCCTATGGATCTAGAATTACTAGATAGAGTATTTAAAGATACAACAAGTGTAGATTTAGAAATTGATTTTGATAAAAACAAAATTAAAGAGGTGCTAAAACAAGATGTTCGTGGCCAACCTTTAGTACTACACGCCATGAACAGAATTATTAATCGAATTACCTTTGATGATAGAAAAGGAGATCAGCCTTTAGCTACTATTTTAAGCGCTGGTACAAGTGGCGTAGGTAAAACACAGACTGCTAAAGCGATAGCAAAAGGGGGATATGGATCTGAAAAACGATTATTTAAAATCAGTATGACAGACTTCAACACTGAAGAATCTGCCGAGCGTTTTAGAAAATTACTTGGTACGCATTTAAGACATGAACCATCATGTGTGGTTTTGTTCGATGAAGTGGAAAAAGCACATGAAACAGTCCAACTTTCATTATTACCTATTTTAGATGAGGGAATTGTTACATTCTTTGATGAAGGTCAAGATGGCGCAGAACACGTATATACAGCTTCTTTGAAAAACACAATAGTGTTTGCGACATCCAATAAAGGTGAAAAAATATTCGCTAAAATTAATCAATATGTTAACGAAATTAATACTGATCCTAATCATGATATAGATGAATTAACAGAAACGATTAAATTAAGAAATAGAACATTAAAACCGCAAATTAAACGAGCATTAAGACAAGACGCATTCAGACCAGAACTTCTAGAAAGATTTAATCAGATTATTCCATTTGCGACACTTAGTGATCCAGTACTTATAGATATAGCAGAGAAACAAATATTTGATATGTTGAAATATTTCTACTCTAAGGGAATCGATGTAGCGACGAACGAACCTCAATATTGGGGTGATGATAAATATCCATATTATGCAACAGAAATCGCTATGTTTGTTGCTGTTGAAATGATGATTAACAAAAAAGATGCTGCTGGACAGGGTGCTAGAAATATAAAAAACATCATTGAAGAAGAAGTTGAAGGTGAACTGCTAGATACCATGGAAGAATATCCTGAAGTGAAGAAATTTAGTTTAACTACAGATGGCAATTGCGTTTTTGAAGAAGGCATTTCCGCTAAATCTGAAGGTAAATTAGTAGTTGCTCCATTCGTATATTAATAAGGAATGAGGTGAAGAAATGAAAAAAGTCTATAAAGTCTTATTAATAAGCATTTTATCAGTTGCAGTTTCGTTAATGGTTGTATTACCGCAATTTACAAGTGATTTTGTTTTAGCAAAAGACGATGAAAAAAAATCGGAAGACAAAAAAGACGATAAAAAAGATGATGACAAACCATATAATCCATCGACGGATGATATAGCTGAACATAAAGAAGCTGTTATTGATTCAGAAGCATTAACTGGTAATAAAGAAGTAGATGAAAACGAATCAGATAAGAACGTAGAAAAAGAAGATGACACGATTTGGACAATCTACGCACAATTTATTATGCAAACTAAAATAGATGATAAGGAAGAAAAGAAGCAAAAAGAACAGAAAAAAGGATGGTTAGAAAAGAAAGTTCACCAAGCCTATAAAGGGTCTATGGGGGGGATAATTGGTAATGGTGGCACTTATTTAGATATATCTTATAACAAAATGTATAGGATGGGTAACACTGTCAGAAAAGACAAAGAAGAAAAAGATAGTGTTGGTACACAAATGGCATCATTTTTATCCACCTATAGTCATTATGGTTATATAAAGACAATGAGTGGTCAAAAAGCCATTGCAAGTTCAACAGATTCTACTGCAGGATTAGGAAGAGGGCTATTTGGCGGATTTATCTCAATAGCATTAGTTATTTATAATTTGATAAATCAACTGCTAGATTGGTTTATTAGCGCTTTAATAGCAAGCAACCCTATTGCGTTATTAGGCATTGGTGATTCAAGCATTGTTAAAGACAATCCAATATCTGCTGCATTACATCACTTTTTCCACAATATTGGCTTAAATTCTAAATTTTGGGATAGGTTAGCAAGTGCAGGATTAACCATCATTACACTTATTTGTATTGTTATAATCATGTGGTTTGTGATGACTGGCTCAAGACAAAGTGCTATGAAAACATTCAAAGAATGGGTTGTAAGAACTTTAGGCATAGTGGTAGCAGCAACACTCGTTCTGTATTTTTCTTCAGCAATGGCAAAACAAGTTCAAAATTTATATAAGAATCAACATGTAGATAATAATATTGTGAGTAAACATATATTTAATGCAAGAGGTTGGGCAGCATCATCTAACCTTTCACCAAACGGTTTAAAGAGTAACTCGTTCCCAACTGCAAAGGCTGATGAAGGTCATATCGACAAAGATTTTGACCCAGTTCGCTCAAGAGATTTAATTAGTGATATTAATGAAACGACGTATTCAACTTTGTATAACATGTCAGAAGGAGAAGCAGCTTTTGATTTGTTAAATACATGGATGAGTAATAATAACTTTAATGTAAACACTTATATTGGTGATATAAATAGAGGTAATTTGCCAAATGGAGACGGATCTTTACCAGCTTTTGATAATTATAAAGAAGAGTTTGGCGGGAAAGATCCAAAGCATTGGGAAAATAAAAATATAGAATATTCAATGTGGTCTGCAACTCAACACGTAGACGATGAATTGAAAAAAGTAGATAGTAAATACTTTAAACCAGATTCTACAGTAGGAGTTAGACAAGGAGATAGCTTCAGTACACAATCAGTAGTATTAATGTTGCAGTCTAGTTTCGATAATAAAGGTGCTTCTTTTTATGGGTATAATATATCGCCTACTGGAATACAAGGAAAAGCTAAAAACCAAACAACAGTAAAAACTGAATGGAAAGAAGCAACTTTACCAGGTGACGGTGCTATAGGTGTTGCTGGTTCTTACTTTGGATTAGCATCAGACGCTATTACAGTAATCATTATAGGAGTTGGCGTATTCCTAGCACTATTAACATTGAACTTCTTTGAAGCATTCAAGAGAATTGGTGTTAATTTAGGTAGTGTAGTTACCTTCGGTAGCCCTTATGCTCTTTTATCATTAATTGTTTTATCGATTATGTTTGTATTAAGTTTATTAGTAGCAGGTATGGCAACAGGTGTGTTTATTAAATTAGCAGATGAGTTGGCAAAAGCAATAGATAAAATATCGCTAGGTTATATACCGTCAGGATTTATAGATATTGTGATTTCATTTGCCAAAATATTCTTAGCTTATATATTTGCAATTAGAAAACCTAAAAGTGGTGTATATCCACCGCTAAAATCATTTGTTTCTTTCCCACTTACAAGTATTGCATTTAAATATGACGATAGAGTTAAACAAATGAGTGGTAACATGAGAAATCAAGGCAAAGCTGGTTTTAGAGCTATGGGTGAAACTATAAAAGAAACAGGCACAGATGCAGTTGGTGTAGGAGTTCAAAGTAGACGTTCAGTTTCAAGCTTTGGAGCAGGTGTTGCTGGTGGAGCATTTGGAGCTAAATATGCAAATAACAAACGAAGAAGCAGTGATAGAAACTTACGTAGACATGGTATATTAAGCAGTGCTAAAGAAACGGCACAAAACGCTCATACTGGAAATAGATCTGCATCAGCTAACGCATATGATAATGGAAGTAGAAAAGCATTTGGTGATTTAAGAGAACAACGTAGTCAATACAAAGATGCACAAGATAAGAGAAATAAACTAAGAGAATTAGGTTATACAGAAGATGAAATTAATCAAGTTATGAATGAAGATCAATATTACAACAACGAACAAGGTGAAGAAAACAGTTCAGCTAAGGCTCAAAGTAATATAAGTAGAAGAGAACAATCTTCTGATGACAGACCTTCAGCCAAAGATCCAATACCAACTTCTAAACGTGTAGAAGAACAAGAAAACAAATCTCAACAGTCTAATGAATCAAATCAAAGTAGCAATGTTTCTAGTGAGCAACAATCAAACCGAACTGATAGACTTTCTAAAGATATGGCTAAAGAAGGTGCTAAAGATGTAGCGATAGATTCAGCTGTTCAAGGAACTGGTGTAGATAAACATGTTCCAGATGGAGTTTCTGATGCAGCAGAAGGAGTTTCTAGTATAGCGGATGGAGTTTCTGGTGCAACTGTGGCTGGTTCAGTAGCTAATGAAGAGAGAAAACGTTTAGATACAAATCAAAAACCAATTGCAAATCAACAAAAAAATACTACATCTAGTAATAACAAAGCTAACTCAAATAACTCTAGTTCAAATCAAAGAAATAACAATGCTTCAGAAGCTCGAAGTAATGGTGCGAATAAACGTACAGATAAACAACAGACAAGACGACAAACTACTACAAAAGAAGGCACTACACAAACTCAAGAACAATCTAGCACAACGGTAAATAATGGTAGTAACAGTCAACCTCAGAACAAACGTAATGATAACCGTTCTAGTAATACTAAACAAAGACAACGTCGCAGACCTTCTTATAAAGAAAGCAAACAAAAACAACAACAGGCGCAAAACAAGAATGTAAAACAATCAAATTCAAGTGAACCTTCTAAGCCTCAAAATAAGAAAAATTCTTATGATAGTAAATTAGACAGTTCTCAAAGAAAACGACCAAATAGTAAGTCATCTAGTAAAAAACAACAAACTTCTTCAAAAAAACCAGAAGTTAAGCATCAAGAAAGAAAATCTAATCAGCCAAAAAGAACCACTCAAACAAAGCAAGTAAAACAAAACAAATCAAAACCGACAAAACAAGTCAATAAGAAACAAGTTAAGACAAAAACTGATAGAGTTGAAACGAACGATGTTGAAACTAATACAGATACTAGAACTTATAATGAATCATTAAATAAAAATAGAAAACGTTAATGTAGTAGCTTAAACGCTATTACATTAACAAAGGGGTGATTAGATGAAAGATGAACCGAAATTAAACGAGGATGATTATAAATTCATAACTGAAGCAAAGACGTTAGGGGAATTTCAAGATCGCATTTCTAATATAGATAATGGACTTGAATATGTGTTAGATACAAGAGCAGCTAAAGAAGTTATGAGAGATACCAAATTTCTTGATGAAGACGGAGATATTGATATTCAGACATATGAATTAGCCTTATCTAATGTTTATGAATCCGAAGAATCTTTGGGTGAAACGTACCAATCAGAAGATGATTATCTAGTTCACGAAGCATTTTATCAAGGTTCCGAACAATTATTTTATGATATTAAAGGTGGTGTTGCAGGGAAGACGGTATATTTTGCTAAAAGAGTGAGTAGAAAAAATGCTGAGAATTTAAAAGCAGCTTCAAGTGTAGAAGAAGGAAGTATTATGTCTGGTTTAAAAAAGTTAATAAACTTCTTTAAAGGTTATAAGTGAATTTACAAAATAAATAGTTTATAATATATGTATGATGTGTTATTATAAACCTAACTTGTAGTATTAATAGTAGAAAGGATGATAGTATGCAAGTCATAAATGACTTTCTAGAATGGTTACAAGACGAAAGTGTTAGCACAGGATTAAAAGTAGTTGCAGTAGCAGGTGTAATAGGTATGGTTGGTACATTAACTGGAGCAATATTTTCAGCAATAACAGGCAAATTAGGAAGATGTCTAAAATGGTTAGCAGCATTTGCTGTAATAGCTCTTCTAATGGGTTCTGGATATACTGTCATGAAATCCCTAGCACAAGGTACAGGTGAAGATATAGAAAATCAAGTTAATATGTTAGCAGCATTTGCAATAGTACCAGCATGTGGATCATTCTTGTTATATAAAAATCACAAAAACAAAGAACCTAAATAGTAATATCCTTATTTAAAAGGGCTTTATAGAGCCCTTTTTATCTTAATTATTAATAAAACTCCGAGTTTCATAATACTAGTAATTTTGATATAATAGAACTATGGAAAATAACAAATATGACAAGTACATTTTCGATAAAACACAATTGATCAAACATGCTAAAACTGTGCTACGTAGTAAAAAATTTAGTGGCGTTGAATTGTCAAAAGAGGTGGGAATACACGTTCAACAAATTTATGGTTATAGGAGTGGAAAAAGGAAAATACAAGAAGCTCAGTTAGAGACGTTGTATAAATTCGAAAAAGTGTACCAAGAACATGAAGCATTTAAGTCTATAAGAAAAAAGGAGGATAAAATTTGACAAAACTAAAAGATTTAAATTTAGACCAAATTGACTTACCAGATGGCTCGACGGTTAAGTTAGCAATTGTAGTCACTCTGAAAGCAGATGATTTAGAAGATAAATCCGAAAGAAAAATCAATCGTGTTTGGGAGATATTTAGAAAAAATTTCAGTAAGTCCAAAGATGATTATCAAGCAGTTGAAATAGAATCAACACTTCCAGAAAATGACCCATTTAAAGAAAAACGAAAAGTATTTGCTATAGATTTAACGTCTTTTGGAAAAATAGAACCGAAACAAGAAAAGGAGCTTGATTTTGGGTTAAGGCTTGTACAAAATGATGAGAATATTTTACTCATTGATGAATCGATACAAGATAAAAATAATAAGAAAAATTTAGACAATGGTATAGAATTTGCAGAAGTTGAAGAAGATTTAGATAGTGCACATAAATATATACAAAGCTTAGCTGAAACTAAAAGATTTGAGTATTTACGTGATCAAAAAGAAGATTCTTATAATCAACGAAAAATGGAAGAACAAGAAGCAAAAGAAAATAGCGTGAAAGAAAACAATGTAGTTTCTGCTAAAGAAGTTATTGAACAAGAAGAAGGCGAAGAACATAACAACATTGATGAAGATATCGATAACGAAGCTCCAACAGATACGAATCATCAAGCGCAATTGGAAGATGATTCAGAAAATGCCGATAAAGATATTAGTGAAACTGATAATGAAGCATCAGATGAAATGGTAGAACTGGACGATTCAGAAGAATACTATAATAGATATGACATAGAAAATTTAAAGCAAATTCTGTTAGATAATTTAGAATATTATATTCCAAAATATGACTTAAAAGAATTAAACAATGATGTAGAAATACCAGAAATTGATAATGTCGAATATAAGAATCTACATCAAGCTACTGTTAATGCTGTTAATAATAAAATTGAACAAGCTAATAAAAGTATAAATACAGTACGAGATAGATCCATTAACAATTTATACAGAGATTTACGAAGTGAGTTAGTAAGACAATACTTCGAAGCTGAAGCTTTATATAATTATTCAGTAGAAGGTAGTGAATTTAATAATATCTACCAGAAGCTCAACAATAATTTAAGTGAAGCAGAAAAAAATATTAAAATCCAAGCTGATGAACAAGAAAAAATTAAAAAACAAAAACATGAAACAGATAAAGAAATTTATTTGAACAATTTGCTGAAAACTGAATCAGCTAAGTATGATGAAGAAAATCTGCCGAAAATTAAAGAAGAAGTAGAAAATTTTAAAAACACTTCAAACGAAGACGTAAATAATAAATACGCAGAACAAATAGAACAGCTTGAAGAAGACATAGATCGAACTGTTACAGAACGAATGGATAGATTAATAGATAATGTAATTAAAGAGCATAAGCAACAATTAGATAACGAAATCGACAAGTTAAACGAAACAATGGGCAGTAAGTTAGATGTAATTTCTACTGAAATTAAAAAAGATTGGGAAAAATACAAAGACCAATTAAAAGATATAGAAGAAATACGTACTAAAGAACAAAACAGTCAACAGAGCAAAATAGATGAAGAAGTGTCTAATAGAACAAAATATTATGAAGAAATGAAAAATAAACTAGAAGAGCGAGAAAGACACATCGACATGTTACAAAGTAATTTAAGAAAAGAGAAAGAATCTAATGTACAAAAAGATTACTCTTTAGATAGCGCTTCTGTAGAGCGACAAAATTTATTAGATAGAGCAGATAAAAAAGAACAAGAAGTTGCAAAGTTAGAGAAACGTTTACAGGAAAAAGATACTCAAATTCAACAATTAAGCTCTTCTGCGAATTATTTAAGTTATCCTTTTAATAGAGCTCCTAAAACAAAAATAGAAAAAAGTAAAAGTAAAGTTAGGGAATGGTATGATAGCTTTGAAAAACTTATCATAGCTGTGGTGGCTAGTATTATTATAGCTATTGCTGTATTAGTAGCATCAAGTGTTATCTCTGCTAATCAATCAGACCATTCACAAGAACAGCAAGATATACAAAAACAAGAAGAGAAAATTAAAAGCCAACAACAAGAGCAAGAAGATAGACAAAAACAGTTAGATGATAAACAAAAAGAACAGGAAGATAAACAACAAGAATTAGACAAACAAGAGCAAGAAAATAAAAAATCTGAAAGTAAAAAAGATGATAAGAAAAAAGATAAAGATTGATTGGAAATAGTGGTTATAAAAAATATTACAAGGAGGTGAGATAATGGCAGATTCCAAAGATATTGATAAAACTCAAATTGGACGCCATTATGGTTATAAAGCGAATCCAAGACAAAATACAGCAGATCTTCCTTGGTATTTTAGTTTTATAGAAAAAATGGGATTACCAACATTTACAACCAAAAAAATAATAATTTTTGGGTTCGCTGTTGTTGTTTTACCCTTAATAATTGTATTTTATATTCAAGGGGATTGGATGAAAACTAAGCATCTACTATTTCCATTACTCATTATATTAGCGTCATTACTAGGATTTTTAACAATGTTTTCTTTGGTGAATTCTTATAATGGTTCGATTTTGAAATCTATGAATATATTAATTAGACAAATGGTAAAAAGGTTTATAGCTAGTGTTGGGAATCCAGACAGAGACATTGATAACGCCGCTCATAAAGTGTATAAAGATGGGACAATTTTAATGACCGATGGGCAAGTAGCTGAAATGTTTATTGTAGATGGTTCAACACAAGCTACTGCTTATCCAGCAGAAATTGCAAGACAAGAAACTTTGTCAAAAGCCTTTCATTACGCACGTAATAGATCAACAACAATTGTGACGATAACATCATCTCAAAGGCAGAACGCTGAAACACAAATTATTAATAATGTTAATTTACAAAGAGCGAACACAAATCCTGCAATTATTGCCAGCTTAAAACAAGATGAAGCTCACATGAAAAATAATGTAAACAACAGAATGCCTACGACAGTTCAATATCAATTGTATATGGATAAAAAACAATCTACATTAAAAGATTCAATACAAAAGTTGTATAGATTTGAACAAAGAGGATATTTTAATAGCGTTGTGAAGCTAGATAATAGAAAAGAAGTTTATCGTGTATTAGGAAGTATGCTAAAACTCAAATAGTAATTATATGCGATATCATATTGATATCGCATATTTATTAAAGGAATGATTTTATGAAATTATTTGATAGATTCAAAAAAAATAAAGATAAGGGCAGTTTAAAAGAAAGTAAAGACGCAAAACTCTATCCTTCAACTGGATATCGCTCAACAGGTTCATTTATAACTGCTAATAAAAGATATGGGTCTGTAGCAAAACTAACAAATCATTTTGGACAAAACAGAAATCAAACTTACGGTTGGTTCGTTAACGTACTCCCAGAAATTAACAAAGAAGATGTTAAAGGTTATTTTGTAGAAGTAAGTAAACCATTAACCGATTCTGAGCAAAAGAAAGTAATGAGTAAAACAGATAATACTGTTAATGCTTTAGACGAAGAAAACCAGCCTACGAAAAGTAATCATGGTTTATTACGTCAAAATAAGTTACATTCAGAAGATATAATGCAAACATCTTACTACCATAATCAACAAGATATAATGATTGATAGCAAAAAACATCTATTATTGGTTTCTGATAATCCAGACGAAATTTCAGATCAATTTAAATCTTTAAATGATATATATAAAGAAGATTATGCAGGTTTACAGTTAGAATCAGATGCAGGTGATCAGGAAAGTTTATTTAAAAACTTAATTACACCACCAGATGGTAATATATTCGAAGATACAATGATGAGTACAGATTACGCTGGTTTTGATCATACAGTGAGAAGAGGATTGAATGATGAAAAAGGAGTTCCTATTGGTGAATTAACCGCTTCAATTACTGATGGCACAGCTATGATGGATTTAAACGGTTCATTTGATTCTAAAATACTTATAGCCGCTAATAAAAGTTCAATTATTTATAATTATGATAAAAAGCTTTCCGCTTCGTCTATGTGGGGGCAGAAGATAGCAAACCATGCTATGGCTCATGGACATAAAATATTTCATATTGTATTAAACGACTTTGATTATTATGGAGAAGCAAATGTGCCTAATAAACAAAAGACATTTTCAGCAGAACCTATAATGAACTCAATAATGAAAAAAATAAATTTAGCCAATGGTGGATTAAACCCATTTCAGCCGTTTGGTGATAAAAAACATCAAATACAAATTTATAATAATCATTTAAATAAATTAACACAGGAGTTCTACTTATATACCAATAGGACAATGAAAAGTGATATGGTAAACAATTTAAAACAAGAATTGAACAATCACTATGAATCTATTGGTATGTGGCATCCAGAAGCTCATAAGTTTCCCGGTCGAATAAGAATATTAGATAAAAGAACAGACAGTTATCCAACTGCAAGTGAATTCCTTTTAGCCCTAACGAATTATGCAGCAGAAGTTGAAGATTTAACAGAGAGAAAACAAGAAGCTACACAAGAATTAGTAACGTCACTAGAACAGTTATTAAACACGCATAGAGCAACGATAGACACGTATACTACATTGCCAGATCCAGATGAACCAGACATTTATCAGTATTATTACCAATTAAACGAATTAGATGGAGATGTAAAAGAAGCACAATTTTTAAATGTTTTTGATTATATTGCAACAGCAGTAAACGAGAATGATATTATAATGATTCATGGTATGGATCAATTATCTACAGAAACTGCGAGATATATTACAGATACAGTTGCTAAATTAGAACAAAATGATGTTAGATTAGCTTATCTGTATGATGCAATCGGGAAAAAACAATTAAATAAAGAAAAAGAAGAATTAAATGATATTGAATTTTGCGACATGTTCAATACAAATGGTATTTTTTATCAAGATCTAGAAAACGACTTTGATTTTACAATATATGGTGTTATGTCTAGAAATGACATCAACAAATATCAAGAAATTATAGAACAAGATTTACCAGAAGGCTTAACCAATGTTATGACGGAAACAGATCAAACAGATCAATATTTAATTAGAAGAAAAGAAGATTTACAATCTAACTTTGTATATGGCAATTTTGGGCTGTAACTTATTTTGAAGCCCCTAGATGAAACTAGGGGTTTTAAAATAATTATGTAATTTTGTAATATGGTCATTTATAATGGACGTATTACAAAATTACATAAAAATAAGTTAAGTGAGGGAGAATAATGAGTACAGGGAACGGCAATATTAAAAACTTTAAAAAGAATGTACCGTTTGAACAAATACCTCGTGAATTATTACAAGCATGTGATACTAATAGTAAACATAATAAAAATCTATCCTTACAAGCGATAGGTTTATTATGCAATATTCGTAGTTATGCAGAATCATGGGATTTGCACAAAACAGAGTTGTATAAACGTTATGCTAAAAACAAAGAAGCTTCCGTTAGACGTGCTTGGGATGAATTAGTGGAAAATGATTACATTGTTCAATTAAAACGTAGAGAAGGTAATAAATATAAATACATTTATTATGTTACTGTTTATCCATTTACAGAACAAGATATAGCAGAAATAGAAAAAAACGAGGGAGCAAAAACAGTTAAAGATTTTAGTCATAAAGCAAAATCAGCAGCAAATCAAGAAGATTTGGGCTCTGGGTTTTCAAGACCTCAAATTCAAGACTTGAAATCCAAGACCTCAAAACCCAGAACTAAGAGAAAACAAATAAAAGATAATACAAAAGAAGATATAACAAATAAATTAGATAACGTAGATGGTGTGGATGGTACGCATGGAGAAGAGCTTAATTCACATCCAAACCATCCAAACCATGAATCTAATAATTCTATTACTTTAGATTTTAAAGAATACATGCGATTAAGAGAATCTGAACGTAGACATAATGATGATGAAGATATTAAAAGAGCAATTTTAGAACAGTTACCAGATAAAATAACTTCATATATTTGTAATTTTGATTTGGAAGAAGTGAATTTATTAAAAGAGTATTTATTAATTAGTAAATCTGCATATAATGACAGTGTGGAAATAGATGGAAGGTTAAGCATTGAAGATGTTGAATTTGATTTAATATTGATGCTTAATAGAGTTAAACGTAAGATGTATGAAAAACAAGAAACTATACAAGAACTCAGAAAATATATTATTAAGGCTTCTATCAATGTATTTATGAATTATGCACATGATCATTTAGAGGAAGAGATAGATTTTTCTAATATTAATAAAGGTAAAATAGAAAAGTTGTTTCAAGAATAAAAATGCGATTGCTTTAAGCAACCGCATTTTTATTTTTTTAACTTGTGGAAGAAACTAGAAGTAATACGTGTCTCTTCAGGGGCTTCTTCTGGTATATATTCATTAAAAATATCAACATTAACATTACTCTTTATACGTCGTTTATCTAATTTTTTAATATCTTTATCTAAACTTTGAATATAGTCTTCAAATAATTTCTCTAAATTACTTTTTTGTTTTTCAAGATCATTTATTAATTCATCTCTGTGAGTGAAACTTAAATCTGGCGTTATTTTCCCATCTTTTAACGTTTCAAAGATACTTTCTATATCTACTGCACTTTTCTGGAAATTACCTATTAACGTGTTCATATGAGTAATAGAATCATAAAAATTTACAGTGCTAAATGCATTTGTTTCGTGTTTTTCTTCTTTGGAAATTTCTTCAGTAACTATATTATTTTTCATTATAATTGTCCTTTCTAATTTATAATTTTATATGGTATAATTATAACATATAGACTAATAATTTATAAGGTTGTGTATATTAATGGTTGAAAATAAATGGAGGACATTGCTTAATAATATGATTATTAAGTTTTCGACTTGCCTGTTAATAAGTACTGCTATATTACAAGCTCCCTTAACAGCTAATGCTGATAATAGTATTGTACATGATACTCAACAAGGATGTTCTACAGAAGATAGTGACAATAGCAGTGATAGTAAAGATAAAGAAGATTCCGATGATTCGGATGATAAAGATAGTAAATCAAGCAAAGGCGAAGATATACCTAATAAAAAGAATATCAAAAAAATATATGAAGTTCTACATGATGATTACGGTTTATCAGCAGAATTAATAGCAGGAATTATTAGTAACTGGATAACTGAATCTGAATTAGACCCTACTTCTAATGAGCCCGGTAATAGTGGCGAAAAGTCAGCTAAAAGTGCTACAGATGGGGAATTAGGTATCGGATTTGGACAATGGAGTTTCGAACGCCATAAAGCTCTAGTGAAATGGGCAAAAGATAAACATGATGGTGCTAATTGGTGGGAAACTAAGGTTCAAATGGACTATATGGTTAATGGTGATGAAGGCTATACAGATAAACTTAAAGATATAGCTAATGATTCTAAAGACGACCCAGTTGAAGAAGCTATTAATTTCCATAATGACTGGGAAGCTTCAGCTGATTCAGAAGAAAAAATTAGAGATGAACGCGGCGGTAATGCAAAAAAAGTATTATCATATATGAAATCTAATGATATGGATGGCAAAAAAGATAAAGAGAAAATTAAAAAAATCGGAAAAGGAACAAGTAAATCTTCAGGAGCTTCATCATCTGATACTGGTAAAGAAAAAGAAACATCAGATGACCCTTGTGAAGATGATAAAGGAGAAGGCAATTCTGGAACAGGTGATGGAAGTCATATAGGAGATAGTACCAAAGTTAATGGTAAAAAAGGTAAAACAGTAGGACGAAATTACGAATATAAAGATTTACCTAAGAAATATCAAGATAAAATCAAACTACCAAAATTTGATGAAAAATATTATAAAGGTTCACCATTTGTTGCTTTTGGAGATAAAGGACAATGTACAGAGTTTACATGGGCATACATGAACCAACTTTGGAAAGGAAAACAACCTTCTGATGATGGCACAACAACAAATGGTAATAGAGTACATGAAGTATACAAAGACAAAAAAGCGAAAACGACCAAAAAACCAACTGTAGGATATGGATTTAGTAGTGATCCACCACAAGCTGGAGCAGCAGATCCAACTGTAGGACATACAGGCGTCGTTGCAGCAGTAATGGATGACGGTAAATGGATTATGGCAAGCACAAACCTACCACCAGATCCAGCTCCTAGTAGAACACTATATTACACAGTTGTCGATGGAACGGACGGAGATATCAAATTCTTTGGCGGTGTTGGTAACAAACCTAAAAAGTAAGGGGGAGATAGAATGGATAAAACAAAAGTAAAAATTCAAATTGGCATTATATCAATCGTAGTGATAGCAATTGTTGTACTTGCTGTGTTTATGGTTAAACAGAATAAAGTTATAGCTGATTTAGAATCCCAAAGGGATAATATAAAAGAAGTGAAACAAGAAAACTTTGATAAAAGTATTAATCAAAGTGAAGTAAAGGAATATAAAGAAAAAACAAAAGGCAAATTAAATGACTTTTTAGATCATAAGTATAAAGATGATAGTCTAAATGATGAAGGTTCAGCTTATAAAGCTATGAGAGGTTTGTTTACTGTACAAAGCCACAAAATCATTTTAGATAAAAATGCAAAACATGAAGATTATTTAAAATACTATAGTCCATTTGATTATGAAATTAAAAACTTTTCAGCGGAAAAAGATGGAAATGACGTAAAAGTTTTATTTAACATTGATACAACCTATCATGATAAACCGATTAATGAGAGTTACGACTTAATGGCATTAACATTTGGGGAAGATGGCAAATTGAAAGGCGGTAGTTTATATGCAAAATAATCAATTTAAACTTACTACTATACTCTCTGTTGTCATAACGATTTTAATCATAATTGCGCTGTTTATGAGTATTAATTTATATAACAAATATCAAGAAGACGATAAAATTAAAGATGATATCAAAACGATAAAAGCTAAAAATAATAAAACAACAGCGCATAACAAAAAAGTTGCATCATTAGAAAAAAAACAAGAAAAAGAATTAGAAGTTGAAGAAGTATCGAATATTGCTACTAATTTTAATGATAAATTTTTTAAATGGGATTCATGGGAGACGTTTTCTAAAAACATGGAAAAACTAAGAGAAACTTATCCTAATTTAAAAGATAATAAAAATGTTGTTATTGATGGTAAAGATGTGGGGACAGGTAATTCACCAGAAAGTGATTATGTATCAGAATTATTTATAACTGAAAATAAAAAAGAAGTTACAGAAGTTATAAAGCAAACTAAAGAATATGAAGAAAAATCTACTGAAAAAATTTGGTATAAAGTTTCAAAATATAATAATGGGCAATATGATATAACTAAGTTTGAAGATTATGAAGAAGTTTTATAGTTGATCTAAGTGTAAAATTGTTATTGGTAAATAATTAACAAATGAATTATAGTTATATTATATACGAAAAAAAGAGGTGGAAATGTGAAAGGCTCACTACTGGTGAAATGGCAAAACGAATAGGAGTTTCTCCAATCACTATTCGAAATTGGCATAAATCGGGCAAACTTATACCTGAATATATAGATCCTGATACTAAACATAGATATTATACAGAAGAACAAGTATATGAATACAATAAAAACTTAAAAAAAACTGCATATAAAGACGACATTTTAGAATTGGCTGCTTATACGAGAGATATTGATAGTAGCTCTGCTAAAGAACAAAATGAGCAAATTATTAAATATCTTCACAACAGAGGTATTACAACAACACCTTACCAAGAAATGCACAAAACTTATAAAAATAGTGAATTAAGTAAAATTATAGATATGTTGTTAAATGATGAAATACAGAATATTGTTGTAACGACGGAAGAAGCTTTTTTTGAAGGCACAAAAGATATAATTAAACATATTTTAGAATTTAAAAATGGAGAAATTATTATTGCAGATTGATTTAAAAAACAATGTCTATAGTTATTATAAGACATTGTTTTTTATTACTAAAAATCTTTACAAAAATAACAAACGATAATATAATATAAATAAGTACAATAATACCTAAAAATGCTTTGTTGACAACATATTTCGAGAAAATAAAGACGTTTAAATGAAGTATTAATTTTAAGAATGAATAAATTTCAGAAAGGTATGAGTTAAATGAAATTGAATAAAAATCAAAGAGAAATTTTAAACAAGCAGTTTCAAGCGAGTTTTAATGATACAACTCTAGAAGAAGATTTTAAGCAAGAATATAATGAAGCATATAAAGAATGGGGAGCTAAATTATTAGAAGAAGAGGGCTACCCAAAATATGTTGATGTAAATAAAGGTGATTTATTTAAAGTGGATATTACTCCCAAGCAAGGTACTGATGTATTTGTAGATTATGTTGAAGAAACAGATGAGATAGAAAGTGAAGAAGAATTCGAAGCTGTTAGGAATGATGCTGAATTTTTCAATGAAATAATTTTAAGAAATATAAAAGATACAAATATAGAATTAAAACTTAAAGTAACTCCAGAAGAGTTTTTAGAGCAATATCCTACAGAGGACTACTTGGCAAAAGAAATGTCAAAACAGTTTTCTGAAAAAGAGCTAGAAGATAGATTGAGAGAAACGCAAGAATTGCAGGAAGAAGTAAAACAGGCAGCTTCAGAAGAAGGTTTTGACGATAAAACTAAATTAAATAGCAGGGATTATCGTATAGAAAACGTTAAGCTAAAACAAGGTTTCGATCAATTATCTGAGAAATTCTTGGATGAAGGCTATATCAATGAATCTAATACAGTACAATCATTTTTAAAAAACGAGTTTTACAATTTGTTAATTAGAAATAGATTGGTTGATTACAAAATAGTAATAACTAGAGATTTAGAAGAAACCGACGAAGTGTAGGTGATATAAATGGTAGTTGTTAAAACATTAGTGGTGGAGATGACAAAGTATTACGTTGAAGAACGATTGGCACAGAGGCTAAGAGAGTCTGACCACGAAATACTATATGATATAGGCAATGAAGTTTTAACAGATGAAGGATATCCCGATTGGGTCAAGTTAAAAGATGTAGATTATGCCATAGATTTAACGACAAGATATAGTTTTGAAGATTGGGCTGAATTAGCAAAAGCGATTTTTCATATAGATAATATTAAGCAATTCGTAAAAGAAGAAATGTATGAAATGTTTGTAGATTTTATTGATTTATTTGATGTAAAAATAAGGATTCTAACAGATAAAGAAGAAATTGAATCAGAAGCATAAGCGAGAAACTCTCGCTTATTTTAATAAGAGAATATTTACAAAAATAACAAAATATACACTGATGTATTAATGATGAATTGTAAAGTAAGGAGGGTATTTTATGGCAAGTGGGAAAGAAGGTGCAGATAATTACGCCTTAGCTTCAAGAATTATATATAGAATATTATTTGTAATAGCTATATGTATTGCACTAATGTTTGTCGTTTTCGTTTTATTAAAAAAACTACTTATAGGAATTGTAAGTGTGCTATTTGATGGTGATTATGAACACAAAGTTGTAGCATGGGTAGTTAATTTATTTGGGAACATGTTCCATGATGCATTTGGTTTAAACAAACCCAGTACAGAATGGATTCCACATACAGATAAATGGAGTGATAAACTAACATATGCTACTGAAAATAGTGGAATGTCATTACTTACATTTTTATTTATAGCATTTATTGTATTAGTAATTGTTTATATAGTGACTATCATTATGAGACATCATAAAGGTGAAATGGCTCCATTTTTAAATGATATTGAAAGCAGACGAATGAGACGAGCGATTATTAGAAAAATAGATGCTGGATATATAAATAGAAGTGGAGACGATAGAGGGAATAAGAAAAAATATAGTAAATTAGATAAAAAAGTTCAAAGACATATTAGAAGACGTCTTAAAGTTAAAATAAATACGAATATTCCTAAAGGTTATCCAATGCCAGTTAAACAATATCATATAAGACTACGTAGAGGACGGACAACTAAAATTACAAATAAAATTTTGAACTACATCAAAGATCTACATACAGAATTAACAGACATTACTAATGGGATAAGCTTTGACCAAATGAAGACAGAAAGAAATAATAGATATTATATTTTTGAAGGTAGTCAAGAAAAAGAATTAAAAGAAGCTCCAAGCGTTGTAAAGAAAAGAGAAGAAATGACTCAAGCAGATAACGGTACTATAGAATCTGGTGGTCGTAATGATATATATACATTCCCACTAGAAATACTTTCTGAAGATAAAGATAAAATAGCTAAACAAAGAAGGAAAGCAAAGCAGTTTGCTGACGATAATCAAGGAACTATAGACATGCATTTAGCCTCTATTGGGTTACAAGTTGAACCTAAAGATCCAGAGGTTGGCAATAGCGCTATAGAGTATATGTATGGTACACGTTTTACGACAGCAACAAAATCTAATGATGAAATTAAAGAATCACTAGAAAAAGCGTTAAACATAATTGGTGTAACAGTATATACAAAAGCCAAAGATTTAGTAATAAACGTGCCTATTCCAGAGAAAAAGCGTATACCAGTTGATGGTGAAGAAATTATTAGAAAAGTATTTGATAATGAAGTAGAAGACCCAACACATGCAGTATTAGGACAAGGTATAGATAACAAACCACTAGACTATCCATTTAGTGAAGCTCCACATACACTTATTGCAGGAACTACAGGGTCTGGTAAATCAGTGTTAAGTAAGTTTTTCTTAATTTCTATGTTAGCTAAAACAACGCCAGAAGAGTTAAGAATGCAAATTATAGATCCTAAATATATTGACTTTGTACCTTTTGAAAAATCTCCATTTAATTTTAGTAATGTTATAACTGATATAAAAAATGATGCAGTACCTTTCATGAAATATCTAGTTATATTGATGGAAGAACGTTTTAAAATGTTTAAAGAAAAAGCAGGTGGGACAGAAAATTTAGTTGAATACAATGAATGGGCAGTAGAAAATAAGGAAGAAAAAATACCTTATATTGTAGTTTTTATAGATGAAGTAGCAGATATGATGAACCAAGTTCAAGACGAAATAGAAGAGCCTATTCAACGGTTAGGGCAAAAAGGACGAGCAGCAGGTATACATTTAATTATGTCCACGCAAAGACCTTCAAGAGAGGTTATTACAGGACTTATTAAAGCAAACTTACCTACCAAGTTAGCTTTAAGTGTTGGTAGTGATGTAGATAGTAGAATTATTTTAGGTACAAATGGGGCTGAAGAATTAAATGGCAAAGGAGATATGTTATTTAGTCCAGATGGCTCTATCCCACAAAGAGCACAAGGAGCAAATATAACCAGAAAACAATTAAATGCGGTGTTTGATGCATTAAGTGAAAAATTTGAGAAACCAATTTATCCAGATTATCATGCAAAAGTAGCTAGAGAAGAGGCAAAAGAAAACGGAGAAGAATATGATGAAGAAGCTAGTGAAGGGTTTGCAGCAGTTAGTTCACTACAACAAAGTAGGTTAGAAGTAGATAATGAGAACGAACTAAACCAAGATTCAGCATCAGAAGAGGGAATAAATAGAAGAAAAACTGAAAGCGAAAGAACTGAAAGTGAGAAATCAAAATTACAAGAAGCTATAACTAAACGTGAAGAAAACAAACGTAAAAGACAAAATGGAGAAGAAATAAATACTCAAGAAGAAAAACCTAAAATACAAATTGATACTAATGCACTGATTAGAGATAAAGACAAACAATCAAATAATGAACAAATTAAAGAAACAAAAAGTAAAAGTACGTCAGAAATGTTGGGGCTGTGATAAATGACAGTTTTTGAGAGTATTGATAGATGGCTTAGACCATATAGATATCATTTTGAAGATGAGAAATTAATAGAGTTTAAAGAACAAAAGAAACGACAGAAGAAAAAGTTTAAGAATAAAACAAAACGTAAATTAAACGTGGAAGAACAAAAAGAAACTAAAGAATTTTTGTTACGTGGAGGTTTAGGTGTAGAATTAACTACTGTTAATAATTTGCTAAACAAAGAAAACACTTTGAAAATGTTGCAAAGAAGTAATCATAATATAGGGTTTTTCTATCATGATGATAATTATCATCAACTTGCAATTAAATTTAAAGAAAATTCTAGTTGGAAGTACAAAGAGCGTAATGAATCAAAAAGGAAAAAATTAAAGCCATTGGTATATCATAAAAATCCTAAAACACAAGACAAAACACATATGATACCCATCGGTTTTCATGGTTCAGAAGATGATGCAAGGTTGTTAATAGGTTTTTCAGCAAAGATTAACAAGGGAGATTTAAAGACATTTGAAGACTATGTAGCAAAAGTTAATGATAATGAAGAAATACTTTGGTTTGTTAATATACAGAGACAGCAAGATAATACAGTTATTTGGCAAGCAACGGTTTGGGATAAAGATAATAAAATAATTGCTGAAGAAACATTTCATGATAAATCAGATTTTGAATGGCTTTAAATTCTAATGCTTAAAAGGCTTATTTCCCCTCTTTATTTGAGGGGTAATAAAATATTATCAGACTACAAAAGGAACTATAATTACTATAAACACACTATTAGGAGGGAAATTATGAATTCTAGTTTTAGCAAAAAACGTCCACAAAAAGAAATAATGATAGAATATCTCGTTAAAAATAATAGGGAAAATGTACAAGAATATATTTTAGGATATAAAACAGTGAAAGATATTTTAAAAGAGACTGGTTTACCTAGATATGCTTTTTACACAGCAATTGATGATTTGAACCCAGACATCCCTAAATATAGAAGAGAACATAAAATGGAAATTTTATCTAGTATACATGAGCAAATAATGCGATGCATACCATACGAATATATAAAATTTGAACCAAAGCAACTTTTTGGTCGTAATAGTTCTTTTGAAAATTTTAAAATCGATAAACAAAAAGGTATATTAGACAATTTATTAGATATAAATGGATTTGATATAGCTGATATGCATTTTATTTCTTTAAGTCGTATTTTTTCTTGGTATAAAAGATATTGTGTTAGAAAAGATTTAAAAAAAGGTGCTGAAACAGGGTATCAAATCGGCAATAAATATAATATTAATAAATCAACAGTTTATATAATTAAACGAGAAATGAAAGAAAATAAACCGTTATTAAGTGGAACTTCAGACAAACAAGAAAATATTTTATTAGAAAATATAGAGATTAGTTATAAGTACAAGAATGGAGAAACAATTCAAGATTTATCAGAAACATATCATATAGAAGAATGGTTGCTAAAAATATTATTAGAAAGCATGGAATATGTAGAGCGTACGATTGAAAATATAGTTAACAGTAATAATTGAGGTGAGACAAATGAGCCTATCTAAAAATAAACCATTTTATAAGTCAACAACTAATATTTTGGTAATAGTTATTTTATTATGCTTTATATTTAACTTGTTTATAAATAAAGAAGATGCGCTCATTGGTGTCAATCCTCACGATATGATACAAATAGGGGCTTTATCTCATACAACGCCTTTTTGGACATTTTTAAGCTCATTGTTTATCCATGTATCATTTAGTCATTTTGTTATCAACATTATTATGTTATGGCTTATAGGTCATGTAATCGAAGAAGAATATAATATAGTCTATTATCTAATTATTTTCTTTGTTGGTGGCTTATTAGGGAACATGTTTGAATTTTTTATAAATGAAAATGCGGTTATATCAGGGGCTTCTGGTTCTGTTTATGCATTATTAGGCGCTTTTGCGGCTTTACTTATAACGAACAAATCTATTAGCTTTGAAAATAATAAGTTATTAATAACGTTACTATTATTAACGATAGGTATAGGAATTATATATACCATGATTGGTGTAAATATTAATATGATGGCTCATATACTGGGATTATTATGGGGTTTCATTTTCCCTATTGCAGTCTCATTCACAAAACAGGTAACTGAATATATTAAAAATTATAATTAGAGAGTTTTACCTTGAAAAGAACTCTCTAATATTTAATAATTAAATTTACAAAATTAATAATATATAATATAATTTACGTAAGAAACCAATAGATAAAGGGATGAAAAAAGTGAAAATAGAAAATTATGTACAGATCAACATGAAAATAAAAGATATAAATAAATATATATTTTACGAGTTAGAAATGACACAAAGCCACATAATTATCTTGTATTTAATATTAAATTCAGTAGATCAAAAATTAGATTTAAAAGGATTGTGTGAAGAAACGGCATCTGCTAGTTCCGTAATAACAAGACAAGTAAAAGAACTTGAACAAAAAGGATACGTAAAGAAAATAAGGAACGAAGATAATTTAAGAAAAGTATACGTATATATGTCTAATAAGCAAAAAGAAGATACACTAGCGTTAATGGACTTAATTGAAGAATATATTAAACAATACACATTATAGAGAATATATAAGTGAATAGGAGATATTAAATGAATGAAGAAAGCAAAGAAGTAAAAAAACTAGAATATAAAATTAAAACGTTGAGTAAACAGAAAAAGAAATATAATAATTTGTTGGTACTTAATATGGTATTTGTATTGAGTACATTAGTTGTAACAAAACAAATAAACACTTTGCTTTGGTTGAATATAGCAGGCTTTATCTTAACAGTTGTAATAGGTATATACGTTTTAATAATGATTAAACAATGTAGAGAGTTATTAAGTAATTTAATAGAAAACTTTATAAAAAAGAGCGAAGGTAATGTGACAAATAATAGATATAAAATATCTAAGTTGCAAGACCTATATACTTATCTAATTATAATAATTAATGTTTATGTGATGTCGAATAGTCTATCATTTGCGCTTATATAATTAAATAAAGAATTAAAAGGGAGGAGAAAATTATGGAACTAGTACATAGAATTCAAGACTTTATAGTAAATCTATTTGATAAAATATCTAATTATTTAGTCGATCCTAAGATAGGAGGCATAGTTATATTTTTATTAATACTAGGAGTTGTAATAAATTATTTTAATAAAAATTAGAGGTGTTGTTAATGGCTTACGGGATCGTCAATATAGACGAAATAATAAGATTTTTTAGTAAAGAAATAACTAGAGAAGACATAAAAAATTTGAATATATCAACTGAAGTATTGGAGAAATATATTGAAAACCCGATTGAGATTCTGAATGGGAAACTTTCAGACGTTAAAATAGTCCATGATTTTCTACAAAATAGAAACAAATTAGATGTTGATTATCTAGGTATAGATTTAGGTACGAAAACATTCATGACTTGTTCTGATAAAAAAATGAATCAAACATATACACTGAATAGTACAAAAATCGAGAAGGCTATTGAGAAATATCAAAATAAGATGCTCAAAAATGAAAGTGAAAAAAGGGAAGCAGTAATTAAATTTAATAAACAGATAGAAGAACCGATATCTTTTAGCATCAAAGAACTGAACAAGGTATTCAAACCTAATATAACTTATATAATTGGGCTACCCGATAAAGACGAAACTACAAAGGAATTCTATAAACTAGCTAATGTAGTTATTAGACTTTTTAAACAATACCAAAGGAAATACGGTTATAAAATATATTATGTACGTGAAAGCAATACGTCAATAACGTGTCCGAATTGTTATCAAATAAATAAAAAATACAGAAGACCTAATAATAAATTTAAGTGTGAGAATTGCAAATTCGAGCATGACAATGACCACGAAGTTGCAGCATGTAACATTGTTAATCGATATCTAAGAAAAGAGAATTCAAAATAAAAAAGAATTGAGGTAAAAATCATGAAAAAGACTATAGGAACGTTAGCAGCAACAGTATTATTATCCGCTTCTTTAACATCTTTAACCTCTTTAGCATCGGCAGAAGAAGCCGAAGAGCAACCAGAATTAAAAGATGATGTAATAACGTATGGTAATGATTTAAATGACGAACAAAAAAATGATGTAAGAGAAAAGCTAGGAGCAAAAGAAAGCTATAAGTCGTATGATGTATCAGTAGAAGACGTAGAGAAATATACAGGCGTTGTTTATGATCACATATATTCAAGTTCAGTGATAGAGCCGAAGACATTCAGAAAAGGTGTAGATACTGAAATTGTAACACCAAATAATATAACTAAAGTAACAGAAGAACAATATACTAATGCAGCAATAAGTGCAGGAATTCAAAATGCTAAGATAAGAGTAGCTTCAACAGTAGAACCGACGACTGGAGATGGAGCTTTAACAGGTATAGTAAAAGCTTATGCAGCAACAGGTAATGAATTAAACGCAGAAGATGTAAAGAAAGCTAATCAAGAAATGTCAGACTTAGCAAATATTAGTGATGAAAATAAAGACACAGACGGTTATAGTGATGCAGCAATGAATAATGCTGTAGCAGAAATGAAAGAGAGAGTAGCAGAAGAAAAGCAAAATGATGATAACCTCTCTGAAGATAAAATTAGAAGTATTGTTGATGATGTATTGAAAGAAAAAGGATTAATAAATACATTAAACGATAGTCAAAAACAAACAGTATATAATATTGTTATAAATGTTGCTAATTCAAATGCATTACAAAATGATCCAAAGGCATTTAAAAAACAAATTGGAGATTATAAAAAGAAACTAGAAAAAAATCATGGAGATTTAATCAATAAAGCCAAAGATAAAGCAAAAGATTTAAATAAAGATTTGAACACAGAAGAAAATAGAAATTTCCTTCAAAAAATATGGGATGCAATTGTAAGCTTTATTCAATGGATATGGAATTTCATATCAAGTTTATTTAAATGATAGACAGGAAGGGCGTCTTTTGGGAAAAGTTTATGAATGGTATTAGGGCGGTACATTAAAAAAGTAAAAACTAAGAAATATAGAAAAACACTAGCTTATTTGCTAGTGTTTTTTATTTGAATAATGACGAAATCTTTTCTTTAATATCATCTAGTTTGTCATTTACCTTATCCAATTCTTCGTTAACTTTACTTTCATCACCTTGTTCTTTTGCATCTTTAGCGTTTTCAAGGTTATCTGCTGTATTTTCATATTCATTTGCTACTTTTTCTGTTTGTTTATCATTAGAATCAGATTTTAGATTAGCAATTTGTTCTTTTAATTTATCTATCTTACTGTCTTTCTCATCACTGTCTTTCTTAATTGATGATTTAGTTTCATCAATTTGATCTTGAATTTGGGCATTTTGTTCTTCGATTTGTGTATTGTCTTGTTGAGCTTGTCCAGATTGATTGTCTTGTGCTATTTCTTGTTGATCATCTTGTTCATTTTGATTGCTGGTTAAGCTTGTAATTAATGTTATAACTAAAATTGCTATTACAATAATGGCTATAATAATACCACTGATTAACCATTTTTTATTTCTATTGCTTTTTTGTAATTGTTGTTGTTGAAAATGGTGATGTTCATTGTTGCGGTTGTTATAAACATCTTCTGAACTATGTGTGTCTTCGCTGTATGAATTTTTATTGCGTTCATATCGACTATAAGAAGGATTGTATAATACTTCCCCAAAAACAACTTTCTGTTTGCTATCAGTTATTGTATTAATGTTCAAGTCGGTATTGATATCACCATTCTTGTCATATGCAATGATTTTTCCGTCTTCTTCAATTTCTAATATTTGTGGATATTCAATGGAAATGCGTTTGTTTTTACTCAAAAAAATCTCCTCCCCATGTAACTAAATGATGAAAATATATTTACAATTATAACATAAAATACTATAAAAAGAACTAAATACATTTGAAAAGCTTGGGGTATAAATACACTATATGTTACATTGAGATTTGTAGCGATAGTATTTTTCATTCAATAAAATATGAATTAAAAACAATACTTTTAGTACGGTATGCGGAAACATACCGTACTTTTTTAGCTTTCATTCGCTTCACAATGCTGCTAATGTAACAATACATATAAAACATAGAACCTATTACGATGTGTGTAGGCCTTTACAGCTATGAAATTTGGAAGTAGTTGTGAGGTAATGATATATGACGATAAATATTAAAATTAACTTATCAATTGCATTGTGGATTATTAGAAGGCTCTATCTTGATTATAAATTAAAAAACGAAAAAAATAGCCCTCGTTATTTGGAGTAACGAGGGCGCCTAATAATAGGCTTATTGTGATACATATTATGAGTGTGACAGCTCGGTAATATGTGCTAAGTTTTAACACCTAGTTTCGGGTTGAGATACGAGACTAGGTGTTTTTTGGATGATATGATTCGTCAAAGAAGCCTTGCAACAATACGACTTCTATAAACTGATGCTATCATATTGGTATATAATAAGTAAACTAAATTCCATAATATATTATTGAACAATGATTAGGGTTATTTATAAATGGCGTTTACAAATACAATTAAATATAATATAATTTAGATGTAAAGAAAAAGGGGGAATTTAAATGGAAGAGCAAAGTAACAAGGCATTGTTTGGAAAATCATTTAGATCTATATTGAAATTTATAGGTTTGATTAACAAATGTAACTAAAGTAGCAAAGTTTATGAAACCTCACTTTTTCAATATAAAGTGAGGTTTTTTGAAAGGTGTGAATATATATTAATGATTTAGAAGATGTAAAGTATATTGAAAATCAAGCAATTAAAGTATTTTTAGATAAGCAAATTAAAAAAGAAAATCGAATATTAGAAGGAAATAAGAAAACTCATCGCAAAAAGAAAGCTAAGTATGATAAACAAATTAGTAAATTAGACAGGAAAATCGAGAAGGATAAAAGAAAAATCGAGAAAAAGTCTTATAAATTTCTAAACAAAGTTAAAGAAGAAGAATCCAATATTGATTATTCTAACGAAAAAGTTGAACTCTATAAAAAAAGCTTGGAAGATATTAAAGAAAATAGAGACGATACAAATGAAATAAAAAAGTCGAAAGTACAACTAGAGTTACATAGAATAATAAACTACGTAAATAACATTTTATTGTTTGGTTTAATATTGTATTTCTTGGTTAGTTTCTTAGCATATGTCTCTATTGATCCTTTTCATGGAAATCTGATTAAGGTGTTTTTAACTACGTCATTGGTTTTGCTTACAGTTATGTATTTTAATTTCTTCGAAGGGAAGTGTGTTTCCTATAATAAAATGCAAAAAGACGAGAAATTAAAAATATCTGATGAAGAAATCAAAATTGAAAAACCAAGAGTGTTTCGTAATTACGGTATTTTCTTGCTAATTATACTAGTATATATAATATTATATACATTTATTAAGTACTTCTTTTCATGAAAGTATTTAGCGATGCTAGTATAGTAATAAAGATTTTGAAATAGGGGGGGATGTTACATGCAAACTAATAACAAACCTTTAAGAACGAAATTTTTTGAAGAAATAAATATAAAATGGTTTGTGTTAAAGATAGCAATAATCTTGATTTTAATGATGAGTGTAGCATTAATTACATCTACATTAGAGGATATGTTTAAGATGTCACCAGAATATGTGGTTATAGAGACAAGCAGTGTTATTTTTATAGCCGCTTTTTGTGTATTATTCATGTTGAAAGAGATTAATTTATTTAAAACATTACAAAAAAATCATTAAGTATTAAATAATAGTAATTTATACTTAATGACTTAAATTTCAAAAGGGGTAGGAAATATGAAAGATACAAATTCAAAAGAAGAATGTAAGGACATAGTGGATAAAGTGCAGAAAATATTAAGCAAAGATTAAAGGAGCAGAATTACTGCTCTTATTTTTATATATTAATAAAGGAATGATAACATGGAAAAATTTAAAACAGCGTTAATGAATTATTTAGAGAGAAATGAAAACTTTGCATTGTTCATTGATGGAGAATGGGGTACTGGGAAATCATACTACCTAGAAAACACTTTTATTCCCAATGAAATATCAAATGAAAATAACGAAGTTAATTCCAATAAAGAATATAAGAAAGAAGTTATCAGTTTATATGGAAAACATAATTTGAAAGATATACAAGAAATAATTGTTACAAAAATTCTTAGTCATGTAGACGAAAGTATATTCCAAGAAAATTTAAAAAAAGGAATTAATAATATTATCAAAATGTTTGATATTAAATATTTGAATACAGAAAATATAACCGCTTCAATAGATGATTATTTAGAAACAAAAGCATTAGATAAAATTAAGAAGGAACTTAGTGAAAACGAAAAACAAGTAGTATTAATAATAGATGATATTGAAAGATTGAGTGATAACGTCAGTTTAAAACAATTATTAGGATTTATACGTAATGTTTTGTTAGATAGTTTCGGTTGTAAAGTTATTTTGGTGGGTAACAGAAAGGAGATAAAGGATGTTAACAAAAACGAACTAGACGCCTATTGGGAGAAAGTAATCAGCCGAAACTTAAAATTTCCAAGCAATTTAGAAGTTGGGAAAGAAATGTTAAAAAACGAATATATAAATACGACATTTGAAGAAAAAGAAATACAAAATTTAGTAGAATTAATTGATCTCGCATCAAAATCAGAAGACCATACTAATGTTTTAAATTTAAGAACGTTAAATTTGGTAATAACTGATTTTAAAAATATATATGAAAAAATGGAAAATGCTAAGACACAAAGCACTATTACTCGAATGACATTATTTACTTCTTTATACATACTTCATAATATAAATAGAAGTAACATTTTAACAGAAAAAGCGTTTAAAGAATTGAATGTAATCAGCAGATTTTCTTTTACAAATGCAAAAAATGGAGAAAAAAAGTCGGAAAGAGAAATTCTATACAATCTATATTTTAAAGAGAATGAAATTGTTAATAAATATGCCTATTTCTCATCTGAATTAAAGAACTATATTTTAAAAGGGGAGCTAAACACAGAAAAATATCAAGAAGAAATTCACGAAAATTTCAGTGTAAACAATGTAGAAGAAGACATAGCATATATATTAAAAAACTTCTTTTTATATAACGAAGAAAAGTTTCTTAGTGTACTAAAAAGTGCTGTTGATATAATAAAAGAAGGTGAATATGCATTTGGGTATCGATTAAATATATATATGAAAATTAAAGAATTAAGCAAAAAAAATATAGTATCATATAGTAAAAATCAACTAGATGATTTAGAAAAAGCGCTTTTAAAAAAATATGAATTACAAATAAGTAATAGTATAAGTGGAGAAGATATTCTTGATCTTAAAGATTTTCATTTTGATCCAAAACTTAACTTAAACAATTATAAAAAAGAATTGTCTCGTAAAATGAAAGATCTCCAAGATAAATATTTAGATGAAAAAGGTATCAACCATCAGTATATTCAATCAATTCTAAATGAAGATAGAAAAACAAGAAGTGAATTAGAAATGGAATACAGAGAAATAGAGAGAGGATATCTTTAAATTATTTAATCAATATATAAAATATATAGAAGAAGAGCTTTTAAAAAATAACAGTAAAATTATATACTTAAATCGATATATATATAATAAAAATGGAATGTTTATTCAAAGTTCAGATGATATTGAAATTTTTATAGAACATATTGAAAGAATTAAGGTTAAGGCTAAGGATAAAATAGCTAATTATAATTTTTCATTATTAGAAAAAACTTTAATAAATATACGAGAGAATTTTTTAATAGATATTAATAAATAGAAAATTCAGAAATACCATGTTAAATTATTAATAGAGGTACTGAACCTCGTTAGACGACATCCATTTCCTTTATATTACTAAATGGGATATAACATTCTAATCTTAAGCCTAGTAGACGATAACTACTAGGTCTTTTTAATTAAAAAGCAAAATAAACGAATACTATATAAAATACATGTAGACAAAAAAGGCATAGTTGTAATACACTTAAAAAACAAATGAGATACAACTAAGCATATACAGAAAACCCCCACACGCCGACTAAGCTAATGTGGGGGTTACTTTTAACAGTTTTATTTACAAAAACAATAATTAATACTATAAAATCCTTGAATCGTGTATGAACGTACGATATAATGATATTAACAAATCAATGAAAAGGAGGTTTATATATGGAAAAGATCTTGGGTGGGCTTAAATCGTACGAAGATAATTTCGAAGGCATTGTACCTTATCCATCAATAACAGTTAAAGGTATTGTGATAATTCTAGCTTTATTATTTCTAGTAAATATAATTATATTACTTAGAGACATTTTTAATACTAGAAGATCGAAATTTGAAACAAATTCAAATACAAATAATAGTAAGAGCAAAAAATGGAAATAAGTAAAGCACATTACATTTGGCTAGGAATAATACTATCCATAATATCTATAATCAATATTTTATTATGAACAGTATATTGAGATAAAATCTAAGTCAGGTATGCTAGTTAAAATTTATCAAAATAAAGTGTGTTAGCTACACAGAATGAGCAAAACACAAAAGTGTTTAGAGAAAAAACGATAGCTTTAGCTAAATATTGTGTAGTTCACCAGAAAGGTACTAGATGTTTAAATTAATCAGATTCCATAATTATACATGGCAAAGACTTACAATTTCTTTGTTTTTAGTAAGTCTAGCCTTTTATTTATTTCAAGCATTCAATGGTATTTTAAGCAGCATTATATTTTTAATTTTGACGATGATAGCATTTGCGGTTCAATATGATAAACAGACAGTTAAACGAATGTTTCCGAAACTTAAATCAAGTTATGAAATTCAGGTATTTAACCAAAAGAAAAATATTAGTGCAGTGACATTGATACTATTAATGGTATTGATTGGGTATACATTTATGTCATTTTTATCAATGATTTTAGATATACTAAGTGTGAAACAAACCAATCATGCAGGTTTGGCAGATATTAATAAAATAATTTGGTCTTTACCTTATAAGTGGGTTGGATTAATAGGTGAAGAACTTTTAAAATATTGTGTTTTCTTCCCTTTAGCACATTATTTAAATAAAAAATATAAACTTATAATAGCGTTTATTTTATCTGCTTTTATTACTGAAACACTTTTTGGGTTACTACATTTTAATATGTATGAATGGAATGTGGTTCAAATGATTGTAGTGGTAGGTTGGAGCTCGCTTGTCTGGTATTATGCGTTATATAAAACGGAAAGTATAAGAAGTACAATATGGATTCATATTCTATATGATTATATAATATATATAATCGCAATACTGGAATCAATATCAATCTAACCCGCATTAAGCATTTAAAGGAAACAAAGCGCCGCCTAGTAGGCATGATCTACTAGGTTTTTTCATGCAAAAAAATTACAAAAATAATATAAAATATTATAAAACCCTTGAAACGTGCATACATGTACGATATAATAAAATTAACAAATTAAAGAGTGATATATGGTGAAACAAAAAAGTATTTAAAAGTTTTAAATGTTCTTGAAGAACATAATCATAAAGACATTGTTAAAGTACCATTAGTTTTAGAAAGTGGCGTTACAGATGAAGATAGACTGGAAGAACGAGTTGATTATTTTATGGAAAAAGATGAACCAAACAGTTTTTTTACATGAAGATATAAACTTCTAAAACTAGGTATAAAGGGCTGTTTATTTAGCTCTTTAATTTGAAATATAGTCATAGCATTATTTGTATTAGTAAAGGAAGGAGTGGAATTGTTGCAAAAAATAAAAAAATTCACAGATGAATTATGGTATCGAGGATATCATGCTTTTATTTGGGTATTAATATTTTCGTTCTATATCACTACGGGAGAGACGAAGAATATTAACCATTTGTTTGTTTGGTTTACATGCGTGTTAATTATGTTAGGTCTATTAATTATCATGTATGCGAAAAGTACATTGAGTAATAGACATTCGTTTGAAAGGCAAACTCGTAATACTAATAAAGGAGATATGGTTCAGAGTTTCACACTTATTGTTATCATCTTTTTATTAATGATCATTGTTAAACAATTGTATATTCTATTTTTCGGTCATGAGGAATTTGCTAATGATCAATTAATAAAAGAGAATATAGGTATGCTGATACCTTTCTTTATTACTTCATGTATAGTATCACCAATATTTGAAGAAATTATTTTTAGAGGTTATGCCTATATGGCTATAAGTGGGTTAACAAGTGTTATATGTAATAGATTTAAAATACAACATTATGAGAAACATATAACACTTGCAGCATTTTTTATCTTACCTAGCGTAATATTCGGTGTTATTCATAAACAAGGTAATATCTTCTCGTTACTTACATATATATTTGCGGGAGTGATGTTTTCGTTACTGTTTATTTTGACTAAGCGCATATGGGTGAGCATTGTTGCTCACTTTATTAACAATAGTTATGCAGCGTTACAAATGGTTTATATTAAACAAATAGATTATGGCAATGAATGGTTAATAATAGTCTATTTAAGTATAATAGTTATATTGGGAGTTATACTGTATAAATACTATCCAAATATTAAAGAAGTGATAATAAACTATGATAAAAAACACTCTGAAACTAATTGATGAGCTTGATTTATAGATCTTAGTAAGAGAGAACATATTAAAAAATATATAAATAAAAAGTAAAAAATATTTTTAAAATTATAAGGAAACAAAGCGCCGCCTAGTAGGCAAGATCTACTAGGTTTTTTCATGCCAAAAAATTTACAAAAATAATAAAAAATATTATAAAAACCCTTGAAACGTGCATGCAAGTACGATATAATGAAATTAACAAATCAAAGGAGCTGTTAATCATGTTTATC
>Ga0079226_10000150_pt1 | contig 44371 bp, 44 predicted proteins | sample Poulit2014_FD_76345 | JGI IMG/M metagenome (GOLD analysis project Ga0079226, IMG submission 76345) | Agricultural soil microbial communities from Georgia to study Nitrogen management - Poultry litter 2014 | ecosystem: Environmental > Terrestrial > Soil > Agricultural land | place: USA: Georgia...
AACTAGGATGCCTAGTGCATAGGTTGCTCAATAGCCCAGCGCATAGCATAACAAGGCTGGCTGTTCTGTTATTGCACCGTATAATGACCCACATTTATTATTCTCACCAGTCTATGTCTATGTTAATACCTGAAATTAAAGCTTTTTTACGTTGTGAAACCCCGCACAGTTGGATTGAGTGGGCGTTGCAACACCCTGAAGAATTATTGCTCGATCATGCCAACTGCGAAAAAAAGGCCGCAGGCACAGCATTAACTCTGATGTTTCGTTACTCAGAGCGCGAAGAATTGCAGCAGTATTTATCACGTTTAGCCCGTGAAGAGTTGCGCCACTTTGAGCAAGTCACCGCCTTAATGAAAAAGCGCGGCATGCGCTATCGGCAACTCAGTGCCTCAAACTACGCTAAGCGTCTGCACACACACATTGCCCGCCAAGAACCTGACAAACTGATTGACACCTTGATTGTTGGTGCTTTTATTGAAGCACGCTCTTGTGAGCGGTTTTATCGTTTAGCGCCTTATCTGGATGATGAGTTACAACGCTTTTATATGTCGTTATTAAAAGCAGAAGCACGGCATTTCGAAGGCTACTTACGCATGGCGGAGTTGTATGCCAAGCAGCCTATTGATGAGCGTGTGGCATTTTTTGCAGAGGTTGAGCGCGAGGCAGTTCTGACTGAAGATGAAGTGTTTAGGTTTCACAGTGGCGTACCTAAACAGCCAGTGGACTCCAGTGCGCCCGTCGCTTTGGCAGGCCGCTAAAGCGCTTGATTAAGTGACTGAAAAGGCAACGCTTGTAATTTGAGTTGATCGGCGCTGGCTTCAATAAACCAAGCATGGGTTTCCCAGTCACCCAGCACTATGCGTTGCCTGTGTTCAGTTAGCTCATGCACTGCAGGACGGTGGGTGTGGCCGTGGATTAAGGTGCGCACTTGGTGGTGAGCCATCACTGCATCCACTTCCGCTGGGTTCACGTCTGTAATATCACTGGCTTTCATACGGGTACTGGTTTTGCTTTTACTGCGTAAATCACCGGCCAAGCGTTGTCGGGTCGCCAGCGGCAGGTTGCGCAAAATGAATAAAATCAATGGGTTGCGTAACACTCTTCGCAAACGCATATAACTGCGGTCGCTGGTACAGAGGCTGTCGCCGTGCATCAGCAGTACGTCCTCACCGGCCAGTTCGACCATGCTGGGGTCTTTGAGCAATTGGCAACTGGCCAGCTGGCAAAATTGTTCACCCACTAAAAAATCTCTATTGCCATGCATCAGGTAAATCTGGGTGCCGCCGGCAGCCACTGCCTTTAACGCGGCAGCAATGCTGTGGTGGTAGGCGCTCATGGCATCATCGCCCAGCCACACTTCAAAAAAATCACCGAGGATATACAGGGCCTGAGCATGCTTGGCGTGCAGCTCTAAAAAAGCAAGGAACGCGCCGGTGATGTCCGGGCGCTCCTCCTGTAAGTGCAGATCAGATATCAGTAGAATCACTCGACCAGCTCTGCTTTTTCAATGATGACTGTTTCACGGGGGACATCTTGGTGACCATTTTTGCTGGTGGTGGCAACGCCCTTAATGGCTTCAACCACGTCCATCCCATCGGTGACTTCGGCAAACACCGCATAACCCCAACCTTGGGTGGTGGGTGCGCTGTGGTCGAGGAAGTCATTGTCTTGCACGTTAATGAAAAACTGTGCTGAGGCCGAGTGTGGGTCCATGGTACGCGCCATGGCTACAGTGCCTTTTTTGTTAGAAACACCATTGTCCGCTTCATTTTTAATCGGCGCGCGGGTGTCTTTTTGGTTCATATCTGCATCAAAGCCGCCGCCTTGGATCATGAAGTTGCTGATCACGCGGTGAAAAATGGTGTTGTCATAATGGCCGTCTTTCACATACTGAATAAAGTTGGCTACAGTCTCTGGCGCTTTATCTGCGAAGAGTTGTAAGGTAATCACGCCGTGATTGGTGTGTAATTTAATCATTATATTGATCCATAGAAGCTAAAATTTCATAGACCTGTCAGAGAGGTGGCAGGTTCAGGTATGATAAGCACTTTATTTGAGCCAGCCTACCCATTAGGCAATATTGAGTATTTAAAAGTCCATGAGCACGTCTGATTCTTCCGTAAATGTCGCCGCGAACTTTCTCCGTACTATTGTTGAAGCTGATTTGCAATCAGGCAAGCACAGTAGCATTGTTACGCGCTTCCCCCCTGAGCCCAATGGTTATTTGCACATTGGTCACGCTAAATCCATTTGCCTTAACTTTGGCTTAGCCAAAGAATTCGGTGGTGTGTGTCACTTACGTTTTGACGACACCAACCCTGCCAAAGAAGAGCAGGAATACATTGATGCTATTAAAGAGGATGTGCGCTGGTTAGGTTTCCAGTGGGATGGAGAGGTGCGCTACGCCTCAGATTACTTCGAGCAGCTTTACCAATGGGCAGTGCACTTGGTTGAACAAGGTAACGCCTATGTGTGTGATTTATCCCCTGAGCAAGCTCGGGAATACCGCGGCAGTTTAACTGAGCCGGGTAAAAACAGTCCTTTCCGTGAGCGCAGTATTGAAGAAAACTTAGATTTGTTAACCCGCATGCGCGCCGGTGAGTTTCCCGATGGTGCCCGTTCGTTGCGGGCTAAAATTGATATGGCGTCACCCAATATGAACATGCGCGATCCGGTTCTTTACCGCATCCGCCATGCCCATCACCACCAGACTGGGGATGCCTGGTGCATTTACCCCAGCTATGACTTTACCCATGGTCAGTCTGATGCCATTGAGATGATTACTCACTCCATGTGCACCTTGGAGTTTGAAGACCATCGCCCATTGTATGAGTGGTTTTTAGAGCATCTACCGGTGCCATCCAAGCCCCGTCAGTATGAGTTTGCCCGTTTAAACCTGAACTATACGGTCACCAGTAAGCGTAGGCTTAAGCAGCTGGTCGATGAAAAACACGTGTCAGGTTGGGATGACCCACGGATGTCCACCATCAGTGGCTTCCGGCGTCGGGGCTTTACCCCTGCCTCCATCCGCAACTTCTGCGACATGGTGGGCGTCAACCGTGCCGGCGGCGTGGTGGATTTAGGTATGTTGGAATTTGCTATCCGTGAAGATTTGGATGCCAATGCCAGCCGCGCCATGTGTGTACTCAACCCCATCAAAGTAGTGATCACCAACTACCCAGAAGACCAGCAGCAAACCCTGGAGTTGCCCCGTCACCCGAAAACCGACATGGGTGTGCGTCAATTGCCGTTCTCTCGCGAGATCTATATTGATGCCAGCGACTACGAAGAGAATCCACCCAAGGGCTATCGCCGCTTAATGCCAGGCACCGAAGTGCGTCTGCGCGGCAGCTATGTGATCCGTGCTGATGAAGCCATTCGCGATGCAGCCGGCAATATTATTGAACTGCGTTGCAGCTATGATCCTGAAACCTTAGGGAAGAACCCGGTTGGTCGTAAAGTTCGCGGCGTCATTCACTGGGTGCCTGCTGCACAAAGCGTTGAGTGCGAAGTGCGCTTGTATGACCGCTTGTTTAAAACCCCAGACCCAGATAAAAACGAAGCAGGGGAAACCAGTAACTCTTTCTTAGATAACGTCAACCCCGACTCCCTAGTGGTCCTTAAAGGTTGCCGTGCTGAGCCGTCTTTATTGCAAGCGCAGGTGGGTGAGAGCTTCCAGTTTGAGCGCGAAGGTTACTTCTGTTTAGACAGTGTGGATAGCCAGCCCGGTGCCTTGGTATTTAACCGCACAGTAACCTTACGTGACTCTTGGGGGAAAGCATGAGTTTAACGATTTACAATACGTTAACTAAACAAAAGGAACCCTTACAGCCCTTAGAAGACAATCATGTGCGTATGTATGTGTGCGGCATGACTGTCTATGACTACTGCCATATAGGCCATGCACGGGTCATGGTGGCCTTTGATGTGGTCACCCGCTGGTTGCGTCACCGCGGCTATGAGGTGACCTATGTGCGCAATATTACTGATATTGACGACAAGATCATTGAGCGTGCCAACCAGAATAATGAGCCTTTCGAGCAGCTGGTGGAGCGCATGATTGTGGCCATGCATGAAGACGAGGCGCAGTTAAATGTGCTGCGTCCCGATCAGGAACCGCGGGCCACGGGTCATATTGCTGGCATGCAGCAAATGATCCAGACCTTAATTGATAAAGACTATGCCTATGCGGCAAACAATGGTGATGTCTATTACCGCGTGGCTAGATTTGCTGACTACGGCAAGTTATCAGGGCGTAACATCAGCGATCTAAAAGTCGGTGCCCGTATCGAAGTGGATGAAGCCAAGGACGATCCTTTGGACTTTGTTTTATGGAAAGCGGCTAAGCCTGGCGAGCCCAGCTGGGATTCACCATGGGGTCCAGGCCGTCCCGGTTGGCATATTGAGTGCTCAGTGATGTCCACCTGCAGTTTGGGTGACAGTTTTGATATTCATGGCGGCGGCCCCGACTTGGTTTTCCCGCACCACGAAAACGAAATCGCGCAAAGCGAAGCAGCTACCGGTCAGCAATATGCCATGACTTGGATGCATGCTGGGGTGGTGAGTGTAGATGGTGAAAAGATGTCCAAATCCTTGGGCAATTTTTTTACCATTCGTGATGTGTTAGAGAAATACCACCCTGAAGTGGTGCGTTATCTTTTAGTGTCCAGCCATTATCGCAGTCCGATTAATTACTCCGAAGATAACTTGCGCGAAGCCCGTTCAGCGTTGGAGCGTTTTTACTTGACCCTTAAAGGGATTGAGACTGTGCCGGCCCAAGGTGGTGAAAATTACGTTGAGCGCTTTACAAAAGCCATGGATGATGACTTTAATGCTCCTGAAGCTTGCGCGGTGTTATTTGAAATGGCCCGTGAGGTGAACCGTCTGAAAAAAGACGCTCCAGCAACAGCCGCAGGGCTTGCCGCACGGATGAAAGAGCTGGCCGCAGTGCTGGGTATTTTGCAGTTAGCGCCCGATGCTTTCTTGCAAGCAGGTGCGGATAAGCGGGTGGATGCAGCACAGGTTGAAGCGCTGATTGCAGCCCGTATCGCCGCTCGCGAAAATAAAGATTGGGCAGAGTCAGACCGTATTCGTGATGAACTGACAGCTTTAGGCATTGTTTTGGAAGACGGTAAAGATGGCACAGGCTGGCGTTTTGCAGAGCAGTAAAATGCCTGTAGAGCAGCGAATGGATCAGTATTTGGTGAAGGGTGGAGAGTGTCATGCAGCAAAAAATTAATACATCGGTGCGCTGTATTGTCAGCTCAGTGCTGCTTGCGGGAAGTTTGGGGCTGTCCAGTGCAGCCCTAGCGCAAGACATCGAGGACACAGATTTTGTCTATGACGATGAGGCATGGGATGAGTTTGGCGAAAATGAAGATCCTTGGGAGCCCATGAATCGCGCTATTTTTCGTTTCAACGACACTGTTGATCGCTGGACACTGAAACCCTTAGCGCAAGGCTATCAAAAGGTCACTCCAGATGTTATTGAAGACGGTGTGCACAATGTGTTTCGTAATATAGGCGAAACCCATAACTTGGTGAACAACTTGCTGCAGTTTAGACTGCGTGATGCAGGTATCGATACCGCGCGCTTTTTCTTTAACACCACCTTTGGCTTGCTGGGATTCTTCGATGTGGCAACCAAAATGGGGTTGCAACGTAATGATGAGGATTTCGGGCAAACCCTAGGGGCTTGGGGCGTAAAAAGTGGACCTTATGTGGTGCTGCCATTTTTAGGGCCCAGCACAGTGCGTGATTCTGTGTCTTTATATGCCGATAGCCATATCAGCGCATATCGCTATATCAATGATGTGCCGGCACGCAATAGCCTATTTGCTTTAAACGTGGTGGATGTGCGTGCTAATTTGCTGTCCACTGAAAAGCTCATTGTGGGTGATAAGTACCGTTTCGTGCGCAATGCGTTTTTACAAAACCGTGAGTTTAAAGTATTAGACGGTGAGGTGATTGATGACTTTTAAAGCAGCATTCACTGCATCGAAATAATTTCTAAACCTAATGCCACGCGGCCGTTATCCAAGACTTCAATACGTTGTACTTGGGTTTCGGCTGTTAGGCCGCGCAATTTTTTATGGCTGGAAGGAATACTGACCAGCAGCTGTTGCCCTTGGCTAAATTCAAGATTAGCGTCAGTTTCTATTTGCAGCCCAGTACTGGACAGGTCGATGCACAGGGCGGCATGGCTTGTGCCATCCAGCTCAAAAGTGATGGGTGCTTCCACCCGCATACGGATAAAGTCACGCTTTTCGCTGTAGTACTGCATAATCTCACTCCTCAATCTAGGCGGTACCTGCCAAGCAGTCTGTACTGCCGGTGCTTGTCGAGCACAGCTCTTATAATGCACAGCCTTTAGCATAATGGAAAGCCCGTATCCTAAAGTTAAATCTGCGCTAACGGTTTCAGCTTAAGAGCTTTTATTGGCAATTAACTTGGCCCAACCCCAAGAGTGAAATAATTGGTAATTAGTGCATCGCACAGACTGCTTGAATCACTGGGATGATCGGAGTACCTTTTGCGCTTAAATACGTTAAACCACTGGTAATTAATGGATTCTATTTCGCCACAAGGCAGCACTAAGAGTAGCGCGCAAGAGCTGCGGTTGTTGCGTCAGCAGCACGCTGTATTGCAAGAAGATCAGCTGCTGGGTCGGCAACTGCAGCAACAACTGCGCCCAGCCAATCCTTGGCAAGTGCAGGGGCTGACAATTGCTCACTGCATTATTCCCGCCTTGCATTTAGCGGGGGATAGCCTTGATTACCTTCAGCTGCCAGACGGGCGCATATTATTATACCTCGCCGATGTCTCTGGCAGTGGCACCGCCGCTGCTCTGGTTACACTGCTGCTGAAAAGCACCGTGCAAGAGTTTGTCCTCGCCGCAAGCTCTGCTCAACAGGCCAGCTCAATAACTCCAGCGGCTTTACTCAGCCACCTGAATCAACGTTTATTGAGTTATGCCATTGACCGGCATGTGACTTTAATCTGCGCAATTATTGATACCCAGCAGGGTATTTTGCAATGGAGTGTCGCAGGGCACTTACCGCCGCCGGTTTTATATACAGATACTCAGGCCGACTTTTTAGAGGGCAGCGGTTTGCCCGTCGGGCTGTTTACACAAGCCACTTATCAGAATCAACAGCTGCCGCTGCCGCAGCTGTTTAGTTTAAGCTTATTTACCGATGGGGTTTTTGATGCCTTGCCCCAAAACAGTTTAGTGGGCAGTGAAGCGGCGTTGCCAAGCTTAGTGACTGCAGCACAAGGCAGGTACAGGCAAATTGTTAAACGTCTTGGGCTGGCTAACGGCATAAATATGCCCGATGATATCGCAGTACTGGTGTTAAGCAGAGGCCTTGCATGAGTGACGGTAAAATTCAGTGTGCTGAATATGATGATGTGTTTATTTTAAAATGCTCGGGGGATGTGCGTTTAACTTTTTGTTCAGCGCTAAATGAAACCATTGAGAAAATTCTCAAAACCCACTCATTTAAAAATGTACTCATTGATTTAACTGAAGTGGTGAGTATCGACAGCACCACCCTGGGTTTGCTGGCCAAGCTGTCGATACTGTCACAACGCAAGCTGGGTCTGTTACCCACCTTGGTCAGTACCAATCCTGATGTGAATCGTGTGCTGGACTCTATGGGCTTTAACCAGGTGTTTAATGTAGTGCACACGCCTGGCCCTTGTCCTGAATGCTTGGATGATTTACCTGAGCAGGAGCAGTCCGAGGCGGTGGTTAAGGAGCGTGTCCTTGAAGCTCACCAGATTTTGATGAGCTTAAATGAGTCCAATCGCAATGAGTTTCGTGATTTAGTCAGCGCCTTGCAAGGGGTAGCCTTGTAAGTACGACTGTTGTTAATGGCAGGTTGTTAGCTAAACAGCTTTTCCAGTTTTTCTTGGTCCTGAGCAAAGGCGCGAATGCCTTCGGCTAGCTTTTCTGTAGCCATGGCATCTTCATTGTGTGCCCAACGAAACTGCTGCTCATCAATGGACTGCGGTGCTTCGCTGGCACCGCCTTTATTCAGCCGACGCTCTAGGGTGCCCTGGCTTTGGCTTAACTGCGCCAGTAACTCAGGGCTGATGGTCAAGCGATCACAGCCTGCTAAGGCTTCAATTTGCCCCAGATTACGGAAGCTCGCGCCCATGACAATGGTGGGGTAATTATGGCCTTTGTAGTAATGGTAGATACGTGACACTGATTGGACACCGGGATCATCGCTGCCAGCGTAATCGCGATTGTGCTGATTTTTATACCAGTCATAAATGCGCCCAACAAACGGCGAGATCAAGTACACACCGGCATCCGCACACGCCGCTGCTTGGGCAAAGGAAAACAAGAGAGTCAGGTTGGTTTGAATGTTTTGTTGCTCCAAGCGCCGCGCCGCTTGAATGCCTTCCCAAGTGGCGGCAATTTTAATCAGCACCCGCTGCCGGGCAACACCGTACTGTTCATAACGCTCAATTAAGCGCAGGGCCGACTCATAGGTGGCTTGCTCATTAAATGACAGGCGCGCATCCACTTCGGTGGATATACGGCCAGGAATCAGTGCGAGCACTTCACTGCCAACCGCCACAGCAAAAGCTTCGCTGGCGGCTTGTGGGTTGCCTTGATGCTCTTGACGAATTCGCTCCACCAGCGCTGCATAACGCGGAAAAGCTGCAGCTTTGAGCAGCAGCGAAGGGTTAGTCGTAGCATCCTCTGGCTGCAGTTGCGCAATGGCGTCCAGATCGCCGGTATCGGCGACCACTGTGGTGTAACGTTTAAGCTGTTCAAGTTTTGAGGTCATAAGTTTCGCTATACATAGAAAGTAAAATGAATGCGCTGAGCAAAGCTGAGCCGTGCATTTGCGGCAATTTTAAAAAGCAACTAACGCCCTGCAAGGACAGCCACCGCTTGGTCATAAATTGTCATGGGGTCATCTGTTTTATAGATGTCATTGGATAACAATTGGCGAAAACGTCGCGCCCCCGGAAAGCCTTGGGCAAGACCCAATAGGTGCCGTGTGATATGGGTGGCTTTAGCCCCTTGCGCAATACGCTGCTCAATGTAAGGTCGTAACTGTTCAAGCACAGCAGTGCGGGTGATTTCGTATTGCGGGTCGCCAAATAATTGCTGATCAACCTGGCTGAGCAACCAAGGATTTTGATAGGCTTCACGACCCAGCATCACACCATCAAAGGTTTTCAGGTGCTCAGTGCACTGTTCAAGAGTTTTGATGCCGCCGTTTAAGATAATTTCCAGGTTTGGAAAATCTCTTTTGAGTTGCGCCGCTTTATCGTAACGCAGGGGAGGCACATCACGGTTTTCTTTAGGGGATAAACCTTCGAGTATTGCTATACGCGCGTGCACAGTAAAGCTTGTACAACCAGCGTCCTGTATTGTACCGACAAAATCACACAGCTGCGCATAGCTGTCGCGGCCATTGATGCCGATGCGGTGCTTGACTGTCACTGGAATGTGCACCGCATCTTGCATCTGTTTGACGCACTCAGCCACTAACTCTGGGTGAGCCATTAGGCAGGCGCCAATCATATTGTTTTGCACCCGATCACTGGGGCAGCCGACATTGAGATTGACTTCATCAAAGCCTGCCGCTTCAGCCATTTTTGCACAAGTGGCCAGCTGTGCAGGGTCGCTGCCACCGAGCTGCAGCGCCACTGGGTGTTCAGACTCATGATGACGTAAAAAGCGCGCACTGTCGCCAAAGATCAGGGCACCGGTGGTGACCATTTCGCTATACAGTAAGGCGCGTTTAGACAGCAGCCGCAAAAAGTACCGGCAGTCTGGGGTTGTCCAGTCCATCATCGGGGCTACAGAGAAGCGGCGGTTGACTGTATTCATCTATCTATCAAGGCTCGGTAATTAATCAGCTGGTCATTTTAACAGACCCGCTCCTTTGATTAACGCTTGATCAATAAATAAATTGGCCCAATAAACAGCCCTATTAAAGCTGCAAAAGCAGCTGCTACACCGGCTAGGGCTAACCAGTCGATCACTGAATTTACTGCAGCAAAAGATGATTTGCTTAAGCCAGGCAACATGGCAAACAAAATCACCCAAGCCACTACACCAACCACAACTGCAGCTTTAATACCTTGTCCCCAGGGCAGTTGTTTTCTGAGTTGGGTGACCAGCATCAGCACTAACCAAACCACTAAGGTGCTGAGCACTAAGCCTAAGTTTGCCAATGCCAGCTCATAAAAGGTATTAATAACCAGCCATATCTCATACATATTCTATTCCCCTTAATCTTACAGACGGCCTTTAGCGACAGCCATATAGCTGGGCTTAAATAAACGGTACTTGAGTAACCACGCAAAGTAACTGTCTTGCAAAGGCTGCACGAAGGGCACCGAAGGTGTGAGGTTATTTTGATAGTCAAATTCAACCAACAAAGCCGAGCCTTCACGCACTAGCAGTGGGCAGGATGTATACCCATCAAAAATTTGCGTGGGCTCTTTTCCAGTGATGACACTGATCAGGTTCTCAACCACTAGGGGCACACTTTTCTTCACCGTAGCAGCGGTTTTACCTTTAGGCGTGCCATTGATATCGCCCACTCCAAAAACATTCTTGTAGCGCTTGTGCTGCAAGGTTTCTGGGCTCACATCCAGCCAGCCACCGGCTGCATTGGGGCCTTCTTGCCAGGCTAGGGGGCTGTTTTTAACCGCATCAGGGGCACGCATCGGTGGCGGCACATGCAAAAAGTCATAGTCCTCAGTGACTAAACTGCCGTCTGTTTTTTCAAAAGTGGCACGCTGTGCGTCAATATCCACCGCCACCAATTTACTTTGATAGTGCACAGGGATACCGATGTTGTCCCAGCGATCCAGCACCTCTTGGTTGATCACAGGTACGCTAAATACTGAGGTTATTGCTGAGTGAAAATCAATCTGACTGTTAGCTAAAGTACCGGCTTGTTCGGCACGGTTGGCCAGCATAAATGTCATTTTCAGTGGTGCGCCGGCGCACTTAATGGGGGTGGCGGGTAAAGTCATTAAGGCTTTGCCGCCTGTTTTGCAGAACTTCTCCATTGCTTGCCAAGAGGCCAGCGCCTTTTCTGGGCTAGGGTAGACCGATGCCAAGCCATTGCTGCCAATGCGCTGTGCATCCAAACCGTCGATTTGTGCAAAGTCTAAATGCAAACCAGTAGCAACCACCAAGTAGTCATATTGAAGCACTTGGCCGGACTCAGTAATCACTTGATTGGTGTCGGGCTTAAATTCGCGGGCCATCTCTTGAATCCAGTCAACACCAGCGGGAATAAATTCTTGGTTAGTGTCACTGACTTTATCCATCGGCCAAATACCTGTGGCGACCAAGGTAAAGCCGGGTTGGTAGTGGTGCACTTTTTTAGCATCAACGAGGGTGATTTTTGCGCCATCAAGTTGCTTGCGTAAGCGGTTAACCATGCCCAAGCCTGCTAAACCGCTGCCCACTACCACAATATGCACCTTGGTTTTAATAGCAGCTTGTGCCGATGGGCTGGTGAGGCTGACCCCACTGCCAGCAGCCAGTGTTAAAGCAGTACCAGCAGCTAAAAAATTACGCCTGCTGAGCTGCGCTTGTTGCTCTTTTGAATGACTCATGAGTAGGTCCTATTGCTGAATGAGCAGATTGAGTACTTGTAGATCAAATAATACACTATACTTATCAGTATAGTATAAGCCTAAAGGAGGGCAGCAGCGCGCTGATTTAGACTGGACAGGCGCGTGCTGTGAATGGGCGGTTTAAGCAGGGCTGCTAAACTTACTTTTTAAGTGAACTTTAACCACCACGGGCTCAACTGCTTTGCAGCAGCACGGCAGGATTTCATCCTCACGTAAAAAGGCCAGGGGTGGTTTCTCATAAGTGACGCTGCCTGAGCGCAAACTGACACGGCAAGCGCCGCAGTAACCACTGCGGCACTGGTACTCAACAAAATGCCCGGTGCGTTCCAAACCTTCGAGTAGTGTTTCTGATTCTTCTAATTTAAAAATTAGATCTTCAGTAATAACTTGTATACGGGTATCCATTTACAGCTCAAAGTCGCCCAAGTCATCGGCCGACACTTCTGAGTTAATTTGCCCAACTAAATATGAGCTGACTTCAACTTCCTGCGGGGCAACCTGTACGTTATCAGACACCAGCCAGGCATTGATCCACGGGATGGGGTTGTGCGATGCATCACTAAAGATCGGCTCAAGACCCACCGCCTGCATACGCAAATTGGTGATGTACTCAATGTATTGATTGAGAATGTCTTTATTTAAGCCAATCATTGAGCCGTCTTTAAACAAATAGGCCGCCCATTCTTTTTCTTGCTGGGCAGCATGTCTGAAAATTTCTACGCTTTCTTCGTAGCAAGAACGCGCCACCTCAGCCATTTCAGGGTCATCCTTGCCGGCTTGCATGATATTAATAATGTGCTGGGTGCTGGTCAGGTGCAAGGCTTCATCACGGGCGATCAAGCGAATGATTTTAGCGTTACCTTCCATTAAACGGCGCTCAGCAAAAGCAAAGGAGCAGGCAAAGCTCACATAAAAGCGAATGGCTTCCAGCACGTTGACACTCATCATACACAAGTAAAGCTTGCGCTTGAGTTCAAACAAGTCCACTTCGTGGGTTTGACCATTGAGGGTATGGGTGCCCGGTCCGCACTTGTTATACAGCATGCTGTAATGGATTAAGTCGTCGTAGTATTTCGAGATATCACCAGCACGCTCAATAATGTGTTTATTGCGCACAATGTCATCAAATACCACGCTGGGGTCATTGACGATGTTACGAATAATATGGGTATAGGAACGCGAGTGAATGGTTTCTGAAAATGACCAGGTTTCAATCCAAGTTTCCAGCTCGGGCAGTGACACCAATGGCAAAAACGCCACGTTGGGGCTGCGGCCCTGAATGGAATCGAGCAGGGTTTGGTATTTCAGGTTACTGATGAAAATATGTTTTTCATGCTCCGGCAAATTGCGATAGTCGCTGCGGTCTTGAGACACGTCCACTTCTTCAGGGCGCCAGAAAAATGACAGCTGTTTTTCAATCAACTGCTCAAAAATAGGGTATTTCTGCTGGTCGTAACGGGCTACGTTGACTGGCAAACCAAAGAACATCGGCTCTTTGAGCTGATCATTATCAATTTGTGAAAAAGTACTGTATTTCATAAATTTCCGTCCTTAAATTTTGCAAGCGCCACCCGCGCAATCATCTTGCATATCGCTTTGGCTGTCATCGGCACCGTCACGGGTGTTGTGGTAGTACAGGGTCTTAAGACCGAATTTGTAGGCAGTGAGCAAATCCTTTAACAGTTGCTGCATGGGTACCCGGCCACCGTCAAAACGATTGGGGTCGTAGTTGGTGTTGGCCGAAATGGCTTGGTCAACAAACTTCTGCATAATGCCAACCAAGTGCAAATAGCCTTCGTTATTGGGCATGCTCCACAGCAGCTCGTAGTTGTCTTTGTACTGCTCGTAACCGGGCACCACCTGCTTGAGGATGCCATCTTTAGATTGCTTGATGGTCACCAGTCCGCGGGGCGGTTCAATGCCGTTGGTGGCATTGGAGATCTGGCTGGAGGTTTCCGAGGGCATCAGCGAGGACAGGGTAGAGTTGCGCAGGCCATGCTTAACAATATCAGCACGCAGGGTTTCCCAGTCTAAATGCAAAGGCTCATTACAAATGGCATCCAAGTCCTTTTTATAGGTATCAATGGGTAAAATGCCTTGCGCATAGGTGGTTTCATCGAACGCGGTGCAGGGACCAAACTCTTTTGACAGGTTATTCGAGGCTTTCAGTAAATAGTACTGAATGGCTTCAAAGGTTCTGTGGGTCAGCGCATTGGCGGAACCGTCGGAGTACTTCAGGCCGTTTTTCGCCAAGTAGTAGGCAAAGTTAATCACCCCAACCCCTAAGGTACGGCGCTTCATGGTGGCATTACGCGCAGCTTCTAGGGGGTAATCTTGGTAAGTGAGCAGTGAGTCCAAAGCACGCACCACCAAGTCGGCCAGCTCTTCCAGTTCATCAAGGTTGTCAATGGCGCCGAGGTTAAACGCGGACAGGGTGCACAAGGCGATTTCTTTGTCCGCGTCGTTGATGTTATCCAGCGGGCTGGTGGGTAGGGCGATTTCCAAGCACAGGTTGGATTGGCGAATCGGCGCAACTTTTGGATCAAAGGGGCTGTGAGTGTTGCAGTGGTCAACGTTTTGGATATAAATCCGCCCGGTACCGGCACGTTCTTGCATCATCAAGGAGAACAGCTCAACTGCTGGCATGCTGCGCTTACGGATGCTGGCATCATTTTCGTACTGCACATAGAGGCGTTCGAACTCATCTTGATCAGCAAAAAAGGCTTCGTAGAGGCCGGGCACTTCATGGGGTGAGAACAGAGTGATCTGGCCACCTTTGATCAAACGCTGGTACATCAGTTTATTGAGCTGCACTCCGTAGTCCATATGGCGCACACGGTTTTCTTCCACCCCGCGGTTGTTTTTCAACACCAGCAGCGACTCCACTTCAAGGTGCCACAAAGGATAGAACAGGGTAGCAGCACCGCCACGCACCCCGCCTTGTGAACAGGATTTGACTGCCGCTTGAAACAGCTTAAAGAACGGAATACAGCCAGTGTGCTCGGCTTCACCGCCACGGATCGGGCTGCCCACCGCACGAATGCGCCCAGCATTAATACCAATGCCCGCACGCAGTGAGACATATTTCACAATGGCCGAGGTGGTGGCACTGATTGAATCAAGACTGTCGCCACACTCAATCAGCACGCAGGAGCTGAACTGCCGTGATGGGGTGCGCACGCCGGCCATAATGGGCGTGGGTAAAGAGATCTTAAATAAAGAAATCGCATCATAGAAGCGCTTGATGTAGTCCAAGCGGGTGTCTTTTGGGTAGTCTGCAAACAAGCACATGCCGATTAAAATATAGAGCATCTGCGGGCTTTCGTAGACCTCATTGGTGACGCGGTTCTGGACTAGGTACTTGCCTTCCAGCTGCTGCACCGCAGCATAGGAGAAGTTCATATCGCGGTCATGATCGATGTAGTCGTTCAGCTCATCAAATTCAGCTTTATCGTAGTCACGTAATATGTGGCTGTCGTAGCGCTCTTCGTTGGTCAGTTTGCTGACATGGTCAAACAGGTGCGGTGGTTCAAATTCGCCATAGGCAATTTTGCGTAAATGGAAAATGGCCAAGCGTGCCGCTAAGTACTGGTAGTCCGGTGTTTCTTCAGAGATTAAATCTGCAGCAGCTTTGATAATGGTTTCGTGGATATCTTTAGTGCGGATACCGTCATAAAACTGAATATGGGATCTGAGTTCAACTTGCGAAACAGAGACATTCTTTAAATCCAAAGCAGCCCAATCAAGAACACGGTGGATCTTGTCTAAATCGATGGGCTCTTGACGACCATCGCGTTTGGTTACTTTGATGGCTTTAAAGTCTGTCATAATAAGAATCCTTTTGAGTTTTAGTGCTTTAAAACTTGAAAATTGTCGGGCACTCATGTAGTGCGGCTCTCGAGGCGAAAGCACACTATATTGTGTTTTTGATTTGATTTGGGCGCAATATAGGGTGTTTAGGGGCTGGGGTCAACACAGGGAAAGCACAACAGAAAAGACCAATTGTGCTGTAAGCCTGATACCCTGTGCGCTTGCCCGAAATTAAGGTGGCTGGAAAATTTATTACTTGCTTTTTTTGATTTAAAGCAATTCTTCAAGTGTCAGCATGCTGTTGGTTAATTCGTAACCTGATGCCCGATTAAGGCGGTTATGGTGTTCAGCTTGAGTCTTTTAAAAAGAGCCCGGTATTATGCAACAACTTGAGTTTTTTGAAATCCCCAGTCCCTGTATTGGCGTTTGCGAGGCGAATAACCGCGGCTACTGTAAAGGCTGTTTTCGCTCCCGTGATGAGCGTTTGTACTGGTTAAAGCTCAGTGAAGCAGATAAACGCCAGGTGCTGCGCTTATGCCAGCAGCGCAAAGCACGGGTACTGCGGGCTAAGCAAGCGGCTTTGCAGGCCGATAATCCTGTTGCTGAAGAACCCGAGCAACCCAATATGTTTGATTAATGCTCGAACAAATCAGTTTGCCTGTGGAGAGAGGTGTAAATGCTGTGCCTCGGGAATAGCCAACTCATGGTGGCTGACGATAATTAATAAGCCGTCGGCTTGGCGCTCCCGTAGGGCATTGAGCACTTGATAGCTGCTGTTGCTGTCCAGACCAGCGAAGGGCTCGTCAAGCAGTAAAATAGGCCGCTGGGCAAGCAGCAAGCGCGCCAGAGCTACACGTCGGGCTTGGCCACCAGAAATTTTCGCGCCGTACTCACCTAAGGCTGTTTGCAAGCCATTTTGTTGCTGGGCCCAATCCGCTAAAGCCACATCCTGTAAAACCTGCCAAAGCTGCTCGTCTGTAGCTTGTGGGTCGGCTAAGCGCAAGTTGTTGGCTAAACTGCTATCAAAAATATCCAACTGTTGCGGCAAGTAGCCAATACAGTCATCCAATTGCCACTCTTGGTAAGGCCGTTGATTGATTAAATAGTCTCCGCTAGTGGGGGCTAAGGTGTTGGCCAGCACTTTTAGCAGTGTGGTTTTACCGATGCCAGAGGCGCCAGTAATCAACAGCACTTGGCCGCTGCGTAAATCGATATCAATGTCTTCAGGGCCCACTAAAGCGCCGGGAATCCGTGCGCTTAATTGCTGAGTTTGTAAATGGAAAGGGGCTTGTGGGCGTGGTTTTTCAGCGCGCTCTGGAGTTGTTTCGATGCTCTCCAACTGCATCAGCTGATTGATGCGATCACGGGCTGCCTGGCTTTGCCCCAGACCAATAAAGCTGCCTGCTAAGGGCACCAGCGCTTCATGAATGCCCAGTAGCGCCAGAGCTGCAGCCAGCAACCAAGGTACGCTAATCAGCTCGGCAGTCACTAAAGTGATGCCGCTCCAGAGTACGCAGCCCAAGCTCGCAGCTAAAGCCAGCTGTTGCAGTAAAGCCAATAAACTGATCAGTTTTTGTTGCTGATGGTCATGGTCTTGATAGTGCTCATCAGTGGTTAAAGTAGCGGCTTGCTGTTTCTGCCAACTTTGCCACAGGGTTAACGAGGTGAGCAGTGACAGCGACTCTAAAAAATGTTCACGGCGCTGTTCCGCGGCCTGCACATCTTTAAGTGCCAATTGGCGACCACGGAAAAAGCCCAGCGCAGGAACGACCAACAAGGCCGTTAATAAGCCGGGGCTGGCAGCTAACGCCAGCTGTGGGGCTAAAATAACAGCAAAAACCAGATAAATAATCACCATCAGCACCGCCCAAAACCAAGGGGCCATAAATTGCAGTGGAAAACGATCAAGGCGGTCAATATCGGCCACCAAGCGATGCATGGTGGCTGCAGAGCCGGTGCTGTTGTGATCAAGGGCTCTGTTGCCCAAGGTCAGGGCGCGAAACACTTGGCTGCGTAAGTCTTTTAATAACGACAAGGTGGCATGGTGTGAGGTGAGGCGTTCACCGTAACGGCCTGCGGTGCGCACTATGGCAAACAGGCGAATAAATGCAGCGGGGCGAAAGTAATCAAAGGTGAAACTGCTGGCCAGCGTTAAACCGGCAATGGCTGAGGCGGTAATAAACCAACCGGACGTGGCTAATAAAGCAATGGCTGAAAAAAGCGTCAGTGCACCGAGCAATAAAGCCAGACTCCAGCTGGCCCGACGACTGCGCAGTAAGCTGCGTAAGCGAATGGGTTTTAGCATTATAAGTGCTCCTGTTGGGTATGCAGAGCATGTAAATCAAGCTGGCGATCCAGCCAGTGCAGGCCACTCCATTGGTGACTGACCAGCAGCAGTGTTTTACCCGCACTGAGTTTTTCTAGCAGGGTATGGATAATGGCGCTGGTCTCTGGATCCAAGTGAGCGGTGGGTTCATCTAACAGCCAAACCTGGGCATCACGTAACAGCAGCTGGGCGATCGCCAAGCGACTCAGCTGGCCACCGGATAAGCCCAGCCCGCGCTCACCAAGGGCTGTATTCAGTCCTTGCGGCAATTGTTCCACTAAGGCTAATAAATCAACATCTTTTAACACCTGATGCAGTTGCTCATCGCTGGCATTGGGCTTGGCTAAGCGTAAGTTATCCGCCAGTGAGCCCCGTTTAAAATTGGGCTGCTGTGATAAATAACCCAGCTGGCGATGCCAATCACTGCGCCGCACATCGAGCAAAGCCTGTGCATTGATATGGATCTGGCCTTGGTACTCGATAAAACCGAGCAGGGCCAACAGCAAACTGGATTTACCACTGCCGCTTTCGCCGTGCAAGCCAATCCGCTCACCGGCTGCAATCTGCAAGTCAGTACTGGGCAAGCGCACACGTTGATTGTGCGCAATGATTTTGACCTTGCTGAGGGTGATGGCTGGAGCAGCCGTTAGCGCTAAAGATTGTTGACCGGGGTGCTGCCAAGTGCGCTGTTCCAATAAAGGCAATAACTCCTCAATGGCGCCTTCTGCTTCCGCCTTAGCATGGTAGTCGCTGCCCAACTGGCGCAAGGGCGCATAAAACTCTGGAGCCAGCAATAAAATAAACAAGGCGCCGGCATAAGGCACGGGGACCACCCCTTTGGCCCAGGGCAGAATACCCAGCAAGCCTAAACCTAAGTACAGCGCCACCAAGGCAATGGCTATGGAAGAAAACAGTTCCAGCACTGCGCCCGATAAAAAAGCCAAACGCAGCACTTTCATGGTGCTGTCACGGTAATCAGCGGCAGAGCGGTCGACGTCCTGCTGAGCTTGTGCAACAGCTTTTAAGTGTTGCAGGGTGGGCATCCCACGCACCCAGTCTAGAAAGCGACTGCTCAGCTGACTCATCGCCGCCATTTGTTGTTGGCTGCTGCGGCTGGCGGCGCTGCCCACTAAAATCATAAAGACAGGAACCAATGGGGCAGTGAGCAACATTAAAATAGCCGCCAGTGCACTGTATTGAAAAGCAGCAATGCTGATCAAAACTGGCACAATCAACACCAAATACAGCTGCACATAATAACGGCTGATGTAGCCATCTAAGGCGTCCACCTGTTCCAGCAGCTGTGAGCTGAGGGCGCCGTCAGCACCAAGGGTTTGTCGCTCTGGGCCCAAGTTGGCCAAAGTGTTCAAGAGTTTTTTACGCAAACTTTTGCGGGCATTTAGGCTGGCGGTTTGTGACAGGCGCTCACGAAGATACTGACTGACAGGACGCAGGGTGAAACACATAATTAACAATGCGGTGTAGGACAAGGTGAACACCTCGCTTAACGGACTGCCTTGCTGGGCTGCATTAAGTAATCCAACAAATAACTGAGCCAATAGCCAACTTTGCCCAATAAAGAATAAGGCCCCCACAACCGCAAAAAATAAAGCCAGGTGTAAGCGGCGAGTTTCCGGTGCAATAATTGCTGTTAACTGCTGACGCAAGGTGCGTTTGAGTTGCTTTTCTGAGTTTTTCTGCGTGTGAGCCACTGCTTAAACCCTGTGTATAAAGTGATTAAAACTGTGTTGTAGGAAGCCAAGGCTTAGTTATGGTCGCATATGCGCTCGGCGATGTTGTGCGACATGTTGTCCAGTGTTGCTTATCATTGCCAGCAAACACCATAGAATTGGCGATTAATTCGCGTTTATCCAGTGTCAGGCTGATCCCATATTCATCAGCAGCCTGCGGGATGAAAAAATATTCTGCTGGTGTGTTGATCTTTATGTCGATGAAGATGATAATCGTTATCGTTTAACGGCTTTCAATTAAATCAAGGAATTAGTATTCATGCAGGTAACATCTTTGCGTTCGCTGCTTTTGTGCTCAGTGTTAGCGAGCCCGTTGCTCAGTGCAGCAGCTGTAGAACAGTCACTTAAAGAAAGCGAAAAACTCAGCCAAGCCGCGCAAAGTTCTCAGCAGCAGATTGAGCGTCTTGATGATGCCAGCCAAGCCATGCTTGAAGAGTACAGCAACACCTTAGCTAAAGCTAAAGCCCTGGAAGGCTACAACCAGCAAGTCAGTGAATTGATTGCTGCGCAGCACCAAGAGTTGCTCAGTTATCAAGAACAACTGACTGATTTGCAAGAAACTGAAGCAGCGGTAATGCCGCAAATGCGCCGTATGGTTGAAGTGTTGGCAGAGTTTATCGCTGCAGATATACCTTTTTTACCTTTTGAGCGCACTGATCGTTTAGCAACACTGCAAGAATTATTGCCCCGTGCCGATGTCAGCATGGCGGAAAAATACCGCCGTATTCTAGAGGCTTATCAAATCGAAAGTGATTATGGCTATACCCTTGAAGCTTGGCGCGGCGAACTGGGGGAAGGGGAGGCACAGCGCAGCGTTGAGTTTTTACGCTTAGGTCGCGTGATGCTCTACTACCAAACCCCCAATGGCCATGAAAGTGGCTATTGGAATGCGCAGACTCGTACTTGGCTGCCTTTAGATAGCAGCGTACGTCGCCCCTTAAAGAAAGCCTTGGCGATTGCTCGGCAGCAAACCTCTGGCGACTGGTTAACCTTGCCGGTGAAGACTTTAGCTCAGGAGGTGCAGCCATGAAACGTTTGTTATGGATACTCGCTGCCAGCCTGCTCAGCACCTCAGTGCAGGCTGAACTCTTAACGCCTGATCAATTGCTTGAGCGCATTCGCAGTGAGAAAAGCACTGAACAGCAACTGATGCAAGAACGCGAACAGCGCTTTTTACAGTCACGTAATCAACAAGCGCAACTCTTAGCTGAAGCAAAAAAGGCCTTAGCCGAGCAGGAGTCACGCGCGGCGGCTTTAAAATCCACTTTCACTGCCAACGAGCAAGAATTAGCCGACCAAGAAGCGCTGCTCAAACAACAAGTGGGTGATTTAGGTGAGTTGTTTAGTGTGGTACGGCAAAGTGCTGGAGATTTGGCAGGGCAATGGCGCAGCAGCTTATTAAATGTGCAATTTCCGGAGCGGCTAGAGCAACTCGAGCGCCTAACTAAAGGTCGTGCATTGCCCAGTGCAGCGCAAGTGGAAAACTTTTGGCTGACGATTTTAGAAGACATGACGGCCACTGGCCGTGTTGAGCGTGTTGCAGTGCCTGTGGTTGCCGCCGATGGTCAGCGTAATCTACAAGAAATTGTCCGTGTCGGCCCTTTCTCTGCTTACAGTGATCAGGCTTTTTTAACCTTTAGCGAAGGGGAGAGTGCATTGCGCGCCTTGCCCAAGCAGCCATCTGGCATCAGCCAAGTTAATAAGTGGGCGGCGAGCAATGAACCTGTGGCCACGCTAGCGGTGGACCCCACTCGCGGCTCTTTAATTGAGCTGCTACAACGTCAACCTTCAGTGCTTGACCGCTTACGGCAAGGTGGCTTAGTGGGCTGGGTGATTGTGGCTCTGGGTGTGTTTGGTTTTCTATTGGCGGCATGGCGGCTGTTTGGTTTAATGCGTGTGGTGCGCAGTGTACGAGTGCAAATGGCAAACTTAGCTGAGCCGACCATGGATAATCCTTTGGGGCGTGTTTTGAGTGTGCTGGGGCCTAAACCGCAGCTGGCTGATTTAGAAACCCTTGAACTGAAACTGGAAGAAGCGGTGATGCAAGAGGTGCCGCAACTGGAAAAAGGCCAAGGGCTGCTTAAGTTATTAGCCGCAGTGGCGCCACTACTGGGGTTGCTGGGCACGGTAACTGGAATGATTGTGACTTTCCAAGCCATAACTCAAAGTGGTGGTGGCGATTCACGGCTAATGGCTGACGGTATCTCGCAGGCACTGGTGACCACCGTGGAAGGTTTAGTGGTAGCAATTCCTTTGCTGTTTTTACACAGTGTGCTGAGTGCCCGCAGCAAAGGTGTTGTACAGCTGTTGGAACAGCAGTGTGTGGGCTTATTGGCACTGCATATGTCTGGAAAAAAACACAGTGAGTAAGGCTCAAAGCACATGGATTTGGCTGGTTGATAGCAGCCATGCCTTACTGGATTTGATGAGCGCTGGCGGCATAGTGATGTGGTTGTTGGCCGCTCTTTGTGTGTTGTTTTGGACCCTAATGCTCGAACGTTTCTGGTATGCCAAGCGGCAATTTCCGCGCTGGGCCCAAGCGCGACAGCATGATTGGCAGGTATTGTTAGCGCAAGGCATTAATGGCAGCAGTCAATTGCGCTGGCCCCAAGCCGTGCGTGCGGCTTGGTTAGCCCAAGCTCGCGAACAATTAATTACCCCTTTACTGGTGACCCGAACTTTAGTGGCGATGTTTCCGTTACTGGGTTTATTGGGCACAGTCACCGGCATGGTTGCTGTATTTGAAGTGCTAGCGGTCAGTGGCAGTGGCAATCCACGCGCTATGGCAGCAGGGGTTTGGCAAGCCACCCTGCCAACCTTGGCGGGAATGGTCTTGGCCATTGGCGGTTTATTTAGTTTGGCGCGTCTGGAGCGTAATGCACAAAGTGCCATTGGCCAGCTGGCTGACCAGTTGCGTCATGGATAAGGATTAAATGATGAGAATGCGTCGCCGCAGTTATCAAAACGAAGAAGCCCCTGGAATTGATTTAACACCTATGTTGGATGTGGTGTTTATCATGCTCATTTTCTTCATTGTGACCAGTTCATTTATTAAAGAATCGGGCATTGAGGTGAATCGCCCCCAGGCAGATAGCGCTGCTGCACAAGAGCAGGGCAATATTTTAATTGCCGTCACTGCCGATGGTCAGGTATGGCTCGATAAGCAGGTGGTGGATGTGCGCAGTGTGCGTACCCATGTTGAACGTATGCGCCAAGAGCAACCAGAGGGCGTCGTGGTGGTGCAAGCGGATCAAGATGCGCGCACCGGATTGGTGGTTAGAGTAATGGACCAAGCCCGCTTAGCAGGAGTGCCGGATGTGGTGTTAGCGGCTTCCACGGAGTCCCATTAATGCGCTGGTTGTGGTCTTTTTTAGCTGCAGTGGCCATTGTGCTTGGCAGTTTTGTGTTAATGCTGGTGATGATTTTTCCGCCACAGAAAGCTGCAGAGGAGCCGGCCTTGCAAGTGGGGTACTTTGTTCCTAAGTTGCAGTCTGAGTCCAACGACCCAGCCCGCTCTCGACTGCAAATGCCTGAGCAGCCCGCAGAACCAGAGCTGGAAACTCCACCAGTACAGCAAGCTCCGCAGCCACCGAGCACGCCGCAAATGACTTCTTTAGACCTGGCTGTACCGCAATTGCCCAGCAGTATTAATGTGTCCGCTGCAACAGCCCCAAGCTTACAAGGCTTAACAGCACAACAGGTTTCACCGCCTGCGCCGGCCGCAGCAGCACCAAGCACCGCAGCACAAAGTGCGCCAAGCAATGATGCTGAAGTCATTCCGCTCAATGAGGTTTTGCCGGTCTATCCCGACAGCGCACGACGGCGCGGCATCGAAGGCTATGTGAAGCTGGCGTTTACCATTACCGCAGAAGGCCGCGTGGAGAATGTGCGGGTCTTGGAGTCTTCGCCCACTCGTGTGTTTGATCGTGAAGCCCGTCGTGCGGCATTACGCTGGCGTTTTGCTCCGCGGCGCGAAGGTGGTCAACTGGTTGCTCGCGAGGCGGTAAAAAAACTCGAATTCCGTTTAGAGAAAAAGGGCCGTTAAGTGATTCGTTTATTCTTAATCCTGTGCCTCTACGCATTATCAGCATCAGCCAGTTTTGCCCAGAGTATTGCACCTGATGTTTTTCGCGCCCTACAAACAGCGCAGAGCGCGCAACAAGCAGGTCGCTACCAACAAGCCGAGCAGGCCTTAAAATCAGTAACAGCTCCGCCTGACAGTTTAGAACAAGCATTACTTTGGCGCAGTGAAGGTTATTTAGCTTGGGCACAAGGGCACACCCAGCATGCAATCAGCGCTCTTGATAAAGCTTTAAACAGCGGCAAATTAACCGCTGAGCAAACAGCTGAGGATCGTCTCAACTTAGCCAAACTGAGTTTTTCCGCACAACGTTATCAGCAGGTGCATCAGTATCTACGTGGCCTTGCGGTCACTGATGAGATTTTAGAGCTACAAATTCAAGCCTGGCAACAACTGGGGCGTTTGGATAAAGCTGTGCCTTTAGCAGAACGTTATTTAAAAAACAAAAGCACAATTAACGAGCATTGGCTGCAGTTTATGGTGGGTGCGAATGCCGAACTTAAGCGCTATAACGAGGCGCAGCGTTGGCAAAAACGGCTTTTGCAACGCCACTTGGATCAGCTCAGCGCTTGGCAACAGTTAGCCGCGTTACAACAAATGGCGGGTCAGCACGCTAAGGCGTTAGCCACACTACGGACTGCCTACAGCCGCGGGATGAGCTTTCAGCCGTCAGACCTCGAGCGTTTAATTAATCTAGCCGCAGCCTCTGATCAACCTTGGCAGGCAGCGCGGTTAATGACCGGCATGTTAGAGAGTGGCATGTTAACCGCGAACACGGCCAATCAAGAACGCTTAGCGCAACTGCATTGGCAGGCCCGCGATTATGCCAAAGCAGCACTGCAATACGCTCAATTGGCTCAACAGACCGGTCAAGGTCGCTATTGGTTCAGTCTTGCCCAAGTGGAAATCCAGCAAGGCCGCTGGGCAGCAGGTCTACAAGCACTCAACTCCGCAGAGCAAGCAGGAGTTAATGCGCAACAAGTTGAAGCCTGGCGTGATTGGGCGCAAAGCCGTATCGAGCTAGAAAAGCCGCAAGCTCAGTAAACTTGGTTATGTGTTTAGCCCACTGCACTGAATTTGTTTTTCCCTCAGATGAGTTCATCCTGAGCTCAATTCGGGCGCTACGCCATCCTTGGCTGCGCTTGTCACAAACCCAGTACAGCGTGCCTTAATCATCGGCGCTGTTTGCCAGTTTATTATATGTCCCAAGGGCAAGAGAAAGAACAACTCAAGGCAAGGTGATTATTCAGCTGGCTGTTGGGTCTATATGTGCTGCACTTAAATAGCACACTGGCAGACTCTGCAAAACTTAGCCGGCTGTATCAGTTGCAGTGCAGTAAAGCCTCTATCGCCATGGATGGCGGTAGGGAGCCTACAGGGACGTACTTGCGGCGTCTTTACGGAACTGCAGCTGATAGAGCCAGGCCACCAATCTTGCAAACAATTGACTGTATACAAAGTGTTGGGCTCACTGTACTGAGTTTGTTATTCCCTCAGATGAGCTCATCCTGAGCTCAATTCGGACGCTACGCCATCCTTGGCTGCGCTTGTCACAAACCCAGTACAGTGTGCCTTAATCATTAGCGCTGTTTGCCAGCTATGATTAAGCTTTATTTTACTTTCTAACAGGCAATAAAAAACCCCGGCCTAGGCCGGGGTTTTTCTACAACACGCAGTCAGTGACTGCTAAACCGAGTGCTCGATTAAACGTTATCGAACTGGTTCATGGTGTTGTCTTCACCGCTTGCTTTCAGAGCAGCGTCACCAGAGAAGTACTCTTTGTGAGTATCACCGATGTCAGAACCCGCCATGTTTTGGTGACGTACGCACGCAATACCTTGACGAATTTCTTTACGCTGAACACCTTCAACATAAGCCAGCATACCTTCTTCACCGAAGTAACCTTTTGCCAGGTTATCAGTGGACAGTGCTGCAGTGTGGTAGGTCGGCAGAGTGATCAAGTGGTGGAAGATACCTGCTTCATGTGCTGCGTCAGCCTGGAAGCTCTGGATGCGGCGGTCGGCCTCATCACACAGCTCAGTGCCATCGTAATCAGCGCTCATTAAGCGGTCACGATCGTATGCAGAAACGTCTTTACCTGCTGCTACCCAGTCATCAAATACTTGCTGACGGAAGTTCAGGGTCCAGTTGAAGCTTGGGCTGTTGTTGTACACCAGCTTAGCATCAGGAACCACTTTACGGATCTCATCAACCATGCCTTTGATCTGGCCAACGTGTGGCATTTCGGTTTCAATCCACAGCAGGTCAGCACCGTTCTGTAGTGAAGTGATGCAGTCCAAGATCACGCGGTCAACACCGGTGTCTTTACGGAACTCGAACAGGCCACTTGCTAAACGCTTAGGCTTGAGCAGTTTACCGTTTGACTTAATAACCACGTCACCGTTTTCAATTTCGCTTGCATCGTTGATGTAGTCGCCATCTAGGAAGCTGTTGTACTGATCGCCCAAGTCGCCTGGCTCGTTGGTTACTGCGATTTGCTTAGTTAAGCCAGCACCTAAGGAGTCAGTACGGGCAACGATCACACCGTCGTCTACGCCGAGTTCTAGGAACGCGTAACGAACAGCGTTGATCTTGGCGAGGAAGTCAGCATGAGGAACAGTAACTTTACCGTCTTGGTGACCGCACTGCTTCTCGTCAGATACTTGGTTTTCAATCTGAATCGCACATGCACCTGCTTCAATCATTTGCTTAGCCATCAAGTAGGTGGCTTCTTCGTTACCGAAACCAGCGTCGATGTCAGCAATGATGGGTACTACGTGAGTTTCAAAGTTTTCAATCTGGTCGAGCAGTGATTTTTCTTCTGCGGTGTCGCCAGCTTCACGTGCTTTGTCCAGTGCGGTGAACAGCAGGTCCAGCTCACGGGTGTCAGCTTGACGCAAGAAGGTGTACAGCTCTTCAATCAATGCTGCTACAGAGTTTTTCTCGTGCATGGACTGGTCAGGCAGTGGGCCGAACTCAGAACGCAGTGCAGCAACCATCCAACCTGACAGGTACAAGTAGCGCTTGTTAGTAGTTTTCAAGTGCTTTTTGATGGCGATCATTTTTTGCTGACCGATAAAACCGTGCCAGCAACCCAGCGACTGGGTGTACAAAGATGTGTCGGCATCATACTCAGCCATGTCTTTGCGCATGATGGCTGCAGTGTATTTGGCGATGTCCAGACCGGTTTGGAAACGGTTCTGGTAACGCATACGAGCGGCAAACTCTGGGTTAATTGCGCTCCAGCCGTTTCCAGCTTTTTCTTTAACAGCGGCAATTGCCTTAATTTGGTTTTGATAAGTTGACATTGTCAATCCTTCAAAGAGTATAGATGAGTTTAAGCACCGACTGCCCACACACTACCTGCTATTGCTGGAAGTATACTTTGCGGGTTCGCTTCCGCTGGAGTGCCGATAATTGACTTGAGTGTTGTGTCATCTAAGGAGGGCGCATTACAGACAAAGTGGCTGCTGCATTAAGTTATGATATCTACAACTTAACATCCGCAAACGCGTCTCACTGTGGTGAGTTATCTGTGGCATCTTTGATGCAACTTGCATTCCCGTCCCTCAGGACAACAACGTACCAGTCGTAACCTCGTTGCAGCATCTTTTGGATGCGGTAAACACAAAACTTCTTAAACTGTACTCATTAAGCAAGTTTTGGAACACTCATTTTTAAGTGTTCTGGCTAGCGGGAGCCGAGGTATAATGCGCTTTCAAAACGCATTCGTCAAATCTTTTGTAGTGCAGCGCGAATTTCACTACATATTTTCATCCGCCAGCAGACTGATAAGTTAATCTAAAACATCAACTTTAATCTGTAACTGACTGTCTTCTCGCCCGGTGCTGTAGCGTTTTTGTAAGAAACCCGCTTGTCGACTGCTGCTATCGGCTTGCGCGCCGGCAACGCTGATCCATTCGCCTATGCGGCCGCTTAAATGACTGGAGATATTTTGCATATCAATCACATCCCGTTGCTGCTGATTGACTCGATCATGTTGACTGCTGAGTTCAATGTGTACCCGGTCGCCGTGCACTGTTGCCGTAACATAAAAGCCCTGATTCACTGAGCGGTACTGGGTGTACTCTTGCACTTGGCCGTAAGGGCCGGTGCGTGTTTCCCGTAGCGGAACACTTTGCCCAACCTGTACTAAAACAGCAGAGCCTTCTAAGGTTTGTACAGTGCGTAGCGCGCCGTCGCGGTTTTGTGTGCTGTTGCGAATAATACGTACACGATCGCGGCCGGCTTGCTCACCTTGACCGATCACTATCTCAGCGTGACGGCCACTAATGGTGCCATCTGCCTGATAACCGTCGGCCTGGCTGTACTGATTACCGAGAGTATCTACGCTGATCAACAAGCGGCGCGGCTGGGTATCAATTTGTTGCAGTACTGAGCGCAGCTCAAGAATTTTCTCTGCACTGGCATTAACAACTAACTGATTGCCATAAGCAGTTGCGCGCCCCTCATCACCCAGCACAGAGCGGGCGACCGGTAAAACGTCCTGCGCCATACGGTAGTTGAGCTGAATCACTTCACTGGCGGCTTGCACCAGTGTGCAGCTTAGGATAAAGATCACTAACGTGACTAAGCGCAACACAGCTTTCATAGCGGCATACTCCGTAAGTTGACATCACTGAGGCTGACATCCCACATGGCATTAAACAAACGCTGGTTTTGCAATACTCGGGCAGGGTTGTAGTAGTGCACCATACCCTGATAGGGGTGTTGAACGGTACGGGTTAACAAACCGCAATCATCCACAATCAGCCAGTGCGGATCACTGTGATCATAATCTAAGTTCACTTTACGAATACTGCAGCGGCTGCTTAAGCGCCGGCATAAGGCGAGCAAAACATGCCCTTCACGGGTCATTGTTGTGGTGTCGTGCACTAGCATGCGCAGGGTGTTTTTGGGACTGGCAAGTAAAAAGGAACTGCACGCCTGCTGTATGCTGGAGTGGTTGTACAGCCAGCTGTCCAAATCATATGAGTAAATGCACAGGCTGCGTTGTGCTTGTTGCAGCAAGGCCAGACTGTGGCTGCGTATATCCTCCACACCATCCAGGCTAATCAGCTGATGGTGCGCGCCCAAACGGAAATCAGCGGCTTGCCAAGTTTTCCCCTGCGAGCTGGTATCGGGGTTATGGATGGGATAAGAGCCTTGCGCAACAAAGTCTATGGGTGGCAAAGCCTGTTCTGGCGTGTCTTGCGCTTTGTGGTCCGGTGTGCGAGGTGGTTGCATGCTGCACCTCCTAAGCGTTATTGGCTTTTACGTAGCATATCAATGTGCGGGATGCCGGCCTCTAGGAACTCGTCACTGATAATCTTAAAACCTAAACGCTCATAGAAACCAGCAGCATGCACTTGTGCGGTTAGGGTTTGCTCGGTGAGCCCTAAGCGCTCGGCCTCTTCTACAGCAGCTAACAACAGTTTCTCACCGATATGTAAGCCACGCCAGTCTTTTAAAACCGAAACTCGACCAATGCAGCCGTCTGCTAGCAAGCGTGCGGTGCCTATGGCGAAATCACCTTCGAAAGCTAAAAAGTGAGTAGCAGTGGCATCATCACTGTCCCACTCTTGCTCTGGGCTGACACCTTGTTCCTGGATAAAAACACTGTTGCGGATACGGCGCAAGTCAGCATTATCTCGATGCCAGTCGGCGATTCGAATTGTTATATTACTCATCGATACACTCCAAGCTACCTTGTTTGACCAGTTCACAGAGCAGGGTGGTTGCTTCTGCGTCTTGCAGCCAAGGTGTTAAGTTTTCTAGGTGTAGTGCCTCTGCACTGCAGAGTAGGTCGAGCAATTGAGTTAACTGCTCGCTCAAAATACGGCTATGCCCACTGACAAAAAATACCGCAGCAGGTTCATTATCCAGCTGAATATGACTCCATGCTAAACGGGCAGTTGGGTTGCGGGTAAATATAGCACCCTCTTGCAAAGACTGTTGTAACTCTGCCGGGGTGATAGCAACACCGTGCAAAAACTCAGGATAACGCGGCTCTGTCATAAACTGACCAAACCAGGTTAACAGCATGCGGTCATCACTCAGCTCTTGATTGAGTAACTGGCGCAGGCGTTGCACATCTTCAGGGCGAATATAGTTTGGATTAGTGACCGGCGACATTCCTGCATCTGTGTAGCGTTGATCATCGGGCAAGAAGCGGGCAACAAAATCAGCAAAATGGCTGACCACCTCAGCATTAGATGGGGCGCGGAAACCCACCGACCAAGTCATGCAATTGTTTTCGGCAATGCCCCAGTGCGCCAGACGAGGCGGTAGGTACAGCAGATCGCCGGGTTCTAATAGCCACTCATCGGTTTCTTGGAAATCAGCGAGTATTTTCAGGTCAGGGTGTTCAAGCAGCATGCTTTCTGCGTCACACATCTGACCAATTTTCCAGCGCCTTTGTCCCTCAGCCTGCAGCAAGAAAACATCATAGTTGTCATAATGCGGACCCACGCCGCCGCCAGGGGCAGCATAGCTGATCATCACATCATCCACTCGCCAGCTGGGCAGGAATTTAAAGTGTTCCAGTACGTCGGCAACCTCAGGGCTGAATTGGTCAACTGCTTGTACCAATAAGGTCCAGTCGCACTCCGGCAGAGTGCTAAAGGTGTCTTCATCAAAAGGGCCGTGGCGTAGCTGCCAAGGGGTGTCGCCATGCTCAAGGACAATGCGCGACTCGGCAAATTCTTCTAACGACAGCCCTGCTAAATCATTGCCGTCCAAGGGGCTGACAAAATCTGCAATGGCTTGACGAATGAGTAACGGCTTTTTCTGCCAGTAATCACGTAGAAATACGTCTGCGCTGATGCCACCGAGTATCTCAAGTGGTTTATCAATTGGTGTAGACAAGTGATTGATTCTCTTAGTTTATACCGATAATAAAACGCCCGGATAAGCCGGGCGTTGATGTCTTTAAACTGCCTTAAACACGTTTGGCTTGTGCCGCTGCATTACCAATATACTGAGCTGGGGTCAGTGCTCGCAATTGCACTTTAGCCTCTTCAGGTAAATCTAAAGTTTCAATAAAGCTTTGCAGGGCTTCAGCGCTGATGCCTTTACCGCGGGTCAAGTCTTTGAGTTTTTCATATGGGTTTTCAATGCCATAACGACGCATTACAGTTTGCACCGGCTCTGCGAGCACTTCCCAGCAGTTGTCCAGATCTGCGGCAATAACCGGCTGATTGAGTTCCAGTTTGCTGACACCTTTTAAAGTGGCCTCATAAGCAATCACACTGTGCGCCATACCAACTCCCAGGTTGCGCAAGACAGTGGAGTCCGTGAGGTCACGCTGCCAGCGAGAAATCGGTAGCTTGCTGGCCAAATGCTGAAAAATTGCATTAGCAATGCCTAGGTTGCCTTCTGAATTCTCAAAATCAATGGGGTTGACTTTGTGCGGCATAGTAGAGGAACCAATCTCACCTTCAACAGTTTTTTGTTTAAAGTAGTTCAGTGAAATATAGCCCCACACATCACGGTCGAAATCGATCAAAATGGTGTTAAAACGCGCCACTGCATCGAAAAGCTCGGCAATGTAATCATGGGGTTCAATTTGTGTGGTGTAGGGGTTAAAGGTTAAACCTAAATCACCTTCAATGAACTCTTGGGCATTGGCTTCCCAATCAATCTCTGGGTAAGCCGATAAGTGCGCATTATAGTTGCCCACGGCACCGTTGATTTTGCCCAGCAAAGGAATGGCAGCCACTTGCTCAATTTGCCGCTCAAGGCGATACACCACGTTGGCAAATTCTTTACCTAAGGTGGTGGGGGAAGCCGGCTGGCCATGGGTACGTGACAGCATGGGCACATCGGCAAATTCAACGGACAGCTCACGTAAGCTTTGCGCCAACTGACGCATCAGCGGTAGCAGCACGTCATCGCGGCCTTCGCGTAGCATCAGGGCGTGGGATAGGTTGTTGATGTCTTCACTGGTGCAGGCAAAGTGAATGAATTCGGTGACTTTTTCCAGCTCTGGCAGTTTTTGTGCTTCTTCTTTAAGTAAGTACTCAACCGCTTTAACATCGTGGTTGGTGGTGCGCTCAAAGGCTTTGACACGTTCAGCGTGTTCCAGTTGAAAGTTTTCGGCCAGTGCATTGAGTGCTGCATTGGCTTCTTCAGAGAAGGGTGCCACTTCAGTGATGCCAGGGTGCGCAGCTAAGCGCTGAAGCCAGCGCACCTCAACCAGTACTCGGTTACGAATAAGACCGTATTCACTAAAAATTGGGCGCAGTGCGGTGGTTCTGCTGCCGTATCGGCCGTCAACGGGGGAAACCGCAGTAAGGTTGGATAGCTGCATGGTGCGTTCTCTAAAAGTCAATGAATAAATTGGGCGCACAGTGTACAACAAATGCGCCCCTAGGTTTAGTGCTTGCGTAATAGTAGCGTCAAAATGCTGGCTGAAAAGATCAAAACAGCGCCCACAATAGATGTGAGATCTGGGACTTCGCCCCAGCGCAGCAAAGAAAAGATACCGGCAAAAATAATTGCTAAATAGGCCACTGGGCCGATCAGGCCAGGCGGTGCCAACGAGTAGGCGCGGGACATGATGATTTGTGCAAAAGCGGCCATTAGGCCTGCAGCGCACAACAGAATCAACTGTTCTGAGCTCAATGGTTGCCAAGCCCAAAGCAAGGGCACGGCAGAAATCAAGCTGCTGAAAAATGAAAAGTAAAACACCATACGAAACGCCGGCTCGGTATCACTCATTTCTCGAATGGAGACAAAGGCAGTGGCGGCTAGAATGCTGGCAGCGAGACCCACCAAGGACAAACTGTTAAAAATGGCAGCGCTGGGTTTGGCCACTAAAATAACCCCCATGAGCCCCAATAGCGAGAAGGCCAGCATGCGTTTAGTGAGGGGTTCTTTGAGCCATAAGTAGGCAATGATCGGTGTAAAAATTGGCGCTGAGTAGGTGAACAGCATGGCGTCAGTCAGCGGCAAATGGGCAATGGCGTAAAAGAAGCAATACATGGCCGCTAGGCCATAGCTGGTGCGCATCAGATGTGATTTAAGACGCTGAGTCTTAAGCGGACGCAAGCCTCTGCTCAAAATCAATGGTAAGAAAAAAACAACACCAATCAGGTTTCTAAAGAATACGATATTTTCATTATTGACCGTGGCCGAGGCTTCGCGAATCAACACACCCATAATCGAGAATAATAGGGCCGAGACAGCCAGAAGTGCAGCCCCTTGCACAGGGCGCACGCTGCGTTCACTCATGGTCGACGTGTACGCAGCTGGTTAAGCATGGCGCGACGATAGAGCAGGATGTGCCAACGGCGGCCACCCAGTTGTCGCCACAAACGTGCGGAACGAATCCCAGCAAATAACAGTGCGCGCACTTTGGCAGCGGTGTTTTCTTGCTGCAAAAAACGCATATCGCCGTGCACTTGAATGCGCTGTTTAAACGTACTGATGGTGTCTTGGTAAAGGCTGCCAAATGATGCTGCTATATTTTCGCTGGCGATGCCATACAACTCCACTTGCTGCTCGATTTTTGGTAGGCGCAGCGCAGCAATCTCAAGCAGATCATCCCGGCCTGCAAACTGTTTTTCTAAGCTGAGCATTGACACCACGTAGCGCAGGCATTCCCGCGGCAGGTTTTCAGTGTCACGTTCAAGTACAGCTTGCAGCAGTTGGTAGCCTTCACGCAGCCCTAAATCATCTCCACCATACACATCGAGCGTGTTTTCAGGGTCACGTACCAGTAGGGTGCTGAGCATATAGGCCAGCGCGGAATCACTGATTTGGCCGCTGTGTGCCAGTTTGTTGACCAAAGCAGCCGCTTGAAACACTCCGGCTAATGCGGTCAATTGTTCTTGAAGAGGGGTCATGGTCGTTGAATACTCTCATCCCAAGGGGTGGTTGCTTCAATCACACCACCACCTAAACACACATCGCCAGCATAAAAAACAACCGACTGGCCTAAGGTGACGGCACGTTGTGGTTGCTCAAAAGTCACCACGTAGCCATCAGCGGTTTGTTCGATCTGGCAGGCTTGATCAGTTTGCCGGTAACGTACTTTAGCCGTTAAATTATCCAGCTCAGCAAGATTAACTGGGTTAATCCAGTTGACATCACGGGTGATTAACGAGCGGGAAAATAACCACGGGTGTTGATTGCCTTGACCAACAATCAGCACATTGCGCTTAAGGTCTTTAGCTAGGACATACCAAGCCTCTTCACTGGCGTTTTTTAACCCGCCAATCCCTAAGCCTTGCCGCTGGCCTATGGTGTGGTACATCAGGCCACTGTGCTGGCCCAGCTCGATGCCATCAATGGTCTCAATGTTACCGGGCTGAGCAGGCAAGTACTGTTTTAGAAAGTCAGTAAAACGGCGCTCACCAATAAAACAGATACCGGTGGAGTCTTTTTTGCTGGCGGTGATTAAGCCATGCTGTTCGGCCAGTTCACGCACTGCCGGCTTTTCATATTCGCCTACCGGGAATAAGGTTTTATGGATTTGTTCGCCGCCCACCGCATGCAAAAAGTAGCTTTGATCTTTATTGCGGTCCACACCTTTTAACAGTTCTGTGTAGCCATTGGCGGCGCGGCGGCGCACATAATGCCCGGTAGCAATTAAATCAGCACCCAGCTGCACGGCATAGTCTAAAAAGGCTTTAAATTTGATTTCACGGTTGCACAAAATATCTGGGTTGGGTGTGCGTCCAGCCTGGTACTCTTGTAAAAAGTGTTCAAACACATTGTCCCAGTACTCGGCAGCAAAGTTTGCGGTGTGCAGTTTAATACCTAAGGCGTCGCATACCGCTTGAGCGTCAGCTAAGTCTTCTTTGGCTGTGCAATATTCGGTACCATCGTCCTCTTCCCAGTTTTTCATAAACAGGCCTTCCACTTGGTAGCCCTGCTGGATCAGCAGTAAAGCTGCAATGGATGAGTCAACGCCGCCGGACATGCCGACAATTACACGGGTATCTGAAGGGGTATGCATAGCAATCTAAATGAGTCAATTAAAGAAGGGTATGTTAACAGCTTTGCAGGCTGCTAGGGAGTGGCGAGCTGTGTGGTTAATCTTTAAGTATTTCCAAGGGGTGCAGTGAACCACTTAAATAATCGTCAAGACTGCGCAGCAGCAAAGGGCTGCGCCACAGCTCGCGTTGCTCCAGTAGCTCATCACGACTGAGCCACACGGGCTTGATGATTTCTTCAGATAATCTGTGATTCTTGCGCTGTTGCAAGGCACGTCCTGCAAAGCATACCCGCTGATAGGTGGTGTTGTTGGGTGCGGTATATAAATAAATCCCCACCAGGTGGGTGATTTCTACATCCCAACCGGTTTCTTCTAGGGTTTCACGAGCAGCCGCTTGGATTAGACTTTCGTCCATTTCTAAGTGGCCAGCAGGCTGGTTTAATACGATGCGTCTATCGGCATGCTCTTTTACGAATAAAAAACGTCCAGCTCTTTCGATAATCGTAGCCACAGTGATATGCGGCGTAAAGCTTGTCATTGGGCAGCCTCGCTGAAAAGTTTGCAAAGATTGGATTTGATGAGCCTTGAGGTGCTTAGAGTACGCTCTTAACATCAATTTATAAAAAAGGATAGCAACAATAATAGCAGCACAAGAGTTTGACTATAGCAGCCTATTAAGCGATTGTTTAAAAGGTGTATGATACGCACAGCACAAAATGCTACAGCATGTTGATATACTCGTGTGACTTTTTATTGCATATGAAAGTCATACATGCCTATGTAAGTATGAATGACCTCTGTCAGGCCACACGCGTGACAGATTTTTTTTAAAGACCACGTAACTAACGGAGTCCAGCATGGGATACCAAAAGATCCAAGTGCCAGCCGGTGACAAAATCACCGTTAATGCAGATATGACATTAACTGTACCTAACAACCCAATCATTCCTTACATTGAGGGTGATGGTATTGGTACAGATATTAGCCCTGTCATGATCAAAGTTGTTGATGCCGCTGTTGAGAAAGCCTATGGCGGTGAGCGTAAGATTTCCTGGATGGAGGTTTACGCCGGTGAGAAAGCAACCCAGGTTTACGATTCAGAAACTTGGTTGCCTGAAGAGACCTTAGAAGCAGTTCGCGACTACGTGGTTTCCATTAAAGGTCCTTTGACCACACCCGTTGGCGGTGGTATTCGTTCGCTAAACGTTGCTCTACGTCAGCAGCTCGACCTCTATGTGTGCTTACGTCCAGTGCGCTGGTTTACTGGTGTACCTAGCCCAGTTAAGCGTCCGCAAGACACTGACATGGTGATCTTCCGTGAAAACTCAGAAGACATCTACGCTGGTGTTGAGTGGGAAGCAGGCACCCCAGAAGCAGATAAAGTGATCAAGTTCTTCACCGAAGAAATGGGTGTGACCAACATTCGCTTTACCGAAAACTGCGGTATTGGTGTTAAGCCAGTCTCCGAAGAAGGTACTAAGCGTTTGGTTCGTAAAGCACTGCAATACGCCATTGATAACGATCGCGAATCAGTGACCTTGGTTCACAAAGGTAACATCATGAAGTTCACCGAAGGTGCCTTCAAGGACTGGGGTTACGAAATTGCCCGCGATGAGTTCAACGCTGAGCTGCTAGATGGCGGTCCTTGGATGACCTTCAAGAACCCTAACACTGGCAAAGACATCATCGTTAAAGACGGTATTGCTGACGCCATGTTGCAACAGATCGTTTTGCGTCCTGCAGAGTACGATGTGATTGCTACTTTGAACTTGAACGGTGACTACATTTCTGACGCACTGGCTGCGCAGGTCGGCGGCATTGGTATTGCACCAGGCGCTAACTTGTCTGACAGCGTTGCTATGTTTGAAGCCACCCACGGTACTGCACCTAAGTACGCTGGTCAGGACAAAGTGAACCCAGGTTCCTTGATCCTCTCCGCAGAAATGATGCTGCGCCACATGGGCTGGACTGAAGCAGCTGACTTAGTAATTGATGGCATCAACGGTGCTATCTCTGCAAAAACCGTTACCTACGACTTCGAGCGCTTAATGGATGACGCTACACTGGTCTCCTGCTCAGAGTTCGGTGATGCAATGATTAAGCACATGTAATCATTTGTTATTGCTGTACAAAACGCCCCACCTGCTGGGGCGTTTTTGTGTGTGCTTAATAAATTCAGGTAGAATGCCTCGGGGAAAAAAGGAGGGCGCAATGTCTGATGATGATTTCTCTTTATTTGCCGAGCAAATGCAAGGCGTGCGCCGTATCTATGTTGATCAAGCAGATGTGGGCAAGGTTAGAAAAGACCACAGTGCACAGCGCTACAAGCGTAAAAATGCTTTAGCTGCGGTGGAAAGTATCGCCGTGGACGGTCTTTCTGATCAGTTTGTTTTGGATGTGGAGCCAGAGCAAGCACTGTTTTGGGCCCGTGACGGGGTGCAGGACAGCCAATTGCGCCGCATGAAAGCGGGGCAGATTGCCTTTGAAGGCAGTTTGGATTTGCACGGCATGAGTGTCGAAATGGCACGGAAAAACTTGCGTGAGTTTTTGGCGGAAGCCTTACGTTTGGAAATTCGTTGCGTGCGGGTCACCCACGGTAAAGCCGCACGCTTAGATGGTAAAAAACCAATGATCAAGAGCCATGTCAACACTTGGCTGCGCCAGCATGAAAAAGTGTTGGGCTTTACCTCGTGCACGGCTCGGCATGGCGGCACAGGTGCCGTTTATGTGCTGCTGAAACGCCATATGCTTGAAGGTCGTGATGACTATTAAGGTACTTATTTTGTTAAATAACACAGCGGGACAGCTTTTGTGAGCAACTCAGGACTGGCAACCTTACGTGATTATATCCGCTGGGCGGTAAGTCAGTTTAATCAAGCACCTTTGTTTTTTGCGCAGGGCGGCGATGATGCTTTTGAAGAGGCCCGCGCCTTGGTGCTGGGTAGCTTACATTTACCCTACGAGCTGCATGATAAATATTTAGACTGTAACCTGCATAATGATGAGCATGCAGTGCTACAGAACGTGCTGCACAAACGTATTGCGCAACGTATTCCTGCGGCCTATCTATTAAAAGAAACCTGTATTGCGGGGTTGTTCTTTAAAGTGGATGAGCGGGCCATGGTGCCGCGCTCGCCGCTTGCCGAATTGATCAGCCAACGCTTTTCACCTTGGCTCAGTCAACCCCCAAGACGCATTTTAAATTTGGCAGCAGGTTCAGGTTATCTAGGCATTATCAGTGCCATTGAGTTTCCTGATGCACAGGTGCTGTTATCAGATGTCTCTGAAGCGGCTCTAGCGCTTGCTAAAGAAAATATCGTGCTCCACCAGCTCTCTGAGCGCGTCAGTACTGTACACAGTGATCTGTTTACTCAATTGAGCGGACAAGAATTTGATCTGATTGTTAGCAAACCGCCTTACATGGACGATACGCAGTGGCAAACCTTGCCTCAAGAATGGCAATGGGAGCCACCGCTTAGCAGTCAAGCGGGTGAGGACGGTCTTGAGTACCTTCGTAAAGTGCTGCAGCAGGCAGGGTCGTATTTGAGCAAGCAGGGTTTATTGGTCTTGGATGTAGGTCCGCACCGCGCCAGCCTAAGCAAACTCTATCCAAAAACTGACTTTATCTGGCTGGAGCATGGTTACCAAGGCGTGGATGTTTTAGCTCTGACCGCCGCGCAATGTGTTGATCTATAAAAATCTATTTGCGCGAAGGCAAGCACTGCCACACTCAGCGACTCTGCTTTAACGGGTGGCCATCCAGATCAATAGCGCCGCTTGAAACACTGCAAAAATAGCCAACATAGCAATGGTGAAGCGCAGAGTGCTGTCTTCACTTTTTAAAAGATCAATGCGCTCATTGAGCTTCTTAATTTGGGTTCTTTGACTGTTTAGATTTTGATCTGCATTTTGTAGCATCATCGCACTATCCAGAGTATCGACTAGGGTCACTTTGCTCTCATTCCAATCACTGTGCAGCTGGCTGACTCGACCCACAGAACACACCGCGCGCATTTGCACGGCATCCTCATAGGTCACTGCAAAGCCCTGAGCTTGTAAGGCATGGTCACGACGCAGACGTGCGGCATCAGTGCTGGCATGCTTGACCAGTAGTGTTTGACTGGCCACTGTGTAATGATTCCAGCGCTTACGGGCCCAGGCAATGGCTTGGGCCAGCATAAAACGCCCTAAACCTCGGTTAGCCGGCTCAGTGCGTAAAGGTAGATCGTTATTAATACGCACCTGTTGTTCTTGGTGATCGACCCAGACTTCGAGGATATTGACCTCAGGGTTAGTGTTGCGCGCTGGCAGCTGCAGGGTTAAGCGTAAAAAGCTTTCCGTCTCGCTGTGCCGCTCGACGCGCTCTAAGCTTAAAAACTGTAAGGGCCTTAATCCTGTTTCCCGGTCGGCAGGCAAGGCATTTAAACGTATTAATTGAAAGCGCTCCGCTGGCAGTCCTTGCCATGGGTGAACAGCTGGGGTGGTTTCTTCGGGCGCTGCACCAGAGGTCTCAAGCTCTTTGTTGGCTGTAGCAGTCATCATCTTTAATCACTTGCATTAAAATGTAGTACTCAAGCTATCGGCGCTGATCAACATCGCTAAAGGGTGGCGTGTTGCTAGCATCGTTAGTCTAAGGTGCCAGAATACTTCAAGGACAGGTATACTGCCCAATCTTACATGAATAACTACGGAGCAGTGTGTATGTCCGGCAATACCTTTGGCAAGCTTTTTACCGTAACCACCGCTGGCGAAAGTCATGGTCCAGCCTTGCTCGCCATTGTTGATGGCTGCCCACCGGGCTTGCCGCTTTCTGTTGACGACTTGCAATTGGACTTGGATCGCCGCAAACCAGGCACCAGTCGACATACCACGCAGCGTAAAGAGCCGGATCAAGTGGAAATTCTGTCAGGCGTGTTTGCAGGCGTTACCACAGGCTGTCCAATAGGTTTGTTGATCCGCAACACCGATCAAAAATCAAAAGACTATTCGGCCATTAAAGATATTTTCCGTCCCGCCCATGCCGACTACAGCTATCATCATAAATACGGTATCCGTGATTACCGCGGCGGTGGGCGCAGCTCTGCGCGAGAAACTGCGATGCGGGTGGCGGCAGGGGCCATTGCTAAAAAGTACTTAGCCAGCCAAGGCATTAAGGTGCGCGGCTATATGAGCCAACTGGGTCCCATTGAAATCCCTTTTAAAAGTTGGGATGCGGTGCATGACAATGCGTTTTTTAGTCCAGATCCCGACAAAATAGCTGAGCTCGAGGCTTACATGGACCAGTTGCGCCGTGATCAAGACTCCGTGGGTGCGAAAATCACCGTCATTGCTGAAGGGGTAATGCCGGGCTTAGGCGAGCCTGTGTTTGATCGTCTGGATGCTGACTTAGCCCATGCGCTAATGAGCATCAACGCAGTCAAAGGAGTGGAAGTGGGCGCCGGTTTTGCCAGTGTTGCCCAGCGGGGCACTGAGCACCGTGATGAACTCACTCCAGCCGGTTTTACCTCCAACCATGCCGGCGGCGTGCTGGGTGGTATATCCTCAGGACAGCCGATAATTGCACACTTAGCACTTAAACCCACCTCCAGCATTACCACCCCAGGCCACTCCATTGATATCGCAGGCCAACCGGTAGAAATGATCACTAAAGGACGTCACGACCCCTGTGTCGGTATTCGTGCGACGCCCATTGCTGAGGCCATGATGGCCATTGTGCTGATGGATCACTTATTACGTCATCGCGGGCAAAATGCCGATGTGCAGGTCAGTACACCGGTGCTGGGGCAGTTGTAAGTTATCACTTGGCAGCAGAGGTTTGAGTGCTTGCCCGGACCTCTGCTACAGCAGATAAAACCATGAGCAACCGCTTGCCTTATTGGCGACTTTCTAGCTTTTACTTTTTTTACTTTGCTTTACTGGGCGGCATAGCGCCCTTTATTGCATTGTATTTAGATCATTTAGGGTTTTCTGCGGCGCGGATTGGCGAGCTGGTGGCCATTCCTATGGTTATGCGCTGCATTGCCCCGAACCTCTGGGCTTGGCTAGCCGATCGCACTCAGCAGCGGCTGCGCATCGTGCGGTTTAGTGCCCTCTGCACTTTATTATCTTTTGCCTTGATTTTGCTGGGAAAAAGCTATGCTTGGCTGGCTTTGATTATGGTTTTGCATGCTTTTTTCTGGCACGCCATTCTGGCCCAGTTTGAAGTGATTACCTTGGCTCACCTGGGTGCAGAGGGTGATCGGTATAGTCAGCTGCGCCTCTGGGGTTCGGTGGGTTTTGTACTGATAGTGGTGGGTTTTGGTTATTTGTTTGACCAAGTAGGCTTAGATTACTATCCGGGGGCGATTTTACTGATTATGGCCGGAATTGTGCTGAGCAGTTATTGGGTGCCCAGCGAACCCCAAGACACTGCTGTTCACAAACAATCAATAACAGACAAAACAGCAGTCCGCACCCCGCAGCTCTTGCCAATTGCTATTTTTTTAGCCTGCGTCACCTTAATGCAGCTTTCCCATGGCCCTTACTACACATTTCTAACCCTGCATTTAATTGATTTAGACTATTCCCGCGCAGTGATTGGCTGGTTGTGGGCGTTGGGTGTCGTGGCAGAAATTGCTTTGTTTGTCATCATGCCTTGGTTGTTACGCTACATCGCTTTACAGCACATCATCGTCATCAGCTTGTTACTGGCCGCATTGCGTTGGTGGTTACTGGGTTATTACGCAGATAACTTGCCACTGCTGTTATTTATACAACTGCTGCATGCGGCCACTTTCGGCAGTTTTCATGCAGCATCCATTCATTTTGTACAGCGTTTTTTCTCACCGCACAAACAAGGTCAAGGGCAGGGGCTGTATGTCTCATTTTCAGGGGTGGGCGGTGCTTTAGGTGCACTGTATGCCGGCTATACATGGCAGCCACTGGGTGCTGAGCTCACTTTTGCAATCGCCAGCGCGATAGCCGTACTGGCTACTGTGCTGGCCTTCTTTGGCTTGCGCAGCCACAGTGCTATTCGGCACTGAATGCTGAACAAGCCAGCAAGCCAGCTTGGCTATGAGCTGTTACATCACAATTGTTAGGTTAAACTTGACCGTTTGTTATGAGTTCAATTCTAGCGATTGCAAAAAATCAAGCATGCGTTATTGTCGTGCTCAACTCATCCATTAAAATAGAGAGTCACTACCCATGAGTCAGCTGTTTGTATACCACACCAGTCAACCCATACAGGCGATTAAAGTACTGAATCATTTTGAAGATATCAGCAGTACTCTGGCTCAAATTGGCGTGGGCTTTGAGCAATGGCAAGCCCAGCAACCCTTAACCGCAGAGTCTGATGCTGAACAAATCATAGCCGCTTACGATGCAAATATTGCACGCTTACAGCAGTCGGCAGGTTATAAAAATGTCGATGTTATCAAGGTTGATGAAGCCCACGCAGATGCGCTAGAACTGCGCAAGCAATACCTTGAGGAGCACAGCTATCCCGAAGACACTGTACGCTGTGTGGTCAATGGACGGCTTGCTTTCAGTTTGCACATTGACGAGCACATTTATGTGGCAGTCTGTGCAAAAGGCGCAGCCATCTCGATTCCGGCAGGCATTAAACAGTGGTCTGATATGGGGGAGCGGCCGCATTTCACCGCAATCCGTTTATTCAATACCACACAAGCCCTCGAGCCACAGCTGACCGGTGATACAATCGCGCAGCACTACCCCGTATTAGATGATTTACTCTAAGTGAGGCGCTGCTATTGCCCTGAGTCTGCAAAAGTGCTGGAAAAGCTCAATTTAAATCACTTTATTTTACTTGAGTGCTTTACTGGGTCTTTATTCATAGGGGGTACATAGCGTACACTAGGGCTATGATTGTGAGGAGTTACCATGAGTACTATTAATATTACCGAAGCAGCTCAAACCTACTTGAGTGAATTGTTAGCAGGTCAGGATACACCGGGTATTGGCATTAGCGTCTTTATCACCCAGCCAGGCACAACCTACGCGGAAACTTGCATTGCTTATTGCAAGCCCGATGAGCAAAAGCCTGATGACATCCCATTAGTGTTGCCAGCCTTTACCGCATGGATTGACGCGCTCAGTGAGCCTTACCTAGAAGATGCAGTGGTCGACTATGCCACTGACCGCATGGGTGGCCAATTGACCATTAAGGCGCCAAACGCAAAAGTTCCGATGGTCAGCGATGACAGCCCTTTATCAGAGCGGGTTAATTACTACCTGCAAACAGAAATTAACCCAGGGCTGGCCAGTCACGGCGGTGAGGTCAGCTTAATTGATATTGAAGATGGGATTTTGATTTTACAGTTTGGTGGTGGTTGCCAAGGTTGTGGCCAAGCGGACTACACTTTAAAAGAAGGTATTGAAAAAACCTTAATGGCCCGTATCCCAGGCGAAGTTAAAGGTGTGCGTGATGTGACAGACCACAGCAACCGAGAAAATGCTTACTATTAAGTACAAAAAGCCAAGCAGGAGACTTTAGTCAAATAGCCAAGCTGATTTTGATTGCATAGTATAATTACCGCAAAACAAGCTTGAACATTACCCTGCTAAAGCTTTTTGGTGTAGTTTAACTGCACATGCTTAAACTGGCTGATCCCAGTTTAAGCATAATAACTTTTATACTTTCTTAGGCCATGCTTAAGACCTTGAAAAAACCGGTAGCAGTCATAAGCTGTTATCGGTTTTTTCGCTTTAAATGCTAGTAAAACCCGTGTTCGTTAAGGAAATCATAAGTTAGCCCTGTTCAAAGCCTTCTAAGCATGCTAAAACCAGCTAGCTGCTTGATAAAAAAGGGAAATTAATGAATAAGTCCGAATTAATCGAGCGTATTGTTGACCAGCATGAACAGCTGTCTGTACGTGATGTGGAACTGGCAGTAAAAGCAATGCTGGAACAGATGACGCAAGTATTGTCTTCCGGAAACCGTATTGAAGTTCGCGGTTTTGGAAGTTTTTCTGTAAATTACCGTGCACCCAGAACTGGGCGCAATCCAAAAACCGGAGAACCAGTGGAGCTACCGGGCCGTTATGTGCCACACTTCAAGCCGGGTAAAGAGTTGCGCGATCGAGTCAATGATCGATAGTCTAGTAGCGAATACTGTGTGAGGCAGGAGAGGGTTCTATGCGAAGTTTGAAACGATTGATTGTGTTACTGGTGGCCTTGGCGTTGGCTGCCAGCGTGGTGTTTTTCACTTTAGAAAATCGCACACCTATTCATCTGGTATTTTTAGGTTGGAACAGCCCAGAATTGCCCATTGCGCTTTTTATCATGAGCACATTCATAATTGGTTTAATTGCAGGGCCTTTGTTGACTTGGTGGCCCCATAAGCGTTTACGCATGCGTTACAACAAGCAAGCTAAGCAGTTGGCCAGTAGCGAGCAACAAGTTAAAGAGTTGCAGAAAGCCCTCGACGAAAAAACTGCCGCAGAACCCAAGGCACTGACTGAGCTGCCTCGCGCATCCTAATCTTTAAACAGCGCTAAAGCTTAGCAGCTTAGCGCTGTCAGCCGCTATATGGGGCTTGAGCGCCCAGTCATTTCCCGTGCCATCTCTGTGGCATAGCTGTCAGTCATCCCACCAATAAAATCAACAATACGCATAATTGATTTATACAATGGCCAGTTCGGCTCGGGCGCATAATGCCCCAACAAATCAAATATGCGTTGATTTTTAAAAGACAAAGAACCCCGCTGATGCTGTTCTAAAGCGGCACCACAAAAAGCATCCAGCAAGATTTCTAAAGTGCTGTAAGCACCAATCTCATGCAGGGTTTTGCGTTTGTCTTGGAAAATTTTAACCCGCGCCAACTCTTTAGC
>Ga0079226_10000151_pt1 | contig 44237 bp, 40 predicted proteins | sample Poulit2014_FD_76345 | JGI IMG/M metagenome (GOLD analysis project Ga0079226, IMG submission 76345) | Agricultural soil microbial communities from Georgia to study Nitrogen management - Poultry litter 2014 | ecosystem: Environmental > Terrestrial > Soil > Agricultural land | place: USA: Georgia...
GACTACCGATGCAAGAGGCAACGACGAATTTAACAAAAGAAAAGGTCGTCATCTCAAAAGTAGACGGAATTGCCCACACTTGTGGTCATGATGCCCATACAGCTATGTTGCTCGGGGCTAGTAAGATTCTTGCTAAACATCGGGATTCTCTTACTGGCACGGTCCTTGTCGTCTTTGAACAAGGAGAAGAAATCGGTGGTGGAATCATAAACTTAATGAATCGACTAATCGAAATCGGAGCTGACGGAGTCTGGGGAATCCATCTGAAAAATGATTTGCCCTCAGGGAAAATATCCGTCGAAGCTGGGCCTCGTATGAGTGCACCCCTACCTTTTGAAGTAGAAATTACTGGTACAGGAGGGCACGGTTCCCGACCAGATTTAGCTCACTCACCAATCGATTGTTTCGTCGAGTTGCATACGAAAATTAATACGATGCGAATGCTACGATTAAATCCTCATCAACCTTTAACCTTTTCCGTCGGTACAGTACAAGCAGGCGATGCGGCAAATGTCATACCTGAAACATTAACTTTCGCCGGTACCTTTCGCTTCCTGCATATCGAGCAAGGAAAACAAGTAGAGCAACAATTTAAACAACTGCTTCAAGATGTATGTCGAGCCCATAAATGTACGTACAAATTTATTAAAGAACCAGTAGCAAAAGAGCTGTTCGTGTATAATCATGATCAATGTGCTCAAATCGCTACAAAAGCTGTCAAAAAATCATTAGGTAAAGAGGCTCTCGCTACCCTTCCGGCTTGGATGGCTTCAGAACCATTCGCCTTTTACCAAGCGTTCTTCCCAGGGGTCTTTGCCTTTTTAGGTATTCAAAATAAAGCAAAAGGGACTGGGGCAGACCATCATAACATCCACTTCGATGTCGATGAAGACGTGTTACACCTCGGTGTCGCAGCAACATTACAATACACTTTTGACTTTTTAAAGGCAAGCGAGCCCCTTTCCTTTACAAGGAAATACGATCATGTAGAAGCATTGATGATTTAATTTTATTTAGTTCGTTTTTCATAGTAGGAACCCTCGAGCTAAGGCACCTTAAAGTTAAAGATAACAAGTTAACTTTAAGGTGCATACACATCTAACGTCGAAGGAGATCAAACTGGGTCGCATCAGCTATAATTGCAGTTTCTTTCGGCACTTCGATTACAATGCCTACTTCACCAATTGAAAAATCAAGAAACATAGGCTTCTCATCCGTTTCGGTAAACTGTTGTAAAATTGCATCATGTCGTATAGATTGGAACTCATACTCAACAGGCTCACCAGTAATTCTAGCAATAACTTCACTATCTTTAACTTCGATTGTTGGAAGTTGTATATGGTCAGAAAAATCATAGCCATTTAGTATAGACGGTGTTTCATAATAGGTAACCTGGGCTACTTCGTCTTCACCATCCACCTCTGTTACAAGAACAGGGATAAACGATTCCGATCTATATCCTTCGTATATCGCCTGTAATCGTAATGTATTTTCTTCAATTGGCACTTCCCATGATTCCACTTTATATTCTTCTAGTAACTCCACATACTTATACTCATACATTGATTCGAATAGTGAGGGAGGTTGTTCTATTTTTTCCTTGGACGTTATTTCGTCCGGTTGTACAACAAAAAATATAAGTGACATAAAAAATAAAACAGAAATATATATTCCAATGATTCTTTTACGCAATTGCGGTCGCAATAATCTGTGTAAATTCTTCCGTAACCAAATGATAAAAATTAACACAAGTAGGACTAATATAATTGTACTCATGATTGGTGAACCTCCAATCTGCTACCAGCGAATATTGCAATAAGCCAAAAGAGAAAGATAGAGCCAAATACTTTAAAAGAAAACAGAAGTAAACTAGACTCCTTTATATAAAAAGTAAACATATAAGGATCGTTCAAAACATTGGTCACTAAAATCAAAATACCAAAAAGCAACATAGGGACTAAAAAGACAAACGAACGATGTAATTGGATGATTTCCCCTACAACGTAACCAAAAGAAAAGACTAATAAATGATATAAAAAGGCGACAAATAAAGTGATTAACACTTGTGTGACAGACAATGAATCATAAGTAAAGATTTGATCAATGCCATAGTAAAGCACCACAACGAGACGATAGGCTAGACCTAGAAATACAGAAGTGATCGTCCCGAACACGCTTAAGATAATCATAAATAACCCATTTGATAGATGATTCGTCCATTTGTTCGTAATAAAGTGAAACATCATCTGTTTAGACGCACGATTTGTCACATAAATAGAAGCGATAAATATCCAAAGCAATGAAAAAGATATAATAATATCTGATGAATGAATATGTTCTGTAATCGAAACTTGTTCAATAAAAATAGTGGAACTCTGACCGATGAAAGAAAGTAATAAAGCAACAATATGGAAAATGAATAGAGAACCAATGATATTATGATACGCTTTCAATTTAAATAAATATTGACGTTTAGTGATATCCATAAAATGTAGCCTTTTAACGGAAGACATTATCAATCGACCCTCTCTTATTGTTCGATAAATAAACGAGTAGTTCTGCTGGTGAAATGGCGTGAAATGTAAATTGACCTTCGTCGTTTTGAATAATTTTTTCATCATTTTTCACTACGATGAACAATTCATCAGTACCGACCTTTTCTTCATGCAGTATGGCTTTTCCTTCTGCCCAACTACGCAACTCCACCTCTGCTCCTCGCACTCCTCTTGCATACTCCCTCATCTCATCGAGGTAAAGATCTAAAGCAATCTCCCCGTCATCCAGTAAAAGGATACGCTCTAGTATAGAGTCCATTTCTTCAAGATGATGCGTCGCGATCAGAAAAGTCCGGGGGTAATTTAAGTAATCCTTTAATAATACCTTGTAAAAGTCTTTCCGGGTTGCTACATCCATACCGGTCGTTGGTTCGTCAAATACGGTCAAAGGTACTCGACTACATAAACCAACAATCGCATTAAATGCACTTCTTTTACCTCTTGACAATTCATAGTAATACATATCCTCCTTGAAGCGAAAATGTTGCATAAGCCTATTCGCTAAACTCATAGCCCAATTCGGATAAAATCGAGCATTTTCCTGCAATATTTCTCGTAACGTCAATACCTCGGGATAAGCCATCTCTTCACCAACATAAATCGAATTCGTCGATACGAACAAATTATTAAATGGGCGCTCATTTAATACATAAAGTTCTCCAACTGTCGGATACCATTGACCGGTAATTAATTTTAATAAAGTAGATTTTCCAGCACCGTTTTCACCGACTACACCGACGATGGTGTCGGCATTTATTTCAAAGCTTATATCCTTTAATAAAGTTGACGAACGAATTTTTTTACTTACGTTTTGACAACGAATCATCTTGCCCCTCCTTTTGTTTTCGATAAGCCTTTCGGATGATATCAACTAGCGAGTCTTCGTCAATTTGTAAATAAATTGCCTCCTTTATTAGAGTGGCGACCGACTGTTGTAAAATTGTTCTTTTACGTTTTTCACGAATGATTTGTACTGCTTCTTTCGTAACAAACTTACCTAGGCCACGACGATCATATAAAATGCCCTCTTCCGTAAGTAGCGCCAAACCCCGAGCAGCAGTCGCCGGATTAATTTGAAAAACTTCAGCTAGCTTGTATTGGGAATATACTTTTTCATCAACGGAAAAATTCCCTTTCAAAATTTCTGTCTCAAGCCAATTTGCAATTTGCATATATAACGGTGTCGTACTCTTATAATCTAGCACGGACGTCTCTCCTTTACATCGACAGCACTTCGCTTAATAGAAGCAGTTACGTAAATGTTCTATTTTCGTTCCTATAGTACATTAGTGTACTAATGTACCGTTAGAGGTATGGTACATCTCTTACTTATTTTTGTCAAGATTAATTTTGTTGACAGAAGAATGAAAAACAACTAAGGTCAACGATAAGAAAGGACGAAAACATTATGCATATTTATGTCGATGCCGATGCATCACCAGTACAAAAGGATGTAATCGAAATTGCCAAAATATATCGCCTTCCAGTGGTCCTCGTTAAAAGTTATGCACACTTTTCGCACGATGTAACCGATACCCATGTAGAAACAATTTATGTCGATGCCACAAAGGAAGCTACCGATTTTGAAATTGTAAAACGAGTCAAAAAAGATGATCTCGTCATTACACAAGATTATGGTCTTGCTTCTCTTTGTTTACCAAAAGGATGTCACGTCCTCCACCATAAAGGCTTCCTATATACAGAAAGGAATATATCTAGCCTACTCGCATCTCGTCATGCAAGTGCAAAAGCTAGACGAGCCGGTTATAAAACGAAAGGCCCTAGACGATCTACTGAAGAGGAACGGGAACGATTTCGCTTCCTATTAAAAAAAGTAATCGAGCACCACTTCGATAAGGACTTATAATGTAATTACCCGTCGAAACATGGTATAATATAGAGTGTTACAAATTAATAAACTACTATTTACATAATAAACTGAAAATTGAAACATAAAGGAAATTTCTAAAATATAAAATGAGGTGACAAAGTGAAAAACGAAGTATCAATCGGTTTGTTAGGTTTAGGTGTTGTCGGATCGGGAGTATTAAAAATTATTGAAAGCCATCAGGAAGAACTCGTTCATCAACTAGGACTTCCAGTGAAAGTAGATAAAGTCCTTGTCCGAGATATTGAAAAAGCTCGTCAAGTAGAAGTAGATGAGAGCTTACTTACGACAAATAGCGACGATGTATTAAAAAACCCTAATATCGATGTCGTCGTTGAGGTAATGGGTGGTGTAGAACAAGCTCGAGAATATATTTTAGAAGCCTTGCATGCAAAAAAACATGTAATTACAGCGAACAAAGATTTAATCGCTTTGCACGGACCAGAATTGGAGAAGGTTGCAAGCGAAAACGGTTGTGACTTATTTTACGAGGCGAGTGTTGGAGGTGGAATCCCTCTCTTACGCGGATTATCCGATGGATTAGTTTCTGATCGTATTCAGCAAGTGATGGGAATTGTTAACGGAACGACAAACTACATCTTGACAAAGATGGATAAAGAAGGCGAAAGCTACGAAGATGCATTGCAAAAGGCTCAAGAGCTCGGATTTGCTGAAGCAGATCCAACAGCAGACGTCGAAGGACTTGATGCGGCACGTAAAATGGTTATCTTAGCACGTCTTTCCTTCCTGACAAATGTCGAATTAGATGATGTAGATGTCGAAGGTATTTCGAATGTTTCTTTAACAGATATTGAATACGGTAAAAAATTAAACCTAACGATGAAGTTAATCGGTTTTGCAAAACGGACAAACGGAGAAATCGAAGTAAATGTGAAACCGACCTTCTTATCTGACACTCATCCTCTCGCCTCTGTAAACGATGAGTATAATGCTGTATACGTAAGTGGGGAGGCTGTCGGGGAAACGATGTTTTACGGACCGGGAGCGGGAAGCTTACCAACAGCTACTGCTGTAATGTCTGATGTCGTTAAGGCCATTCGTAACATGTTGCTTGGAGTAAACGGAAAACAGTTCATCCAACCGAAATACGAAAAGAAAATCACTCCAAAAAGTAGCCGTTTTAGCCAGTTTTACTTACGAATGAATGTTAAAGACGAGACTGGGGCTTTTGCAAGTATTTCCGATTTATTCAATAAGCGGGGCATTAGTTTCGAGCGGATTTTACAAACACCAAGAGAAAAAGGCTTCGCCGAAGTAATCGTTGTTACTCACGAGACCTCTTACGAAAACTTTACTAATGCTTTACAAGAGTTAAATGATTTACACGTTGTCGAATCAATAGAAAGTAATTACCGTGTAGAAGGGAATGCAAAATAATGAGCTGGCAAGGTTTAATAGAAGGTTATAAACAATATTTACCGGTAACAAAAAACACACCACAATTAACACTACACGAAGGAAATACACCGTTAATTTATTTTCCACATTTATCGGAAGAATTAGGAATAGAACTTTACGGTAAGTACGAAGGAGCTAATCCTACCGGCTCTTTTAAAGACCGAGGTATGGTAATGGCCGTTGCAAAAGCAAAAGAAGAAGGAAGTAAATCGGTCATTTGCGCATCGACTGGTAATACTTCCGCTTCTGCTGCAGCTTATGCGGCAAAAGCAGGACTAAAATCGATCGTTGTAATTCCTGAAGGTAAAGTAGCAGAAGGAAAATTAGCTCAAGCTGTCATGTATGGGGCCGATATTGTCCAAATAGCGGGAAATTTTGACGATGCTTTAAAAATGGTACAACAAATTAGCAAAGACTATCCGGTAACCCTCGTTAACTCGGTTAACCCGTATCGAATTGAAGGCCAGAAAACTGCATCCTTTGAAATCGTCGATCAATTAGGGGGAAAGGCGCCAGACATTTTAGCCATTCCTGTCGGTAACGCTGGAAATATAACAGCGTATTGGAAAGGGTTTAAAGAATATGACGAACATCACCGTTCTGGATTGCCTAAAATTTACGGTTTTGAAGCAGAAGGTGCCGCAGCAATTGCTAAAGGTGAAGTAATTAGTGAACCAGAGACGATTGCCACAGCAATTCGAATTGGAAACCCAGCAAGCTGGCAACTTGCGACAAATGCACGGGATGAATCAGGGGGACTCATTACTTCTGTGTCTGATGAAGAAATCATCGAGGCTTATCGAACATTACCTAGCAAAGAGGGAATATTTGCTGAACCTGGCTCCTGTTCTTCAATTGCAGGGGTGTTTCAACAAGTAAAAGCCGGAACAATCGAACAAGGTAGTACAGTCGTAGCCGTTTTAACTGGTAATGGTTTAAAAGATACGCAGACTGCAATTGATATTATGGAAATGGACTTAATTTCTTTACCGAATGATGAAGTAGCAGTTACAAACTATATTAAATCTACGGTAGGAAAGTGACATGTTTAAGATTAGAGTTCCAGCAAGTTCTGCAAATGTCGGTCCGGGGTTTGATTCTGCTGGTATCGCTTTAAGCCGATATTTAACGATAACTGTACAGCAAAGTGATCAATGGCATTTCGAACATTTAACAGACCTCGTTCCGATGGTTGACCATTATACGAACCATTACATATATAAAATAGCAATGCAAGTCGCTACTTGGTACGATTGTAAACTACCACCTTGTCATATTACGATGGAGTCGGACATCCCGCTTGCTCGTGGTCTCGGAAGTAGTGCTTCGGCAATTGTGGCAAGTATTGAACTAGCAAATCAATTATGCCAACTAGAATTAACAGAAAAGGAAAAGTTAGACCTAGCTGTTAAAATTGAAGGTCATCCAGATAATGTCGCTGCTGCCTTGCTAGGCTCTTTTGTTATTTCCGTCAAAATGGCGGATGAAACGAGTTATAAAAAGTTACCTGGTTTAGATATGGATCTCGTTTTATACATCCCTTCTTTTGAATTAAAGACGGAAGATTCCCGTAAAGTCTTACCGGAACAATTTCAAATGAAAGACGCAGCTACTGCAAGTGGTATAAGTAATTTAATGGTTTCGTCTTTACTAATGGGAGACTATGAATTAGCGGGGAAAATGATGGAGAGCGACTTATTCCATGAAAGTTATCGAGCAAAGTTAATTCCGAACTATTATGAAATAAGAACTAAAGCTAGGGAGTTTGGAGCGTTCGGTACGGTAATTAGCGGTGCGGGTCCTACGATGATTTCCTTTGTCCCTAATGGAAAAGGAAAAGAAATCGCAACGAAAATGAAAGAAATTTTCCCTGATTACGAAATCGAAGCAGAACAAATTGATGAAAAAGGCTTATATGTAGAGAAGTTAACTTAATAATGTGATAGATTTATAAAGGTATTTAAGACTGGATTGAGTATTTAGAAAAACTCAGTCCAGTTTTTTGTAATTATTTATATCGTGAAATTGGCCTTGCGTTTTAACGCATTAATTTTGATGTCATAATGAAAAACAAGTCTTCACCGTTAGAATAATCTTACGGTAAAGAGGATGATAAACATTCCAGGAACCTTACCATTAAAACTCTCTCGCGGAAAAGATAGTAACAAAATTACAGGAAACCTTTCCGATAGAGCACGCCAGCGGAAAAGATGATAACAAAATTACAAGAAACCTTTCCGATAGAGCACGCCAGCGGAAAAGATGATAACAAAATTACAAGAAACCTTTCCGATAGAGCACGCCAGCGGAAAAGATAGTAACAAAATTACAGCTAAACTTATCGATGGACAATCGTAATTAAAGACTTAAATAAAAATTGAAGCTTAAATTAGACTGGCTATACCTTTATAATATTAAATAAAACTTTACAAATTAAAAAACGTTGTTCCAGATTACATCGAACAACGTTTTAAAGGCTTATCTTCTTTGTAGAACTAGTGTATAACTTAGTTTTCTATTAACCGAGGACGGCTTGATCGCTTACTAGTTGTCGACCACGAATACGTTGGAATTCCTCTAACAATTGTGGAATGGTTAGTTTTTCTTTTTCTTTTCCTTCTACATCTAAAATAATTTGCCCCGCATCCATCATAATTAAACGATCACCCATATCTAAAGCTTGTTGCATATTATGTGTAACCATTAACGTCGTTAACTGAAACTTCTCAACGATTTCTGTCGTAAGTTCTGTGATCAGCTCCGCTCGAGCCGGGTCAAGTGCTGCTGTATGTTCATCAAGTAATAAGATATCTGGTTCTGTGAACGTCGCCATTAATAACGAAAGGGCTTGACGTTCCCCTCCTGATAAAAGTCCGACCTTGGCATTCAAACGATCTTCTAAACCTAAGTTTAAAGTACGTAAATGTTCGCGGAATAATTCTCTTCGCTTACGATTTACACCAATCCGTAAACTACGCTTCTTATTTCTGCCATAAGCGATTGCTAGATTTTCCTCAATTGTCATCGAGGGAGCCGTTCCGGCCATCGGATCTTGAAATACCCTTCCAATCATTTTCGAACGTTTATATTCTGGTAAATGACTTACTTCTTTTCCATTTATATATATGTAGCCTACATCAAAAGGTAAGTTGCCTGATATCACGTTCATTAACGTCGATTTACCAGCACCATTACCACCGATAATTGTAACGAACTCTCCTTTTTTAAGACGGAGGTTAATATTTTGTAGTGCTTTTTTCTCATCTAAGGTACCTTCATTAAAGGTTACTGAAATATGTTGTAAATTAAGCATTTCGAAATTCCCCCGCTTCGAGTTGTGCTTGCTTTTCTCTTCTCCGCTTCTTCTCTCGTTGCGATTGAATAATTTTCGGTGTAATTAGTGCAATAATAACAAGTACTGCTGTAATTAATTTCATATCACCGGTTTCGAGAAATTTCGACCGCAAAGCTAACGTAACGACAAAACGATAAACAATCGCTCCAAAAACTACAGCTAACGTGGCTCGGGCAATCGTTTTCACATCAAAGAGTGCTTCCCCAATAATGACTGACGCTAAACCGATAATAATCATTCCGATTCCCATACCGACATCGGCAAAACCTGAGCTCTGGGCAATGATTGCACCAGCAAGGGCTACAAGACCATTTGCTAGACCGATTCCAACGATAATTAAGTTATCCGTATTCGCCGAAAAGCTTCGAATCATCCGTTGGTTATCTCCTGTAGCTCTTAGCGCTAAACCGAATTCGGTCTTTAAATAATAATCAATTAACAGCTTTATTACAATAATAACAATAATCATGAAAAATAAGATTCCCCAAGTAGTCGGCACTCGCTCAATTCCCATCGATTGGAACAAACCGTTTATTACTTGGTCAATCCCCGTTCTTTCCCATATGTTTACAATTTGACTTTCGAGGGTCGTCTCTTGCAATAATGAGATTTGAGAACTACCCATTATACGAAGGTTAATAGAATAAAGAGCAATCATCATTAGAATCCCTGATAGCAATGGATTTATTTTACCTTTCGTATGTAAAAGACCGGTGCAAACACCAGCAATAAATCCCGCAATTGCCCCTAGAAGTGTCGCTATAATTGGTGAAATTCCATTCATGATCGAAACAGCAGCAACTGCGCCTCCCGTTACAAAACTACCATCTACGGTTAAGTCTGGGAAATCTAGAATACGAAAGGATAAATAAACTCCTAACGCCATAATTGCATACATTAGACCAGATTCAACTGCTCCAAATAATGATAGAAACATGGATATCCTCCGTTCTTACTGCCATATAAAGTAAAGAGGAAGCAGGACTTTAACCCGCTTCCACTCTATTGTACTAAATTAAAAAATAGAATGAAAGTTACATATTATTCCTCTGAAGTCTCGATAAATTCGGCCTCTTCATCCCACTCATCATTCCATTCTACTCCTTGAAGTTCTGCTGCTTCCTTATTAATAAAAAGTTGCATAGATGGTGGGTATTCGACGTTAATTTCAGATGGTTCCTTTTCTCCAGTTAGGATTTCAACAGCCATCTCACCGGCACGGTAACCAATTGTGTAATAATCGATTCCATACGTTGCAAAGCCACCCTTTTCTAACGAATCTGGCTCTCCAACAAATAGTGGAATCTGTTGTTCATTAGCAACTCCAATTACACTTTCTAAAGCGGACACAACAGTATTATCCGTAAAAATGAAAAACACATCGACATCGCCTGCTAAGGTCATCGTTGCTTGCTGTACTTCTGAAGAGTTCGCAACAGTACGCTCAAAAATTGTTAAACTCGTATCTTCCGCCACTTCTAAAATAGACTCTATTTGTGCAACAGAGTTAGCCTCTCCAGCATTATAAACAATTCCAACGTCTGATCCCTCAAAGTACTTATCGATAAATTCTATCGTCTTTACAATACTATCTGGATGTAAATCGACAACTCCGGTAATATTTTCACCAGGCTTGTCCATCGCTTCAACTAATCCTGCTGATATAGCATCTGTTACCGATGTAAATACAATTGGAATATCTTTCGTCGCATTTAATGCCCCTTCTGCACTTGGTGTAGAGTTAGCGAAGATTAAATCGACATCATCAGCAACAAAGTTATCAGAAATTGTTTTAACATTGTTTTGATCTGCTTGTGCATTTTGGTAATTATATTCGACATTTAAGCCTGCTTCCTCAATCGCAGCCTGAAAGCCTTCATATGCTCGGTCTAATGAAGGATGTTCTACAATTTGTGTTGCACCGATTACATAAGTTTCCCCTTCTGTTGTTTCCCTTCCATCTTCGGTCGCCGTTTCATCAGCATCATCACTACAAGCAACTAGTGCAAATAGTAAGACAATTATGGCAAATAAAAAAGATAGACGCTTTTTCATTCACTAATTCCCCCTAATATAAATTGTTATTATATTATAGCTAGATACTAATTCGCTTTCAAGTTTTAGCGCATTAAAGAGGTAAATTATGTTTACTTTTTTCTATTATAAAAAATCCCTACCATTATTTAAAAACATAATGGTAAGGATATGACGAAATTTATCTAAACATTCAGATAATTTTATGCAATAATTGTTTCAGTTTTGCAAGATTTATTCTATGTTTTTAAGGATATAGAAATACCGTTTGCTTTACGTGCGTTGTTTTCTACGACGGGGTTCTGGCATATCGCTCATCTCGTTAACAGAAACGACTTCTTCCACCTTCTTTTCAGGCTGCTCCCAGTACCGTTCATTTCCAGGTAAATCATCGAACCATGAAGCATCTTTCGGGCAATCTAACACCATAAATTCTCCATAATTACCATCGCGTGCTTGATGGAACTTAAGGTAAGCCTTGCCATCTTCTATTGCTAAAATTTCAATTTTTCCGGCTGTATGACTCATCGATAAACGAACTCGTTTTCCTAAACCAGAAGTGCGGGCTTTCGCTTCTTCGACTAAGTTATAAGCCTCTTCTAAAGTTAAAACGAAAGAGTCATTTCCTCGTACTGGACGGTTAATAAAGAAATAATATGGAGTGACTCCTGCCCAAGATAATTTATCAAGTAGTTCAGCTAACACTTCTGGATCATCGTTAATTCCTTTTAAGACTGGTGTTTGGTTGACGACAATTGCTCCAGCATCGTGTAATGCTTGGAACGCTTTATATGCTTCTTTTGTTATCTCTCTTGGGTGGTTAATATGAGCCATAATGTAAATTCGCTTTTCTGGAGTTGAGTGTTTGCGAATTACTTCAAGTAATTCTTCATCTTTGTAAATTCTCATAGGGTTGAAGGCCGGTAATTTTGATCCCACACGAATAATTTTCACGTGATCAATTTCACGTAACTGGCTGAAAATTGCATCTAAACGACGGGCGGCTAAAATAAGTGGGTCTCCACCAGTTAGTAGGACGTTGTTAATTTCAGGATGTTGTTTAATATATTCAATTCCAGGTTGTACATCAATTGTTGCTTCCTTAACGTCATTACGGAAAAGACGTTTACGGAAGCAGTATCGACAGTAAGCGCCACAAACTTCCGAAACAATTAAAAGGGCTGTTGTCTCATACTTATGTTGACAACCAGGTACTACGTAGTTCGTATCTTCATCCGATGCATCCCAGCGGCCATAATCGTTCAATTCATCTTCATTTGGAATAACTAATTTACGAATTGGATCATTAGGGTCGTCCCAGTCAATTAAATTTAAATAATAGTCGTTAACTCTGAAGACGAACTTGTCTGTTATCTTTTTTAACTTTTCCCTCTCTTCCTTTGGAATTTGCTCAATGCGATCAATGTCTGTTATATATCTTGGCATTGCCATTGTGCTACATTCCTCCTTTTATTTTTAAGTTGGATATACTCATCCTACTATCTAAAATTAACACAGAAAGAAAGATTGTCAAACTAGTTTATTGAATTTTCACACTTATTTAACGATTTATCCTTTTTTTATGAAAAATGTAAAAAAACCTTCATCTATGCATATTCGTTGACGAAGGTTTTTCATTATTTTTAAACGATTATATTAACTTATGTAGACTTTCTAACAATTGAACGACATCTCTAGAACTTTTCTCCAATTGTTCTAGTGCTCGGCGTGCTTCTTCATAATTTTCTTTATGGTAAGCCTCCACTGCTAAAGCAGCACATTGATGGACGTCCGAGTGCGGGTTTTCTAATTCCTTGAATTGCTTTAAGCTAGTAATACTGTCTGGTAAATCACCATAGTACCACTTGCCTAAGCGACAGTTTCGTTCAGAAACTACTTCTTCTTGCGAGATTTTTTCAAAGCCTAACAACATATTATAAATACGCCATTTCCATAATAAATGATCGGTAATTGCCATCTTAATGATATCTTTTGCATCTGTTACAATTTGCGTATCTAGTAAGCTTAAACGGTAACTATTCATCTCTTGACTCAAGTCATAAATTATACGAGCTGTCTCTTTAGATAGACGTTGCACATTTTCGCTTAAATCGTACATCGTTTCGTTGCGGTAACGTATATCTTCAATCGTCGAGGCCTGTTCTTCACTCATGCCAGCAATTTGCGTCGTTTCGTCATTAATTCGTTGCATCGTCACTATGATCTCTTTTAGTTCCTTTTCTGCAAGGCGTGACTGTTCAACGCTTCGTTCAACACTTTCACCAGTTTCTAACGTACGTTCTGTTACTTGATTAGAGACTGATTGTAATGTCTCCATATTGCAAATAATTTGTTCAACTTGATTTTTTGTATTTTCAGACAGCTTTCGAACTTCTTGAGCGACAACGGCAAAACCTTGCCCTGCTTCGCCAGCACGAGCAGCTTCTATACTTGCATTTAATGCTAATAAATTTGTTTGTTCAGCTATTTCTTCAATAATATTAATTATTTTATACGTTTGCTCTACTTCGTTATTTAATCTATCAATATCTTGTCTGACCGTATCGTAGACTGTTCCCACCTCTTCAATATGTTGTAATGCTCTTTGAATAACTTCTTCGCTTTTTTCAGCGACGACTACGGCTGAACGTGTTTCTTGAGCTACTTTTACCGTATGGTCAGATACGCCTTGAATAGAAGTGCTCATCTCTTCCGTCGCAATCGAAACCGTATGGGCTTCTTTCATTTGCTTATCCATCGTTTCGATTAATGCTTGCGACACATCGAGTTCTGTTACTCCATTAATAATTCCTGATATTTGATGGAGGAAGGTTCTAAATGTAGATTCAGTATATATATCTATGATTAACTGTTGATCAAAGGCTGCTAACTTTTGTATCGCAACGTTACACGCGAGCATTTCCTTCGGTTTTCGGTGTAATTTTCTCATTATAATCGTCGTGAAACATTGAGTTAACAATTGATGGGCCATTATAAAATAGTTAGAAGCTAAGTTTATTTTGCTATGAACAATTCCAACCTTTATTCGCGATTGAATATATTGTTCATCAATTTCACCACTGAAAAATTGCTCGATATATGTATGCATCGTTCTTTTTAACCGTTCAACGTTGGAGTTTTTTCTAATAATTTGTTTTAAATGCTCATTTTGTAATATATTTTCATAGAAGTACTCAATAATTGGACCTATTTCTGGTAACACATACGTTCCAGCATATGTAATGTCCTTTAATGTTTGTTGATTAATATTTAGAAATTGTAATTTTTCCATTGATCGTTCGTCTACTTGTAATTTTGTTCCCTCTTGTACTTCTATATAGCTTTTCCAATTATAAACTTTACGTTTAAACACTTTTGCTACTCTCCCTCCAAAAACAATCACGCTATTACATTATAAGACAAATCAACTATAAATTTCATCATTTTTGTGAAAAATTTCTATCATTTTGAAGCTTTAGGCGTAAGTATAAGTTGTAACTACTTCAAAAGTCTTTAAACTATTCGATTCGAGGTTCTAGATGAAATGTAAGTGAATTTTGTGATGATATTTTTGTAGAGCGTCTTTAGATAGGGCTATTTACACTTACTAATTTACGTTTCCTACTTTTTACTTATTTCGAATTTAAAACGTAGTTATCTAATAGCTGTTTCGTAACATCTGGCTTTAAATAGGCAGATCCCCTATATACAGTGCGGATTGCATCGATTAGATCGGATTCTGTATTACTCTTTAATAAAAACCCTAAGGCCCCTGCCTCTAATGAACGAAAAGAAGTGTCTTTTCTATCGTCTGAAGTTAGAATAATTACTTTAATTGAACTATTTCTTCGTAATATTTCTTTCGTTGCTTGTAGTCCATCCTTCCGAGGCATATGAATATCCATAATGACGATATCAGGTTGTAAATTTAAAGCCTTTATCACTGCCTCCTCTCCGTTCTTTGCATTTGCGATGACCGACATGTCATCCTTTTCATTAATCATATGAGTTAGCCCCCGCCGAATAATATCATGATCGTCAGCTATAAGTATACGAATCATTAACTTTACCTCCTTTTTTCATGCGTCATACGTCCTTGTTTTAACCAACTTTATATCATTATATTGTATTGAGTTATCTATTTCCAAGAAAAAACATTTTTTCCGCCCGATAATCTTAGGTCTTTAGACTTGAGGAAATGTTAAAGTTTATTCACAAATTGATGAAATGAAACACATAAGGTAAGACTAAATTTAACGTTAAAAAAGAAAGTATTGTATAATGAGAGACGAAAAGAGGGATTGTTCATGTCGAGGTTAATGTATATTATTATCGTTATTGCATTTTTAGATACGTTTATTCAATTACCTATCATTACACCTTATTCCTTAAGCTTAGGTGCATCCTATACGCTGAGCGGAGCAATCGTTGCGGTATATTCCTTTACGAATATGATCGGTAACATTTTAGGTGGACATTGGATCGATCGATTCGGTAGAAAGAAAATGTTATTTACCGGAATGGTCGCTGTTTTCATCATTTTATTATTTTACCCATTAGCAAATAATGGTTGGCAACTGTTCGTTGCTCGTTTCTTGCACGGATTAGCAGGTGGGATTTTAATTCCTGCAGCCTTTGCTTATATCAGTGACCAGTCCGTCGGAGCAACTCGCGGTAAAACGATGGCTTATACCGGAGCAAGTATCGGAATTGCTGCGATTGTTGGACCAGCAATCGGAGGTATTTTAGCTGCTCGAGCATCGATTGAAAGTGTCTTTTTATTCGTAGCCGCTCTGTTTTTTATTTCTTCGATTATCGTCTATATTTTCATAAAGGAAACGTTCGTTTCTACAGAACGAGGGAAGTTTAACTTTAGGGAATTTATCCCACTTGTAAAACATCCGTTAATTTTATTAGCTTCTTTCGCCGCTTTTGCATTAATGGTAAGTAACGGTACGTTAGCTTTTGCACTCCCCCTTAATGTAGAAGTGATGGACCGTTCAACAGAAACGACCGGAATGTTATTAAGTACGTTTGGCATTATGGCGTTAATTATTTTCCTTACCCCATTAAATAGAATTTATGATCGCTTTAAAGCGAACCATTTAATCATTGCGGGCTTGTCTTTCATCGGAATAGGGATGATCATTTTAAGTTTGAAAGCAAGTTTTATCAGTAACTTTATTGCGATGGTCATTTATGGAACTGGTTTTGCGTTTATTTTCCCATCGATGAACAAAATTATCGCCGAAGCCTCTTCAAAGGTCGATCGTGGAAAAGCTTATGGCATTTTTTATGCCTTCTTCTCCTTAGGGGTCGTCGCCGGTTCATCCTTCGCCGGATTGTTTGCCGATATTTTAGGTTTACCATTTTTAATGAGTGCAGTCGTAATGTTTAGTACGGCGTTTCTCATTTTCGTTATTTCAAAAAAAGCGTCTAATTAAATTTAACTAATTCAATAAAAAACGATTGCGCGTATCTTTCTTTTTAATACGTACAATCGTTTTTTTCTATGGAATTATAAATTTTCTGTATGAAAGCCGATTTCTTTCATCCATTCGATTGCAATTCGCTTTTCTTCCGTGGATAAAGGTGTAAACATTTGGGCGATTGCACGACGGTGTTCTGGAAATATCCGTGCAATAAGTTCTTCACCTTCTTCTGTTAACGTTGCATGAGTCACCCGACGGTCTTTCGGACAAGCTTGTCGCTTTAAAAAGCCTTTCTTTTCTAACTGATCAATGACATACGTAATACTACTACTTGCTAGGAGTACCTTTTTTCCAATTACTTGAATTGGTTGAGCTCCCTTATGGTATAGCAATTCTAACACGGCAAATTCTGTTAAGTTTAAGCCGTGACGCTTTACATCTTCTGTCGCCTTTTTCCGTAGTTCTTCAAGTGCACGGTTAATAACGATAAAAAGTTTTAACGATAACTCTTCATCTGTTGACTGAGCTTTATCCTTTTCCATATCGTTCATCCTTTTTCTTTCGTTTCAGTTCACCTTTATTCCCACTTATACGGTGTTTCTTGATATACGTAATAGTTTAACCAATTAGAGAATAATAAGTGGGTATGGGCTCGCCACGTATTGAGTGGCTCTTCTTTCGGATTATCATTTGGGAAATAGTTCTCTGGCATATGAATATCTAAACCTTTTGCTAAATCTCGCTCATATTCATCCCGTAAAGTCGTTGCATCGTATTCGAGATGTCCGGTCACAAAAATATGTTTATTGTCTATCGATTTTAATAAAAAAAGCCCTGCATCTTCAGAGGTTGATAAAACTTTTAATTGTGGATTTTTATCAATATCTTCAATTTTCGTTTCGGTATAGCGAGAATGGGGAGCTCGAAATACATCTTCAAAGCCTCGAACGAGTTGAATCGTCTTATCTTCTACAGTATGGGTATAAATACCGGATAACTTTCGCGGTAAAGGATATTTGTCAATTCCATAATGATAATATAAAGCGGCTTGGGCTCCCCAACAAATATGAAAGCAGGAGGTGACATGGGTTTTGGTCCATTCCATAATCATCGTCAGTTCTTCCCAATAGTTCACATCCTCAAAAGCTAAGTGCTCTACAGGAGCGCCGGTAATAATCATCCCATCAAAACGACGATGTTTAATTTCATCGAAGGTATAGTAAAACGTATCTAAGTGAGATTTGCTTACATTTTTTGATTTATGAGTAGCAGTATGTAAAAATTCCACATTTACTTGTAAAGGTGTATTTCCTAACAGTCGCAATAATTGCAATTCTGTTTTTTCCTTTTCCGGCATTAAGTTTAAAATGATAATATTCAGTGGACGAATATCTTGTGAAAGGGCACGCTCTTCATCCATTATGAAAATGCGCTCTTGTTTTAGCAACTCCCTTGCCGGTAATCCTTTTGGAATATTAATAGGCACGATTAGCCTCTCCTTTATACTGTTTTCATTCTTTTCATTATTATAGCGTTAATAAGTTGTAAATCATAACATTTTGCTACCTTTTTTATAAAGCGAGCTTTTTTACAAAGTTTTAAAAGTTGCGCTTTATTTTTAGATGTGATAGTATGTTTGAACGTAATGACCATTTCGTTCATTAGGTCAATTCCAGGAGGGACAATTATGGCAATAGACCGGAAGGCTGAAATTATTAAAGCTGCGACAGAATCCTTTTCGTTATATGGATATAAAAATACGACGATTGATCAAGTCGCCCGTTTAGCAAATGTCGGAAAAGGGACGATTTATACATTTTTTAAGAATAAGGAAGAACTCTTTAACGAAATCGTCTTTACACTTTTTGACGATATGCAAAAGACAGCCAACGAAGCAACACGAAAGGATCGACCTTTTCGGGAAAATGTGCATCATGCTCTTTTTAATATGCTCGAATATCGGCGGGAGCACCAATTAATGATTAAGCTTTTCCAAGAAAAGCGTGATTTAGGTACTCCGGCCGTGCAGACAATAATCGAAAAGTTCGAACAGTCGATCTTATCCTTTATTGAACAGAAAGTAAATTTAGCAATTGAACGTGGTGAAATTCGCGACTGTGATTCGAGAATTACCGCTTTTATCATTTTAAAATTGTATATTGCGTTAATTTTCGATTGGGAAAATTACCATGACCCATTAACTAAGGAAGACATTGCTAATTTATTTGAATTTTATTTGTTTCATGGATTATCTCGATAATCCAGTTATTTTTACACAAAAATGACTAATTGAACATTTTGGTCATTTGTTGTCAAAGGGGGAAAACAGTCATGTTTAGAAATTTCTTTAGTAAGGAATCTTTTGCCGTATTAAAAGATCGGAAACTGATGATTGCTATTACAGCCGTCATCTTTGTTCCGTTATTATATGCAGGTATGTTTCTTTGGGCCTTCTGGGATCCCTACGATCGCCTCGATGACATCCCTGTAGCAATTGTAAATGAGGATGTACCTTATGAATCCGAAGGAGAAACGTACGAATTAGGGGATGAACTTGTCGATAAATTAAAGGAAGAAGATGAATTCGACTTTCATTTCGTCGAGCGACAAGAAGGGTATAAAGGATTACAAGATCAAGATTATTATATATTAATTGAGATTCCGGCAGACTTTTCACGTAATGCGACAACCTTAATGGATGATCATCCGGAAAAGCTACGCCTCCGTTACGTGCCGAATGAAAGTTATAACTTCCTTGCCTCACAAATTGGTGAAACGGCAATGTTACAAATCGAAATGGCCTTAGAAGAAAAGATTATCGAGACGTACACTGAGACGATGTTCGATAAAGTAGATGAGGTTGCTGAAGGACTTGAAGATGCAGAGGAAGCTACCGAAAAATTAGACGATGGAGCAAAAGAGTTACAGGAAAACACTCATTTATTAAAAGATCATCTCGCTACTTTAGCAGAAAAATCAATTGAGTTCGTCGATGGATCTCATGCTTTAAAGGACGGCGCTAGCGAACTAGCCGATGGGACAAACACACTACAAAACGGTGTAAATCAATTATACGATGCAAGTGGCCAACTATTAAATGGTGCGAAAGACTTGCAAGAAGGTCAAGAAAAGTTAGACAAAGGAATAAAGCAAGCCGATGCAGGGGTCAGAGAATTAAAAGATAACGTGCCTGCTTTAATAAATGGTACTGAGCAATTTAAGTTTGGTTTAAGCCAATTTGAAAACGAACTCCCAGGACAAATAGCTAAACAAATTGATGGAGCCCTTACCCAAGGTGGAAAAGCACTAGAAGAAGGTATCGCTGAATTAGAAAAAGGAATTATCGCAGGGCTTGGAGCAAGTACAAATAATCCCAGCGGTCTAGCCGCACAACTTTCTAAAGGAATTGTCACGCAAATTCATCAAGAGTTAGATCAAGTTGGAGATAAGGCAACAGAAGCTTCTAATGAATTAGCTAGGGAATTATCTATAACCTTAGCTACTGAAATAAATCAAAAAAATCAACAAGTAATTATCGACTTGCAAGAAGCCTTAAGGAAGGCCGGTCTACCTGAAGAACAAATCGAACCTATCATTAAGAAAATCGCCGAAGAAAGTCCAAACGAAGAGCAGCTACAAAAGACTTTACAAGAACAAATTAAGCAAGGAATAAATTCAAAACTACCTAATGTAAATGATGCAATTTCTAATAAAAAGGACCAAATTGAACACGACATTACCGAGGGGGTCTATGGTGCCATAGGCCAAACAGAAAAGCAAGTTGAATCTGGATTTAACCAATTTACAGAACAAGTGATGGGTAGCCTTAACAGTGCAACAGGTGATATAGAAAGTTTAATCGCTCAAGGGACAGCACCTGTTTTTACACAGTTCCAAAACGGAATTGGCGATCTCCAAAAGGGTCAAAAGGCTTTGCAAACTGGAATTGGTCAGTTAGCTAATGGTACAAGTGAGTTAACAAGCGGAGCCACCCAATTAAAAGATGGTCAACAACAATATGTGTCTCAAATGACTTTATTTACTGAGAAATTCCTCGAAGCTAAAGAGGGGGTCACCGCTCTAAAGAATGGTTCCAATGAACTTCTAGATGGGATCATCCAACTAGAAGATGGAGCTAAACAGTTCCAAGATGGTACAGCAGAATTGGCTGAAGGATCTGAAAAACTAGCCAAGGGAACCGATGAATTAAAAGAAGGTACTGAAGAATTTAACGAAGAGATGTCTGAAGCTGTCGAGGAAATTAATGATGTCGAGGCCGATGAAGACACATACAATATGATGGCAAATCCAGTAGAAGTAGATAATGAGAAAATTAATGAAGTACCGAATTACGGAACAGGGTTTGCACCTTACTTCTTATCCTTAGGTTTATACGTCGGGGCATTATTACTTTCTATCGTATATCCGTTACGAGAGCCTTCAGTTGTACCAACAAGTGGTTTCAACTGGTTCTTACGTAAAACGATTGGTTTGGGTATTATCGGTGTATTACAAGCCCTAATCGCAGCAAGTGTACTACTTTTCGGCTTGAAAATTGAAGTAGAAAGTGTGCCACTGTTTTATCTGTTTGCAATCTTTACGAGCTGGACCTTTATTGCTTTAATCCAGTTCTTGGTTACTTGCTTCGATGACCCGGGTCGCTTTATGGCAATTATCGTGCTTATTTTACAGTTAACGACGAGCGCAGGAACTTTCCCATTAGAGTTAATTCCTGAAGTGTTGCAAGCCTTCAATGCCTTTTTACCAATGACTTATTCCGTTGCAGGATTAAAAGCGGTAATCTCTAGTGGTGAGTTCGGCGTCATGTGGGTAAATAGCGGAATCTTAGCGATTTTTACGATTCTGTCCCTATTATTAACCCTATCTTATTTCATCGTTATGTTTAAGCGAAAATTTGCAACGATGCAGGAAAGTGCGTAAAACAAACATTATCTGTAGCAACATACAAAAAATTCAACTTTAAAAAATAGTAAGTGAAAGCTCGCCTGAATTCCTATATATTAAAGGAATTCAGGTTCTTTTTTAAATTTTCGAGTTGATTTACATTTTGAAAAGTTTATTTTATCTATCTTAAAGCTATGTAAACAATCAACATTTTGCTAATATGTACACAAAATTGTGGGTAAATGTGGATATATTGTTCAAATCCTTAAATATCAACTATTTTAATTGTGTATGATTTTTGTGGATAGATCTGTGGATAGTGTGTATAATTCTGTTGTTTTCAATTAAATCAATGTTAAATTACCTTTTTGTTGTGGATAAGTGGTGGTTTGTTATATTTTAATATTTTAATGTTCCGTTTATTTTAGATTAGCTCCACTTAAATGACGCTTATTGTTATAATAAGATTAATTACAACTATTAGGAGTGAAGGTCTTGGTTCAAAAAAGGGAGACTTGGTTTTTACTACAGACAGAGCCCCTTGATGCAGCAGTGAATATGGCAATCGATGAGGCTCTACTTCTTTGGCACAGTAAAGGGAAGATTAAACCAACGATTCGCTTTTATCAATGGAAAAAGCCGAGTTTATCAATTGGCCATTTCCAACAAATTAATTCCTCGATTAATTTAGATCATGTAAGGCAACTAGGATGTCAGCTCGTTCGACGACTAACTGGTGGAAGTGCCGTCTTACACGATGAAGAGTTAACTTATAGCATCGTCGTGAGTGAAAATCATCCAAAGATTCCAAAGACGATTGAACAGGCTTATTTCGTTCTTGCGCAAGGGATTGTACAAGGCTATCGTAACTTAGGAGTCGATGCAGAAATTTTACAACAGCAACTAACTGCTGACCGTTCTGCAGTCTGCTTTGAGACCCCGGCAATTTATGAATTAGTCGTTAACGGAAAAAAAGTAAGTGGTAATGCCCAAACGAGAAAAAACGGAGTACTATTACAACACGGATCGATCCCCTTTCGTTTTCATGAAGATTTCTTATTTAAATTATTTCAGTTCCCAGATGAAGAAACTAGATTACAAAAAAAGAAACAATTTAAAGAAAAAGCTGTCAGTTTATATGATATCTCATCTAAAAAATTTACCTATGAAGAGGTCGAAGCCGCCTTTTACAAAGGTTTTACCGATGCTTTACAAGTAGACACTAAACCATTCACCCTATCTAAAACTGAGTGGGACTTTATTTACCATTTAGCTAATACAAAGTATCGTTCCTCGTCTTGGACTTTCAGGCGTGAGAGTGATAAAACTATAGGAGGCATTTAACATGGCTAAACATCAAGAACATATGCGCAAGCCAGACTGGTTAAAAATCAAAATTAATACTTCTGATTCGTATAAGCAATTAAAAAGGTTAATGCGAGAAAAAGAATTAAATACCGTATGTGAAGAAGCGAAATGTCCAAATTTACACGAATGTTGGAGCGAGCGAAAAACAGCTACTTTTATGATCTTAGGAGATGTATGTACCCGAGGCTGTCGATTCTGTGCCGTTAAAACCGGTATTCCTAACGAACTTGACTGGCGTGAACCGAAACGAGTTGCCGAATCAGTGCAAATTATGGGCCTAAAACATGTAGTAATTACTGCGGTAGCCCGCGATGATTTAAAAGATGGTGGGGCTGCTGTTTTTGCCGAAACAATTCGCCAAGTACGAGCGTTAAATCCGCTTACGACAATTGAAGTTTTACCTTCTGATATGAAAGGTGATTACGAGAGTTTAAAAACATTGCTTTCTGCAGGTCCAGATATTTTTAACCATAATATTGAAACAGTTCGTCGTTTAACAAAACGCGTACGAGCTATTGCTACTTACGATCGTTCATTACAACTATTAAAACGAGTAAAAGAAGTCGCCCCTTACATACCGACAAAATCGAGCATGATGCTCGGGCTTGGAGAGACGAAAGAGGAAATTTTAGAAGCAATGGATGATCTGTTAGCTCACGATGTTGATATTTTAACATTAGGTCAATATTTACAACCGACGAAGAAGCATCTCGATGTCGTTCGTTATTATCATCCAGATGAATTTAAAGAGTTAAAGGAAATCGCCCTAGAAAAAGGTTTCACACATTGTGTTTCTGGACCGCTCGTTCGTTCTTCTTATCACGCCGACGAACAAGTATCTAAAGAAACGATTCAGCGTCGGATTCAATATATGCGTGGATATGAAGAAACAGAAAAGAGACCTGTCGACTTTTCATTAAAAGATATGTTGCCTGAGGAATAAATTAAAGAGCCTCCCTTCTTACTAACGACTTAAAGAAGGTTCGAGGCTCTTTTTTATGCTTGCAAAATCGAATGGATTATATGTTTCGAATCCCATTCTCCAAGGGATAAAAACGTAATCGGATATCGTTTTGGAAAAATTCGTTGATGAATTTCTTTCTCTGATAAGCCTTTCTCTGCTAGATGTAATACTTTGTCACGCAATTCCATTAAGTAGGATAATTTCTCCTTTAAAGCTACTCTTCCATCTTTGACGTAGCCAGCATGACAGCAAAACATTTCCTCAAAGTCATAGGTTAATAATCTTTTGATCGAGTCGATAATTTGTGGAATACTCTCATCTCTTAAAATTAGTTTCGTCTCGGGATGAACAAACAAATCACCAGAAAATAGTTGTCCTGTTTCTTCGTTTATAAAGGAAACGTGATCTGTTGCATGACCTGGTGTTTCGATTACTTTCCACGTTGCCGAGCGCGATTGAAACGTATCTCCAAGGGGCTTAGCTTGAAAGGCAGCACGCACACCCCAAAATGCTTTTCGATAAAAAGGGTATTTTGCCCGCTTCGTACAACTCTCGATAAGTAATGGATGCATAAAAATCGGGACATTGTATTGCTGCTGTAAATAAGCTGCACCACCTGAATGATCTTCATGATGATGAGTTAGTACGACTTGGTCGATATCGTGAGTATCGAAAAAGGGCTTAAACTGCTTAAACAGAGATGGAGATCCAGTATCAATTAATACACCATCAGTATAAAATGAATGGACGTTTAAACGGACGGGTCCCATCGTTATTTTTCCATTTAAATAATGGACATTACTTACTTCTCCTGAAGAGGACGCTTTATTAAAAAGCAAAGTATCCCTCCTAGCTTTTGAGCGTTTACAACAGTATATCATAAAATGAATAATCCTCCATTTTCCACTTGGAAATTATCTCGTACTAGCTTTTTGCTAAAACTTTGTCTATACTTGGTATTTGTGAGCATTCTCACCGTTGTTCGAAACCATCCAACGTAAAAAATACTAAGGAGGAAAATTGAATATGACAGGAAGAACGTTAGTCACCAATGCCCTAGTTGGTGCATTATATTTCGTCGTCACTGCCGTAGTTGCGCCGTTTGGTTTTTTAAACATTCAGTTTCGACTTTCTGAACTTTTTAACCATTTAGTCGTCTATAACAAAAGGTACTTTTACGGTATTGTGATTGGTGTTATTATTGCAAACTTAGTCTTTTCACCGACGAAAGCTGATTTAATCTTTGGAGTGGGACATACTGTCATATCGTTAGGGATTACGATTTACTTGAGTAAATTTATTGAAAACAGAGTAACCCTAATGATTATAAACTCGTTTGTCTTCTCCTTTAATATGTTTATTATTGCTTACATGTTAAAAGTCTTCGTCGGGCTTGACGATGGGTTTATGTTTCTATGGTTAACTCTTGGAATAAGTGAGTTTATAACGATGATGGTTGCAATTATTATCATTTATTTATTAGCTAAACGAATTCCTTTTGAAAAGTTAGTTTAAGATAAACTTTATAAAATGAAAAAAGCGATGTACTGCTTCGAGCAGTGCACCGCTTTTCTATTAAAAACTTACTACATATCTTGGAAAAAGTTAGGGAAATATTGTTCTAGCTTTTGTTTTATTTCTTGGGCTGATTTTCCGATACTTGCTTTTACCGCTGCTAAATATGAGCCTTCTACAAGTGGAGCTTCGACGATTTCAACATCCGGTAGCTCTTTTAATTCTAGAGCTAAGCTTGCATTCATTTTTGCGCTACCTATGTCGTAAAAAATAAGCGTCGAACCCTCTTCTTCAATCTCTTCTAGCGCCTTGCAAATTGTAGCTACATCAGTGCCAATCTCTCCGTTTGCTGTACCACCAATGGCAACGACTTTAATATTGGTAGCAACTTGTTCGATCATCTCCTTTAGACCGTTAGCTACTTCTCTACTATGGGAAATAAGCATAAGATTAACATATTCTTCCATTTTGTTTCTCCTCGCACACTTCCGCCAAGGAAGCGAAAAAATAATATGTAGAAGCAGCACCTGGGTCGATATGTCCTAGCGAATGCTCTTCATATAGCGCTGCCTTTCCTTTCATCGCTATGGATGTTTTCGTTTTGTTCATCGCTCGCCTGGCGCTTTGTTCAATTAGTGAAGCTTGTGGGAATTCCTCCGAGCTTTGAAATAATTCAACTAAATCGATCCAAACATCGAGTAACGTTTTTTCACCGTATTCGACATTACCCCGTTCTTTAATTCCTTCAACCGCTTCACTTATCGCTTCGGTGAACGCTGAGTGATCGATTCGATTCTTTTTTTCAAAAACGGAAGCCATTCGCAAAAAAGCCGTTGCATATAATATGCCGGACGCCCCACTAACTGTCATTAATAACACCATCGCACTGCGTCGAAACACTTGTGCAGTAGTTGTGATATCTTCCTTTTTCGCATGATGCAAAAGCTTAGACACGGCAGTAAAACCTTTTGCAATATTGTCGCCATGATCTCCATCGCCGATTTGTGTATCGAGGGCTGTTAAATATTGTTTATTTATCACTACTTTATTAGTCATTTTCGAAAACCAATTTATGGCGTCCTCTGCTTGAAAATCCATTCGCCGGCCTCCTAGCAATCATTTAAACGATGGTTATAGATACGTTTTCTAATAGGAACAAGCATTATTTTACATAGTTTTTATTAGATTGTAAATGATTTCGGTTTTTGAAGTTTAAGCTTTGGTTACTTTCTCTTCTATTTAAAAGCTCGTGTCGCTTCGACTGCCTTTTGCCAACCGGTGTATAATTTATTTCGCTCTTTTTCGTTCATTTTCGGAGTAAAAGTTGCATCTTTTTTCCACAATTCAGTAATCTCTTCTTTACCTTGCCAAAAATCTACTGCCAATCCTGCCAAATATGCAGCGCCTAATGCGGTTGTTTCTTGAATAATAGGCCGATCTACTGGAACACCTAGTAAATCACTTTGAAATTGCATTAAAAAATCATTGCTCACAGCGCCCCCGTCTACTCTTAAAGAGGTTAAATCGATTGCTGAATCAAGCACCATTGCATCTAATACATCTTTCGACTGGTAGGCGAGTGACTCTAGTGTGGCGCGGACGAAATGATCTTTCGTTGTCCCTCGGGTTAAACCGAAAATTGCCCCTCTAGCAGCACTGTCCCAATAAGGTGTTCCTAAACCAACAAAAGCAGGTACCATATAGACACCATCAGTTGAGGAAACGTTTAATGCATGTTGTTCACTTTCAGCGGAAGTCTCAATCATCCTTAAACCGTCACGAAGCCACTGAATTGCAGAACCAGCGATAAATACACTTCCTTCTAGAGCGTATTCCACCTTCCCGTCGAGTCCCCAGGCTATTGTCGTTAAAAGGCCATTCTTAGATTTAACCGCTTGCGAACCTGTATTCATCAGCATAAAACAACCAGTTCCATAGGTGTTTTTTGCCATACCTTGTTCGAAGCATGCTTGACCAAAAAGGGCTGCCTGTTGGTCACCTGCAATTCCTGAAAGCGGCACTTCATAGCCAAAGAAATGATGGTTTACTGTTTCGGCATATACTTCTGAGGAAGAACGTACCTCCGGAAGCATCGAGCGTGGCACATTCAAGATTTCTAACAGCTCTTCATCCCAATCTAAATCGTAAATATTATACATTAAAGTACGGGATGCGTTGGAGTAATCGGTGACATGCACCTTGCCTCCTGAAAGGCGGTAAATAAGCCATGTATCGACGGTACCAAAAAGGAGTTCGCCTTTTTCTGCCTTTTCCCTTGTTCCTGGTACATTGTCTAAGATCCATTTCACTTTCGTGCCTGAAAAATAGGGGTCGATTAAGAGGCCTGTTTTGTCGCGGAAAGTTTGCTCATAACCCGCTGTCCGTAATTCTTCACAAATTTTCTCCGTCTGACGGGACTGCCATACAATCGCTTTATGTACTGGTCTTCCGGTAGCTTTTTCCCAAACAATTGTCGTCTCCCGCTGGTTTGTAATACCGATACTTGCTACTTCAGCAGGTTGTGCATCTGCAATTCGAAACACTTCCGCAATACAAGCAAGGGTCGATGTCCATATTTCATTCGCATCGTGTTCTACCCAACCAGGCTTTGGGAAGAATTGTTCGAACTCTTGCTGGGCAATTCCCACAACTTCACCTTGTTTATTGAATAAAATTGCCCGTGAACTAGTCGTTCCCTGGTCAATCGCTAATATATATCGCTTTTCCATTCTCTTATCCTTTCTTCCTGTTTTACAACGTTTTCATTATTTTCATTTTAACAAGTACACTTCATTTATCGCAACTAGAAAATTTGACGAGATAAGTACTTTTTATTAAAGAAAAAATAGAAATATAGTGAAAATGAACGCTAAACTAGATGGCAATCACTTTTTATTCATCGATGAACTTAGGGATAGACTAACAATAATTAATGCAACATAAAGTCAGTATATAACGATGAGCTAAGTTTCGATTCAAATTCTTTTTTCTTCTGTCATAAAATAGTTCATTTTGCTAAATTAAGTTTATTTTTAGGAATTATCATGATAAACTCGTAGCTTGTCGAAAGCCAGAAGTTAGAAAGTGCATAAGGGAAAAGTCTCCACTTGCATGTTGAATTAAGCAAAAACCTAGTGTTTATGTAGACACTTTAAATTTCGTAAAATAACTAACATTTTTGACGGTATTTTCTACTAGAAAATAAAAAAGATACGAGCATCTTCTCCCGTATCTTCTGTATCATCAAGATTTAACTTTTTATGTATTTCTTTCATTCATACACCAATGGATTAACTTAGTCCATCCTTCCAAATTAGTTGGCTGTATGTTTTAACGCTTTCTTAATATTTAACTAGTTTGTCTTTTCCCGAAGTTGTTCTTGAAGCTGTCGCAATGATTGGTCGAGACGTTCGGCTAAATCTTCTAACCCTTCTCGGCGAGATAAGGATGAATCTACATATAAAGGCTCGCCTATAATAATGCGGGGTTTTTTACGTTGTAGCATTTCTTTAAAATTGTTCGGCCCTATGTATGCTGCGGGAACGATTGGAGACTTGGAATGAATCGCAATGGTAACGGCTCCTCGTTTTAGCGGTACATCTTCCGTCGTTCTCGTGCCACTAGGAAAAATACCGACTACTTTATTTTCTTTGATTAGCTGTCGAGGTATTTTAATTGAACTTGGGCCTGGATTTTCCCGATCGACGGGAAAGGCGTTTAAGCCTGTCATTAACCAACGTAAAAAACCATTGCTAAAGAGTTCTTTTTTCGCCATATAATGAACACGAATAGGATAAACAGCTATTCCTAACCATAAAATATCTATCCAACCGGTATGGGTACAAGCGAGGACGTAGCCTTTTTCCTCGGGAAGTTTTTCTTTGCCGAATACTTTTAACCGACCAAACAAACTTAGAACAAATTTTACAACGTAATACGCTAATCTATACATAGTAAAACCTCTCGTATTAAGTATTTTATAATGTGTTGGATTTGCATACTTAGCTAGTAATTTCTTTTATTACCTCGACTAATTCCGAGGCATATTTATTACATAATTCTTCTGTTTCCGCTTCAATCATAACGCGAATTAATGATTCAGTTCCTGATGGACGAACGAGGACTCTACCGGAATTTGCCAAATGGGTTTCTACATCTTTAATCTTTGCTTGTAAGCGTTCATCCTGCATTACTTGTTCTTTATCTATTACGTTGACGTTTTTTAACACTTGAGGATAGACTGGCATTTCACTTGCTAAGACTGACAAGGGTTTACCAGTTTCCTTCATAATATGCAATAACTGAATTCCTGTTAACATACCGTCGCCACTTGTCGAATGTTCACGGAAAATAATATGACCAGACTGTTCTCCACCTAACATAAAGTCACCTTCAAGCATTTTCTCAAGGACGTATCGATCACCTACATTCGCTGTTATTACTTCAATCCCTTTTTCCTCCAATGCACGGTAAAAGCCGAGATTACTCATTACTGTAGCGACGACAGTCTTATTAGGAAGACGATTTTGTTCCTTTAGATAAGTAGCGCAAATATACATAATTTGGTCACCATCGACGATATTACCCTTTTCGTCTACAGCGATTAAACGATCCCCATCTCCGTCGAAGGATAAGCCCACATCTAACTCTTTTTCAAGCACTAATTGTTGTAATTTCTCGGGACTGTTTGAACCACATCCGTCATTTATGTTTGTACCGTTCGGATTGTTTCCGATGACATAGGTTTCTGCCTCTAAATCTGCAAATAAATGAGCAGCTAAACTAGCTGTTGCTCCATTAGCACAGTCCAAACCGACATGAAACGATTCAAAACTATTATCGACCGTTTCTTGTAAATAGGATAAATATTTTTGTGAACCTTCATAGTAATTACTAATTGTTCCGATACCTTCTCCAACAGGACGTGATAAAGCATCTTCCGTCTGATCCATTAATTGTTCAATCTTCGCTTCATCTTCATCGGATAATTTATAACCATTGGGACCGAATATTTTAATCCCGTTATCTTCAAATGGATTATGGGAGGCTGAGATCATAATGCCCATATCTGCTCCCATTACTTTTGTTAAGTAGGCAACTCCAGGGGTTGTAATAACTCCTAGACGCATTACTTCTGCACCGCTCGACAGTAATCCAGCAACTAACGCCCCTTCGAACATCGGACCAGATAAACGAGTATCACGTCCGATTAAAACTTTCGCTCTCTGATCATTTTGAGCATATAACGCTCCACCAATTCGTCCCAATTTGAATGCAACTTCAGGGGTTAGAGTGTCATTTGCAACGCCTCTAATACCATCTGTTCCAAAATATTTACCCAACGTATACAACTCCTTTTAAAACTATAAAAGACCTCTACGATTATTGAACCATTACCGTTACGGATTCAATATTTGGTTCTAGTGTAATTCCTTCAGGGCCTTCTACATTTACATTTACTTTATGTCTACCTTCAGTTAAATCGTTTAATGTAACGAAGGCTTTTATATCAGCTTTCTTTAAACGGTTTATTTGATGATCTAAACCGAAGGCTTGTACGTTTAAAACTCCATCTTCTGGTTCAACAATTGAGTACTCTAATTCGTCATCAGCTTCACTATCAATCGTTATATTTTTAAATTCTTTTTTCTTATTGATGTTTACTTGTATTTCCACAAAATCATTATTTGCTATCGTACCTTCTGGTAAATCTAAATCAAGTTTGTATGTGTCGGATTTTGTTACTTCGCTTAAGTCTAATGGTTTAGTCTTTACTTCATCTATTTGTTCTAAAACTGCCCGTTTACCAAAAATCTCGATTTCCTCCATCGCTACGATTGAATCGATTTCTAAATCCTTTTGTAAAGATCCTTCCGTTTCGATTGATAGAGAGACTTTTTTACTCGGTCGTTCAACCGGTAGCGATACGGTGACACTTTCTGGCTCGATACGAACGTTTAAATCGTTCCCTTGGGCATCATATACGCTGACAGGTAATTCTCGATTACGAATCGGTTCACGTAAGTCTGCAACGTCGATAAATACTTTGACCATCGCTACTTGCTCAATTACTTCTTCTGAACTTACGAGCGTTACCGTTTCTGGATTTACTTCCGGTGTTCCAATTTCATAACCCGTTGGCAACTGGGCTTCGTTAATAATTTCTACCTCTACAGGGAATTCCTTCGTCGTCCGTCTTTCGATTGTCACCTCAATCGTCTTAGGTTCAATATAGGCTGTGACGTTGTCTGGTAAATTTTCATATTCTACCTCGACAACATGTTCACCTTCAGATAGATCCCGTAAGTCAACAAACACGTTAAAGTTTAGTTGGCGCACAATCGGTGTTAAAATGCTCGTTCTTCCTTCAAGAGTTACGGTCACATATTCCGGCACTCCACTAACAACATATTGGTCTGCATCAATTTTAATACCTAGCGGGACGTCTTCTAGTACTTGCAAATCATCGGTCGGGCCAATGGGTATTCTAGAGTCATCTTGATGTACATTCGTCTCTACTGCGACGAATAGATACAATATAATTGCAAACAGCAGTGAAATGATTCGAATGAACCATTTGCTTTGAAATAATTTATCCATTTTTGCGCCCCCTCCAGTTGAGTGGGTTTGTGTCTGATTTAATTTTTTGGGTTAAATTACTCTTCAAAATCGATTCGAGTTGTTCTTCAGTTATATCGCGAAATAGCTCGCCATTTTTCGTATAGGATATCGCACCCGTTTCCTCCGAGACAACAATCGTAAGGGCGTCAGTCACTTCGCTAATTCCTAAAGCTGCCCGATGGCGTGTACCTAAATCACGAGAAATACTTGCACTTTCGGATAGAGGTAGGTAACAAGCAGCGGCAACAATTTGATCATGCTTAATAATAACAGCCCCATCGTGTAATGGTGTGTTTGGAGTAAATATATTTGTTAATAGCTGGTTTGTAATTGTTGCATTAATTGGTATACCAGTCTCCGCATATTCAGCTGTTCCTGTTTCTAATTCAATGGTAATTAAGGCGCCAATTCGACGCTTAGCCATGTAAATCGTAGATTCAACAATCGCCTTTACGATATTTTCCGTTACTTCTTCTTCTGAAAGTGTGCTTCTAGAAAAAATACTTCCTCTTCCCAATTGTTCGAGGGCTCGACGTAATTCAGGTTGGAATAAAATAATGATGACGAGAAAACCCCACAAAATTGCTTGGTTGGTCAACCATTGGATCGTCTTTAATTCAAAAATAATACTGATTACCCAAACAATGACAACGACGACGATTCCCTTTAACAGTTGAATCGCCTTCGTTCCACGGATAACCATAATTAATTTATAGAGCACATACCAAACGATCGCGATATCTACGACGATTCGGAGGATGTCAACGATGTCAAAGCTCCCACTCAGCACACTGCCACTTCCTTTTATATCACGTATTTCAACGAATTTTTTTACTATTTTTAGCCGTTAGTTCGTTCGTATTATCAGTATAATGGACTTGTTTATGTATTATAACATAATTCCTAAAGCTATAGGAATAAACGAGCTAAATCCATTTTTCATAATTGAACTCGATTCTTATTAGTGGAAAACTAGCTCATTAATTGTGTACCCTTCTTGAAACGAAGACCGAATTTCAACAATGGCCATTATGATATAAATTTTCGACCTAAATAAAAAATCACGTTCTTCTAACTAGAAAAACGTAATCTATAATGGGTTATTAAGCTTTATATTAAGCAATCATATTATGAAATAGTCATATATTAAATTAATTTTTCACCGAATAAGGACCCAGCTAAAGCAACGGTTAAGTCGGCCGTTTTATTGCGTTCATCTAACATTGGATTTACTTCGACGAATTCTACAGATGTTACTATATTCGCTTCCGACAACATTTCAAGGGCTAAATGACTCTCTCTATATGTGATGCCACCGATTACTGGTGTACCCACTCCAGGGGCTTCAGAAGGATCAATTCCATCTAAATCAAAACTTAAATGAACACCGTCGGTTCGAGCCTTTATATATGAAATTACTTCTTCCATTACTCGTGGCATACCTAGACGGTCAATTTCATGCATCGTATACACTTTAATATTGAGTTTTTTTAGTAATTCTTTTTCGCCCTCGTCTAGGTCACGAACACCTATCAGGACGACATTTTCAGGTTTTACCTTTGGATTATCTTTTAATATCGAGGTAAGGCGCTTATGGCCTAAACCGAGACTGACGGCTAAAGGCATACCGTGGATATTTCCGGAAGGTGTTGTTTCCGCTGTATTTATATCTCCATGGGCGTCATACCAAATTAGTCCTAGGTTTTCATAATGATTGCTGATGCCTGCAATTGTGCCGATTGCAATGCTATGGTCTCCTCCTAAAACGAGAGGAAATCTATTTAAAGCGACTTGTTCATCAATGACTCTAGCTAGGCGCTCATTTGCGATAGCGATTTCTTCTAAATTACGTAATGGAAGCTCTTCTTTATTTACTCCATCTCTTCGCTGAGGAACGTCGATATCTCCTAAATCATAAATAGTGTAATCTAACTTTTCCAATCGCTCAACAATCCCCGCGTATCGAATCGCACTCGGGCCCATATCTACACCACGCCGGGTCTGCCCTAAGTCCATCGGCACACCAATTAAAGCGATTTCTTTTTTCATTTTCCTACCTCCTCTGAAACTTATTGTAACGGAAGTAGGGCCGATGACTCAACTAGACAAAAAAGTGAATATTTATACAATTTATGTACCTTTGAGGGCGACAGTTCCTTTCGGGTCGATTGAGAGAGATAAAGGTTGAATGGAAGCTTCTTTCCACCTCATCAATAGCTCTTCTTCTTTTATTTCTCGATATAAAAAGGCGATGCCACAATCTCCTCCTCCAGCACCGGATAACTTGCCGGCACCGTCATATTGTTCCGCAATTTCACTTAATTTTGCTAAAGTTTCTGTTTCGATTGGGACGTTCGCCTTTTCACCTAAACGCCTTAACGTATGGCGATTTTGTTTGATCCCTTTCATAAACAATTGGACATTATCGTGGGAGATTCCTTGCATAATCGTATGTACTGCTTGTTTACTATCTGTGAGAAATTGATTGTAATCCTCAGGTCTTGTACGCTTTAACTTACCTATTTCACTAACTAAATTTTTTGTTGAGGCGGGTTTACCTGTCCATCCGATACAAAGTTTCACTTCTTTAGGAAAGGAAATCCGTTCGATTTGCAAGTAGCGCCACTTTTTTTGAATAACGGGTAATACTTGGGGATTTCGCCGTAACTCACGCATTAACCAATTTGCTTGAAAGGATTTATAATATAAAACTCCACCGTAAGTTGAAGCCGCAATATCCGCTCCTGAACCGCTCCCTTGTGTTCGTACATGAGCGATAGCAGCAAGTTTAAAAATTAAACTCTCCGCCGGTGGATAGCGTAAAAACTTCTCCAAAACTGCCGTAATTACTGAAGTGACAACGGCTGCGCTTGAACCTAACCCGTACTTCGCGCCCGTTTCTTCATCATCTAATTCGCTACGAACTGTAATTGAAAAGGGAGTTGTATTTACTTTCTTTTCTTGTAAAAACTTTAATGCAGTCGTTAATGCAGCTGTGGCGAATTTTAGACGTGGACTATAATCATCAAAAATAACGTGCTTACCATTAAAATGCCACGTTAAATTACGTAAATTAAAATTTTCCGATGTAAATTTATAATGCGTTGCATCTTCTATCGTCGTATATACGTAACGGTCAATGGCCATTACTAATAGAGGATAGCCTTTTTCTAAAACAGCGAATTCTCCTGCGACCATTAGTTTTCCTGGTGTTTTGATCGTTAGTTTTCGTTTCATTTACTGAAACACTCCTATCGGTAGGTAATTCCTTCGCCTACCTTACTTACAATAACGTCTGTAACTGCATCAATTTCTTGCATTGCTTGTAATACTTTCTCCTCGTCCTCTGGCAAATAGAGTACTTTTACGTTCGGTCCTGCATCAATTGTGAAATATGCGGGAACTTGTTCTTTTCGTAATTGTTGTACACGTTGCATTACGGTTAATGTAGAATCTTGCCAATAAGTAAAAGGAGGGTATGCACCTAAAGTCGTCGCATGCATCCGTAAACAGTTCGCCTCAGCTATTGAGCCGACTTTTTCAAAATCTCGGGCATTAATTCCTGCTTTTATTTCTTGCAAGTCTTTTGGTATGCTTTTTAACCATCCATCATAAAAAACAGAAGTATCGACGGTTAATTTCATTCCGTCACGACTTGAAACATCCTTTTCTTGAGCAGTTAATACGACAGCAGCCACCCGTAAATCCCAATGTGACTGGGGTGCGATTTGGACAGCGTAAGAATCTGAGCCGTCTTCTTTTTCACCTTTTTCCCATTCGACAAAACCACCGTATATAGAACGGCAAGCGGAACCCGATCCTTGACGTGTAAATTTCGATAGTTGTGTATCGGATAAGTCTAATTGTAATGCTTCTGCTGTTGCTGCGGCCAAAGCAGCGAAGCCTGAAGCCGACGAAGCAAAGCCTGCGGCTGTAGGTACGTGGTTGACTGAATCTATCTTTGCATACAAATCTTCTTTACCCGTATAGGTACGAAATAGATTCAAAAATTTCGTAACTCGTTCATAAGGTACGCCGGTAACCACTTCATTATTTAAGGTGAACTGATCTTTAGTCAATTGTTCATCGAATTCAACGGTTGTTTCAGTGTATAAGCCATCTAACGTAACCGATAAACTGTTGTTCGTCGGTAAAATAATTTCTTCGTTACGTTTTCCCCAATATTTAATCAGAGCGATGTTCGAATTCGCCCTTGCTGTTGCGCGCATATTATTTCTCCTTTGTTAAATGATAACATAATGCGGAAGAAATCGGCTATTCACCGATTTCTTCCTTACAATTTATATTCAAAACTAACCTTTTAAATTGTAGCTCCATACTGCGTCTGCACCATTTTCTCGTAACCGTTCACTTAAAAGTTGCGAATGTTTTTCATCTTTTGCTAAGGCGATAATGCAACCGCCGTTACCTCCACCGGTTAATTTGGCCCCTAATGCACCTTCTTGTTTTGCAACATGTATTAAACGGTTTAAGCTCATATCACTTACACCGATTGTTTCAAGTTGCTTCTGTGCTTCATCTAATAATGTGCCGAGAAGTTGTTTGCTAGACTTTTCTAATGCTTCTCGAGCTTGAAACGTTATATCTCCAATTCGGTTCATCGCATCATGTACCTTTTGAGGTGTCGTTTTTATTAAATGTTTTACTGTATCGATTGCGGATTTCGTATCTGCCATTCGACCTGAATCTGCAACTACGAAATGGAACTCACCTTTTGGATAAATGTAATCGATCGGTTCCTCTCGCCTATACCAAATTGGTGTCTTCGACGTAATTGTTAATGGATCAATCCCACTCGGCGCTCCGTGAGCAAAGGTTTCGGATATATTTGCCAACTGCAATAAAATCTCTTTCGTATATTTTTCATTTGAGTAAGCAAAGAGCGATTTTACAATTGCAATTGCAACTGAAGCACTAGAACCAAGCCCTTTACCAGGAGGGATAGAGGAACGTATACGGATTAGCAAATCTTTATAAGGTATTTGTAATAGTTTTAAAGTTTGTTTTACCGTATTTACAATCCCTGCTAATGAAGTAGGTGCTAACTCCATCGGGCCACGATAAAGTGAACTATCTAAATAGACATGTCCGGGTGTCCGTTCAACAACGGACTCTGCTCCAATTAAAGGAAAGGGTAACGCTATTGCGGGTTGTCCATGAACGACTGCATGTTCACCAACTAATATTAATTTGCTTTGGGCTGCACCTGTTGCAACCTTTTCCGTAATAGGTGTTTTTTGCATAATCATCTTCCATACTCTTCCATTAATTTTTTTGCATAACCGATGCGGATTTCCCCCGCTTCGATTAACTTTTCCGAAATAATATCGACTAATTCGCCCGTAGCTCCTGCTGCCATTGCTACAGAGCGAGAATGTAAAGCCATATGGCCTTTTTGAATACCTTCTGTCGCAAGTGCTCTTAAAGCCCCCATATTTTGCGCCAAACCTACTGCTACAATTACTTGCGCCAATTCTTTTGCTGATTCAACACGTAACAATTTGTACGCTAACTTAGACATCGGATGAACACGGCTTGCACCACCGACAATCCCAAGAGACATCGGTAATTCTAGTTCACCTACTAAGTTTCCTTCATCATCTTTTGACCAAACTGTCATTGAGCTATAACGACCATACCGTGCTGCATAAGCATGGGCTCCTGCTTCAACAGCTCGCCAGTCATTACCCGTCGCAATAATTACCGGATCAATTCCATTCATAATACCTTTATTATGGGTTACGGCTCTGTAAGGATCTGAAGCTGCAAACTCATAAGCGAGGATAATTCCATCGCGCACTTCTTCACCGGTAAATTCATCTGTAGCTAATAAATTCGTTGGTATTGTACAGGTGGCTTTTGCCAAACTATGAATGGCATAATTCGATAAGATTCGTAAGTATACTTTCCCCTTCGTTAAATGTTCGATAACGGGAGCAATCGATTCAGCCATCGTATTTATAATATTCGCTCCCATTGCATCACGTGTATCGACAAACAAATGAACGACTAACATCTGCGTATATGGTGAATCACCTTCATTGATGATGCGTACTTCTAGATCCTGTGCACCACCGCCTCGTGCTTTCATACTCGGGTGCGCATCGTTTGCAGCATCAATCAACATCTCTTTTTCCTGTAATACGGCTTCTTTCGCCTCTTGAAAATCTGGACAGCCTACGACCTGTATTTGACCGATCATTACCCGTTCTGTCGCTTCAGTCTTAAAGCCCCCGGCATCTCTGACGATTTTCGCCATATAACTTGCTGAAGCTACAATCGATGGCTCCTCAACTGCCATAGGGATTACATAATCTTTATCGTTAATTAAAAAGTTTAACCCTAGACCAAGGGGTAGGGAAAACGTACCGATGACGTTTTCAATCATTTTATCAGCAATATCTTCTGGTAAAGATTCTCCCCCGAGCAATAAATTTGTTTCTTCTTCATTGAGTTTATACTGTTCGATAATATGATGTTTCTTCTCTTCTAACGACATTTTATAAAATCCAGGAATTCTAGAAGTAATCTCCATCAACTTCACCCTTATAGTTGTTATTATTAATCGTTTGAGGAGTAATTATGAATTGACGTACATATCCATTCTAAATTATACACACTGTATACCTATTATACCAAAGATTTATATGTAAAGGGTTGTTTTATGTAGTTTGTAATGAAAAGGTGAAATTTTTGTCACATAAACAAACAAGGTAAGTTTTTAAAAACTTACCTTGTTTGTTCAGTCGTATACAGTTAATTAAAGAAACTGGGCTACTAGGATTCGAACCTAGGAATGGCGGAACCAAAATCCGCTGCCTTACCGCTTGGCGATAGCCCAATAATATAAATGGTGGAGGGGGAGAGATTCGAACTCCCGAACCCTGAGGGAGCGGATTTACAGTCCGCCGCGTTTAGCCACTTCGCTACCCCTCCATAATATAACCAAAAAGCCCTGTACATATACAAAGGAACGACATTTAAAATGACGTTCCATTTTTGAAGGCGTATAATATGCCGGCCAGAGGACTTGAACCCCCAACCTACTGATTACAAGTCAGTTGCTCTACCAGTTGAGCTAGGCCGGCATAGAAAAATGACCCCTACGGGATTCGAACCCGTGTTACCGCCGTGAAAGGGCGGTGTCTTAACCACTTGACCAAGGGGCCTTTCTCGTATTTCTATCATTCAACGATTTTTATTATATATAACGAATTCCTTTTTGTAAAGTAAAATGCATCGATTGGATTTTATTTTGTATTTATTAGCAACTTGTTTTAAATATAGTGAGGAAATTAGTACTTTTAAAACCTTTTACTTTTAATATTGTAACAGCAGTTGTTACTATCGAAAGCTTGTGTAATCAATTCGTTCAACGGTATAATAGAAAAAAATACATATTATACGGAGGTTTTTGAATGGCTGGTTTATTAGAAGGGAAAAATATCGTAGTTATGGGTGTAGCTAACCAACGAAGTATCGCTTGGGGAATTACAAAAGCAATCGCTCGGGAAGGTGCTAACTTAATTTTCACAAACCGTCAAGAACGTTCTTATAATCGATTACAAAAGTTACTTGAAAAAAACGATATGGAAGCTAAACTCTTTGTCACGTGTGATGTCGCTAGCGACAAAAGCATTGAAGAAGCTTTTCAAGAAATAAAAGAAAAAGTAGGAACAATTCACGGAGTCGTTCATTCCGTTGCCTTCGCTAACCGTGAAGAGCTAAAAGGCGAATATGCCGATACATCCCGTGACGGATTTTTATTAGCTCACGAAATTAGTGCTTACTCTTTAGTTAAAGTTACGAAAGAAGCGCGCAAGTTAATGACTGAGGGAGGAAGTATTGTCACCCAATCTTATTTAGGGGCTGAAAGGGTCATTCGGAACTACAATGTGATGGGTGTAGCAAAAGCTGCTTTAGAAGCTAGTGTCCGATATTTAGCTGAAGATGTTGGAAAAGATCGTATCCGTGTCAATGCTATTTCATCCGGGCCTATTCGTACCGTATCGGCTAAAGGAGTTTCAGGATTAAACGAAATTCATTCGGTAATCGAAGAGAAGGCCCCATTACGTCGCAACGTCGACCAAGACCAAGTGGGAGATGCGACAATGTTTTTATTAAGTGATTTATCTCGCGGAATTACTGGAGAAGTGATCCACGTTGATTCTGGCTATCACATTATGGGATTATAATATGAAACGGTGTCTTCTACGCAGGTAGTAGGACACCGTTTTTCTTAATTAACGTCATCTTGGTATAAAACACCAAGTTCAAGAAGCCGTTCACAAGCTGTATCGAGTTGCGCAACAGATTCTGCTTCGATTGTATGTAAATGTAGGCCTCCTGTTAATACCGATAACAATGTCGCTTCTTTCTTTTCAATTGTTTTCATAAACTGCTCCACATCGTATCGACTTTTGATCATTAAGGAACCTGTTAACTCCCCATAAATTGGGTGTTCGACGATTACATTCTCCACTGTTACTCCACAATCGACTAAAGCATTTAATTCTTCTTCGGTCTGTTCTGGCGTATGTTTGCAAAGGATAATTCGTTTCGGTAAAGAGGTAGACCTTTTTTTACCCATATATAAGTAACCTCGGTTCGTTGCGATAATCGGCTCATCACTTGCTTTTAATAGGGCAATATCTGTCACAATTACCTGTCTACTAACACCGGTCGTTTCAGCTAACACTTGACCAGTTATCGGATCTTTAGCATCCTTTAGCATTTGAACAATACGCGCTCTACGTTCTTCACCTGATAACCGTCTTTTTCTCTCCATTTCGAACCTACCTTTCATATTTTATTGTTTTACTATATTCGATAACACTTTTACAAGCTGATTAATTTCATCTAATGTCGTATTCTTTCCAAGGGATATACGGACAAGTTGATTTGCCTCGTCTTTACCTTTTCCTAAAGATAATAACGTTCGTGAAGGAGACTGCCTACCTACTTGACAAGCACTTCCAGTTGAAATCGCAATGTTATGCTTGTTACATTCTAACATAATATATTGACCTTGTAACTTCGCAATAGATAAAGCGATAATTTGTGGTAGTTGTACCGTTGGGCTCTCATAAAGAGTAAAAGGAATCGATGATTTTTCTAATAATTCTAGGAAAGTATTGCGTAAATATTTCATCTTATTGCGGTGGATTTCTCGACGTTCGGTTAGTCTTTGCGCAGCCCTAGTAAAAGCCATAATCGATGGCACATCTACGGTACCTGGTCGAAAGCCTAATTCATGGGTTGTATTCGGAATTTGACCTTTCCAATTTACTCGTGGATTTATATAACAGAGGCCAACCCCTTTCGGTCCATAAATTTTATGGCTTGCAATCGACAATGAATCGATATAATTGTGATTAACAGATAAAGACAAATTCCCAAACCCTTGAACAAAATCAGTATGAAAAGGAATATTCCGCTTTTGTAACAAGGCACCTATTGCTTCAATCGGCTGTATAAAGCCTGTTTCACTATTTACTGCTTGGATGGAAACGAGGATAGTTGTAGGTCGGAGAGAGCTTTGCAATTGTTGAAGATTTATTTGTCCATCGGCACCCAACGGTAAATAAGTAACTTCGTAACCTTCTTCTTCATATTTTTTAAATAAATTATATAACGACGAATGCTCCACTTCTGTCGTAATTAGGTGGTTCCCTTTCATTTTGTTTCCGTCTACTAAAGATTGAACAGCAAGTTGATTCGATTCCGTTCCCCCACTTGTAAAAAATATCCCTTCACGATAGCAATCTAACATCCCCGCCCATGTTTTTCGACAAGATTCTAATGCATCGTTAGCTATTGTTCCGATTTCATGTAAACTACTCGAATTACCGAAAAAGCGCTTTGTTGCTTCATTGAATACATATAAAGCATCATCGCTCATTGGTGTTGTTGAAGCGTAATCTAAATATATCATATAAATCCTCCATTTTACATATGTCTTGTCATTATTATATTTATGTGTAATGATATATGTCAAATGAACTTCTACTTTTTTGTGAAAATTCTCACAAGGAGGTGTACACTTGAATCGTATTTTATTACGTAAAAAACTGAAGGAATTTTTTATGGAAGATTTTCAATATAAGGATCTTACTTCTGATGCCATTTTTCCTAAAAATAAAAAGGGAACTGCTAAGTTTTATGCTAAAGCTGATGGTATTTTAAGCGGCCTTGCAATCATAAAGGAAGGTTACCATCTCTTAGATAAAAATATAAAGATCAACTATTATAAAAAAGATGGCGATTATGTTGAAGAAGGTGAAACAATTGCAACCGTATCTGGACCGATAGTGTCTATCCTAACTGGTGAGCGTGTCATTTTAAACTTGATACAGAAAATGAGCGGGATTGCCACTATCACTCAACAGGCCGTGAGAACTTTAAACAACCCGAATATTAAAATTGTCGATACGAGAAAAACTACTCCTGGATTACGTATGTTTGAAAAATACGCTGTCACATGTGGTGGTGGTTATAATCATCGCTTCGGTTTGGGTGACCTAGTAATGATTAAGGATAATCATATTGCTTTTAGTGGCTCAATTGAGAAAGCGGTTAAACTAGTTAGACAGCAGATTGGACCAGCTACAAAAATTGAAGTTGAAACAGAGACAATCGAGCAAGTTAAAGAAGCTGTAGCACAAAAAGCCGATATTATTATGTTTGATAATCGCTCTGTTAATGAGATTAACAAAATGGCTTCCTACGTACCTGAACATATATTAACAGAAGCTTCCGGTGGAATTACGTTAGACACTTTAAAATATTACCGCGAAGCAAAGGTTAATTTTATTTCCTTAGGCTTTTTAACTCATTCCGTTAAAGCTTTAGATATAAGTTTAACTATAGAAGGAGTTGTTCATTGATATGGTAGATATTTTAGATTTAATGAAAAACGATTACACTTTACCAAAAAAATACAGTGAAATGACTGTTGAACAGATGGAAGAACGAATCCATGAAATTAAAAATAAGTTAGGAAAAAGACTCTTCATCCCTGCTCACCATTATCAAAAAGACGAAGTTGTTCAATTTGCAGATGCAACGGGAGATTCCTTGCAATTAGCACAACTGTCACAGCAAAATAAACAGGCTGAATTTATCGTCTTTTGTGGTGTACACTTTATGGCAGAGACGGCGGATATTTTAACAGATAAAGATCAACACGTCTTACTACCTGATTTACGAGCTGGTTGTTCCTTAGCAGATATGGCAAACATTTATCAAACAGAAAGAGCTTGGGACATAATGCAAGAAAAATTCGGGGACACGATTATTCCATTAACCTACGTAAATTCAACAGCAGAAATAAAAGCCTTTGTGGGGAAAAATGGTGGAGCAACCGTCACATCTTCTAATGCAGAAAGAATGATTCAATGGGCCCTTAGACAAAAAGAGCGCATTTTATTTTTACCTGACCAACATTTAGGAAGAAACGTTAGTTATGACCTTGGCATACCATTAGAGAATATGGCGGTTTGGGACCCTATTTTAAATGAATTCGACTATGACGGAGATTTAGAAGATGCAAAAATTATATTATGGAAAGGACATTGTTCTGTACATGAAAACTTTACAATCGACAATGTCAATCAAGTTAGGAAAAACAATCCTGATATGAAAATAATCGTTCACCCGGAATGTCCTTATGAAACAGTAAAGGCAAGTGATTTATCTGGTTCAACAAGCTATATCATTAGAACAATTGAACATGCTCAAGCTGGTTCTAAATGGGCAATTGGTACAGAGATGAATTTAGTAAATCGTTTAAAGCAGACTCATAAAGATAAAGAAATCATTTCCTTAAACCCTTATTTATGCTCATGCATGACAATGAATCGCATTACGTTGCCTTACCTATTATGGTCTTTAGAGTCAATTGAAACAAAAGAATACATTCATACAATTTCGATAGAACCAGAAATTGCAGAAGCTTCTCGCTTAGCCTTAAATCGAATGTTAGAAAGAGCTTAGACCTTTTATCTCTGAGAACAAGTCTATACAGAAAAGAAAAAGACTGAATCAAGTTAAATTTGATTCAGTCTTTTTACGATCCGGACGGGACTCGAACCCGCGACCTCCAGCGTGACAGGCTGGCATTCTAACCAACTGAACTACCGGACCGTAGATTGCGGGGGCA
>Ga0079226_10000152_pt1 | contig 44074 bp, 35 predicted proteins | sample Poulit2014_FD_76345 | JGI IMG/M metagenome (GOLD analysis project Ga0079226, IMG submission 76345) | Agricultural soil microbial communities from Georgia to study Nitrogen management - Poultry litter 2014 | ecosystem: Environmental > Terrestrial > Soil > Agricultural land | place: USA: Georgia...
GTTATTGACTCGATCTCTTGTCACTTGTCGGTCTAGCGCATGCTGATACCATTTTCTGGAACGTTCGATATCCGCCATAAAATCATAGCCATTTTTCTGCCATAAAAACCCTAAATGCTCGCTCATTTCTGCGCGATCACCATTATCTAACACGCCTTCGATATCATATGTTTTGATAAATTCCGTATAACCATCTGGACCAATCGGATATTCCGGCACTAATGCTAAATATCGCTCATACAATTGTTCTAGCTTCGTGAGACCTGCCAAGTTTACCGTATCGTAAGAACCCGGCATCGTTTGGCGAAATAGTCTTAAAGCCGCAACATAATCGCCGGCATCTAATGCTTCTTGCCATAAACTCATCGCATTCTCTAAATCATCTTGCTGATAAAGTGCATCAGCAACGATGCGTTTCATCGCCGGAAACTCTTGACTATAACGTAACGCCAACGCTTGGTTTTTCTCAAAATCTGGCGCCGAGATCACTTGACCATTCTCTAAGCGATAAGATCTGTGATATGACAACAAGAGTTCTGCAAGTGCCGTCTGACGAATATTGGCTGGCAATGATTCATCAGTTGCAATAGTGACTAAATGATCAATTGCTAACTGTAGTTGTGCCGGTGTTAGCGTGTCCTGCGCACGAATCGCTTTAGATAAACGCATGTTAAAAGTCGTATCTCCATCACTATCGAGCAATGTTTGTAAATACACTGCTTGCTCAGATTTTGGCAATAAATCCATCACGCCAAAATGTGCAGATAATTCGCCTGCGACTAATGCCTTTTCATACCAGTGTTTTGCCATATTAAGATCATAGATCTGTTCACGAGAACGATAATCTAAAGCATATTTATCGGCCAGCCCAACCATGGCTTTTGCATCTCCTTTCTCTGCCGGCAAATGCAATGTTTCATACTCTTCTATGCGCCCTGCAATCGCATGTTTAAATCGATCAGAGGCTTGTTCATACCATTTCAATGCGGTTTCCCAGTCAGGCGCGATAATGATCTCCCCATTTTCGGCAATGATGCCTTCTTGTGCGGATACACCAAAATAGAATGCTGCCTCACGATTGCCGGCATTGGCTGATTTTTCTAACCATTCATACGCTTTTTGGGGATTCTGTTTAATTCCATTTCCGGTATCATACGCGCGACCGATCACGAGCATTGCTTCGGCATTTCCAGTTTTCGCCAGCGGCAGGTTTTGATCAAAACGATTCATATATCCCAAATCATAAGATGCACTACTATCCGGATCATTCTGTAAGGCAAACTCATAATACTCTCGCGCCTTTTTACGGCTCTCAGGAATTCGATCGCCTTTTAAATAACGATCCGCTAAACGTTGCGTTTCCCAATCGCCTTTCGCACCATGAACATAACCAATATGGTAACGATTAAAGCGCTCTAACGTTTCACCAGTAATTGTCGAATCATTCCAGTAGCGATCATAATAATTTCGCATTGCCGGAATATAGCCCATATCTGCAGCTTTCAAAAGATACTCTTCCGCTTTTATCTCATTTTTTTGCTCGCCATATTCGCCATAACGATAAATACTCGACTGCTGATAGAACGCTTCAGGATCCTGCACTTTTAATCGCTTTTGAATATCTTGATACGCTGCAACACGCTCTTTCGCATCATTTAAATGAAATTTTGCAAAACGATAATCCGGATCTTGTAGCTGCTCATAATAAGAGATCGCTTTGAGATCCCCTTTTGATGCCGGCAAATCAAGACCGATTTTATTATCTAAATAGAGTTCGCCCAGTTGATAGATCGATTCTTCATCATTCAGCGCCGCCCCTTTTTCATACCATTTGATTGCGCTCTGCTTAGAACCGCCCAAATAGTTAATCAATAACGTATTCTCATCATAGTAAGCTTTTGCCAAATGATAAATTGCCGACAAATAACCTTGATTCGCGGCTAGCACGATTCGATCATATCCCGAAGCATTACCATTATCCGTTTCACTGCTTCCTAAATAATAGAGCGCAAAAACCGGTGCCTGATCGCCTTGCTCAGCAATCATATTTTGAAGAAGGTCAATCGCCTTAGGATGATACGATAAAACTTCTTCCCCAAACCACCGTTGAAAATCCTCGGAATCATCTAATAACAATATCGCTTGTTTTAATGCTCGTGTCCGCTCTTTCTCCGTTAAATAGAGCGGATCATTGTGAGGAATTGATTTTGGCGATTTTACTAAAGAATCAATTCTCATCAAGGTTTTGCGCGCTTCTATCGCCATATTCTGAGCAACTAGTGAATTTTTGCTGTTCTCTCTTAAAATCTTCAACGCTTCAACATAATGCAACTTCGCTTGCTCACTTTGATCGTAAGCATTTTCATAAAACTGTGTTGCCTTTTTTAAAAGCTGATCTCGTTGCTCTATCAAGGCTTCAACATTCTCAGGATTGGTTTTAATTGCGCTATTAAATTGTAAATATTGCGAGAAATAACCATCCGCTAATAGATAAGCGTAAATTGAGGCTTTGTGAGATTCATTAATTACAATCTCTAATTCACCCAATAAACAATCAAGAATTGTAAAATATTGATTTTGATTGGCGTACTCATCGAGTGTGATCCCCAAAATCTGCGATTGTAATACTCGATCCCCCTTAAATCCGATCGTTAACTGATTTAAATAAATCAAACCATCTAACGCTGTAATACTTCGGTTTTGTGCTTTTGCTTGAAGATAATATTGTGCAGATGCTGCAAAATCTTGCGCTGTACCGATGCCATCGCGCTTCTTAATCGCTAAAGAGAGTAATAACTCTTCATTATCTGGCGCATATTGATATGCTTGCATTAAGCTCGCAAACGCTTTTTCAGGATCAATCTCTGTCCCAATGCCCAATTCATAAACACTCGCTAACTGTAGATGCGTTCTCACATCTTCTGGCGCAATTTCCTGTAATTTTTGCGTCCACTCATAAATCTCTTGGGCAATTAAGCCAATCGGCCTTTTCTCATCACTCCACCAACCATAGCTCTGAAGCTCCTGATCTAAACGACGAATCACCGCATGAATAGAAGTCACATCTCCTAAATTGGCTCCTTGCAATTCATAAGCGGCCATCACGGATTCTTCTGTGTTCCATTCATGGTTCATTCGCTGACTTAACCAGTGAATCGCCGGAATATAATCTTTCGCAGCCGAAGCTTCAATATAATATTTGCCGAGCGCTTCACTCTGTTTTAAAGAAACCTTCCCTAATGCATAGAGAGATTCAGCAGTATCTAATGCTTCTAATTGTAATAAATATTGCTCAACCTTTGCGGGGCTTTTAGTAACCCCATTACCGATCTCATAACGTTGGATTAACCCCGCAATGGCTGAGACCGATCCTGATTGCGCATCTTTTTGCAATTGGGTAATAATCTTCTTCTGCTCAGCCGGCGTCATCACACTATATATACTCAATACGCCTGGCAATAGATCCTCAAAACCACTAATCATGCCGAGATTCTCAAACACAATGGCTTGATACTTCTCTGCTTTCTCAGGATTAGCCGTTAGCCCATATCCACCTTCTCTATAGAGCGCCGCTAATCCCATACTTGCCGGCAAAAATCCTTTCTCGTAACTCTTCTCTAATAATTTGATTGCCGTTTTATAGTTGGTTTCGCCCAATCCAAAGCGTTCAGCTTCCGTCCAATAAACCCCTAGGATAAATCCGGCAAAACCATTCCCGGCATTAAACGATTTTTCTAACTGCTTATAGATCTCTTTGGTACTTTCTGGCGTAAAAAAAGAATGAGGCTCTCCTTCATTCTCTATGAGCACAACACCTAAACGAACAGTGGCAGCGTCTAATCCCTTTTCACTCACTTCCATCAGTTGTGAATACTGATTCTCAAGCGGTGTACCACGAAGCTCTCCATCTAAGCGTAATATCGCTAAATTATATTGCGCTTCTAAACTTCCTGCTTCAGCTGCTTGCTTTAATAAACTTTCAGCCTTGACAAGATCTTTAGGAATGCCGATTCCCTCATAATTCATCATTCCTAAGACAAATAATGCTTGAGGATTATCCTTTGCTTCCTCTAAAAAAAATGCGTATGCCGCTTGCTGATCACCTCGACTGAGCGCTTGATAACCATCTATCATCTCAGCTATCGAAGCTTGTCCGCTTAATAACACACTACTAAGAAGTAGAGATAGTGTGAGTTTTTTCATAAAGATCCTTACTAGTGAAAACCTGCAAAACCTTACCTTAAAGTTTTACATCTGTTCTTTACTTAACCCAATAAATTGTTAGAAAGCCAACAATATCTATTATCTGCTTTCCCCGATATTCTATAAATTAATGGTATTTGCAATACTTTCGATAAGCGTCAATGCTTCCCTAATGCTAAAAGTCGTTTACCTAATGCTAAAAGTCGTTTACCTAAAATGATCATATCAACCGTAAAAAGCATCAGGCTGAAATGCGAAATTTTCTTTCAATAATTCACATGAGATTTTTTTTAATTAAAACGTTTCTAGCGTAGCATAAGCTCAAGATTTCATTTAAAAACCTTGTTGATTTATGTCATGAAATACAAATTTATGAAAACAAAGAAAATAGGCTATTTGTTGCAAAATCATTCTACTTATGCAATAACTAACTAACGCTTTCGATTGCATGCAACATATCAGTCATCGAAAGTTTAATACAAAAAACTTCTAACAACTTCATATAAAAAATAGGAAACTGATCACGTACTTTGTAGCGTTTTTTTAGGTGTTTACGACCGCTGACTACAAACCGTGAAGGGGGAAATTATGAATAAAAAAATATCATCCATGGATGTACTATTCCTAGCGATGGGAGCGATGCTTGGCTGGGGCTGGGTAATTTTATCAGGTGAATGGGTCGCAACTGCCGGCTTTATGGGAGCAACGATTGCCTTCGCAGGTGGCGGACTACTCATTATCCTCATCGGTTTAACATATGCAGAACTCGCAACAGCAATTCCAGAAACAGGCGGCGGTGTTGCCTTTGTTCAAAGAGCTTATAATACACCACTAGCTTTCTTAGCAGGTTGGTCTGTTCTTTTCGGTTACATGTCAGTAATTGCTTTTGAAGCCGTAGCACTTCCTACTGTTATTGATTATTTATCGCCATTAAACCATCAAGTCAGACTCTGGAATATTGCAGGATCTGAAGTCTATTTAACATGGGCAATGATCGGTTCAGTCGGCGCGATCTTCTTAGGTGCATTAAACTATCGCGGTATTCGTTCTGCAACAATCTTCCAAACGGTATTCACTATTGCGATCGTCTCGGTAGGTTTATTACTGATTTTCGGTGCAGGAGCATATGGAGATCCCGAAAACTTAAAACCTTACTTCAACGGCGGTTTTGATGGCATGATGCAAGTTTTAATCATGGTTCCATTCATGTTCGTTGGATTTGACGTAATCCCACAAATTGCTTCAGAAGTAAAAGCGACAAAATCGATCGGTAAAATATTAGTTATTTCGATTCTTTCAGCGCTTCTCTTCTATGTATTAATTATCTACGGCGTTTCAATTGGTTTACCACAAGCAGAGCTTTTAACTTCAAAATTAGCAACTGCTGATGCGATGACAAATCTCTTTAATAGTGCGCTTTTAGGAAAGGTATTAGTTGTAGGTGGTATTGCAGGAATTATCACCAGCTGGAATGCTTTCGTAATCGGTGGAAGCCGTATTATGTATGCAATGGCAATCCGCGGTATGTTGCCAGCATGGTTTGCAAAAATGCATCCTAAATACCACACACCTTCAAACGCAATTATCTTCTTAACTGTATTAGCGTTCTTAGCACCACTTTTAGGTCGTCAAGCATTAAACTGGTTAGTGAATGCGGGAAGTATCGGTGTTGTATTAGGTTACTTAATCGTTACATTAGCATTCTTACAACTTCGTAAACTTGAGCCAGAATTAGAGCGCCCATATTCTGTAAAATGGCCAAAAACAATTGGTTGGTTAGCTGTTCTTTTAAGTATCGGTTTCTTATCACTTTACTTGCCAGGAATGCCTGCAGAATTAAGTTTCCCAATTGAATGGAGCTTAGTATTAGGATGGTATCTCATCGGTGCATACTTCCTCTTCATGCACAAAAACCCGGCGCAAGAACTTGCTTTCAAACAAGCAAATCTCAATAAAAAATAATTGATTGCTAAGAGATAAAATCCTCACAGGTTTTATCTCTTACTCATCTACTCCTCCCTTAAATTTACAGGTAAACTATCTCTTGATGGGTAACTGAATCAACAGATGAGTAGGTCATTAAAATAATATAAAACTATTGTTATTCATCATAAATCCAGTTTTCAAAGAAGGAATTTAAAATGTCATACAGCACAGAACAGCTTCAAGAAATTCGTAACAAATATGTTGCACGTGGCGTTAGCAACGGCAATCTTAACATTGCTAAAACAGCAAAAAACTCTACAATCGTTACCGAAAAAGGTGAAGAGTTCATCGATTTCGCGGGAGCTATCGGCGTGATGAACGTTGGTCATAGCCATCCAAAAGTTGTTGCGGCAATTAAAGCCCAGCTCGAAGATTTCACACATCCTGGCTTTAACGTCATGATGTACGAAAGCTACCTCCAAGTTTGTAAGCGCCTTTGTGAAATCACTGCCGGCGACCACGACAAAAAAGCAATCCTTTTCAATACAGGTGCTGAAGCAGTAGAGAATGCCGTTAAAATTGCTCGTAAATTCACAGGTCGTTCAGGTGTTGTATCGTTCTATCGTGCGTTCCACGGTCGTACAAACCTCACAATGGGAATGACAAGTAAAGTAAACCCATACAAAGTAGGTTTCGGTCCATTCGCATCAGACATTTACCAAGCACCATTCCCATATACTTACCAACGCCCTGCACACATGAGCGAAGATGAGTACATTGATCTTACAATTGCACAGTTTGATGAGTTCTTCAAAGCAACGGCATCACCTGAAAACATTGCTTGTTTAGTAATGGAGCCAGTACAAGGTGAAGGTGGATTTATTATTCCTCCAAAACGTTTCGTACAACACGTTTATGATTTCTGTCAAAAACACGGCATCATCTTCGTTGCTGACGAAATCCAAGCAGGTTTCGCACGTACAGGTAAACTTTTCGCAATGGAACACTTCGGAATCGTTCCTGACTTAATGACAACTTCAAAATCACTTGCTGCAGGTGTTCCTTTAAGTGCGGTTGTTGGTCGTGCAGAAGTTGTTAACGCACCAAATGCTGGTGAACTTGGTGGTACATTCTCAGGTAGCCCACTTGCATGTGCGGCAGCACTTGCAGTAATGGATATTATCGAAGAAGAAAAATTAAACGATAAAGCAGAAGCGCTTGGTCAAAATCTTGAGAACTACCTCAAAGAGCAACAAAAAACTCATAAATTTATCGGTGACATTCGCCGTTTAGGTGCAATGGTTGCTACTGAAATCGTGAAAGATCCAGAAACGCGTACACCTGATAAAGACAGAACATCAGCAATTACAAACTATGCAAACGAAAATGGTCTATTACTCCTTTCAGCGGGTATTAACAGCAACGTTATTCGTTTCTTAGCACCATTAACAATTACTGATGAAGAGCTTAAGAAAGGTCTTGATATCCTTACTAAAGCACTCAATGCTTAATAAGTCATTGCGACTAACTTAAACATTTTACAATAAACACTAAAAGCCCCACGATATCAATATCTGTGGGGCTTTTCACATCTTCTCTTTTAAGATCAATAGAAATTAAATCCATCATTAAAATTTATTGTGAATCCCACAATGCATATAAGTCTACGTACTGCCCTTTGTCTTCTTTTGAAACTTCTTTAAAGGTAAATCCTGTACGATCATCCGGATTACGTTTCATCTCTTCCGCAATAACAGCTGTTGAAAGGTTATATGGCGCACCATCTTCATTCGAAAAGACAAAATATGCTTCTCGAATTCCTGCCATATACATCGCAGCTTGACACATTGGGCAAGGCTCTCCACTTGCATACACAATACATCCTGAAAGATCTACGGACTGTAAGGTTTTCCCCGCTTTACGAATAGCCGACATCTCCGCATGTGCGGTTGGATCCTGATCATATAGCATCGTATTAACCGCTTTAGCAATAATCTTGCCATCTTTCACAATCACCGCACCAAAAGGCCTTCCCCCTTCTTTAATATTATCAACAGTGATATTTACCGCTTCTTCTAAATATTTTTGATGCATAATAACCTCCAACTGCATTCATTAAATCAATACTCTATATTCTTTAATACCTTAAAAATCTTACATCTGAATGTCAAAGATTTGATGAAAGAATTATTTTACAGTAATCGTATGAAATGCCGGTAATTTCACAATCTTATATACTAAAAATATTGCCATAATCGGTGCTATTGAAAAGATCATGAAGAGGTAATTAGATGCATTTTGCGCCCCTAACAAACCACCTATTGAAACAATCCCCGCTTGATTCACGACCAATCCAGAAATAGCTGCTGCTAATGCTGTCGCATAAAGCTGCACTGTTGTCACAGAGGCAGATGTTAATGCTTCTTCCCCTTTAGGAGCAGAGATAAACACTAAGTCCCCTACGCTGTTATCTCTTTAAATCATCACAATCTCTGAACCAATCGCCCTTTACCGTTATCATAAAAGACTTTTGCATACGCGCCATTCACGAGTGATAATTGGGGTGGAATATGACCGATATCTAGATCGTAAAGAATCGGAATATCAATATCTGCAAAGACATTTTTTAACGCTTCTTCGTAGGTTAAAAGATTGGGATCGGTGACTTTCGTTGCGGCACTTCTTCCTAATAGAATGCCGGCAATATTATCAAACCATCCTTTCATTTTGAGGCTTAACAGCGCTCTTGTTAAAGTGCATGGCGCTAATTCAACATTTTCTAAATAGAGAATCACGCCTTGATCTTGGTGCTGCTGATAGAATTTTGGCAGATCCGCATATTTAGTGCCGGCAAGCCAACCGAGCGTATCTAAGCAACCGCCGATTAAAATGCCGCTAAAGTTGATACTTTTCTTGGAGGAGTTTAATAACTTCCACTCGGTTTTCTCTGTTAGAGAATAACCTTTCTGCTCAGCAATACTATTGGTGGAAAGATCCTGATACAACCCCGACGAAAACTGCTCAATAACAGTTCCTGCCGGCGATTGCAGAATATCCCAAATCTTGGCAGTTGTTGTATCTAATGGTGAATAAGCCAGCTCCATTAAATTAGGACCATGCAAAGTGCGCCAACCTAAAATCGTCGTGAGCGGCACATGCAATGTGCTCAAATCAGAAAAGCCACTAAACCATTTCGCATCAACGGTTTTTAGCACTTCAAAATCAAGCAAATCTAAAATCCCCATCGCCAACTCTCCGCCCCACGGCGGCATAATTGCTTTAATGCTTGGATCACATAAAAACTGCATCAGCTCTTTCGCTCGAAGTTTTCGATCTGCGCTACAGTTTTTATATTCGCGGCGCAAACAGGAACCTTCAATCACTTCAAATCCTCGCAATCGTAGATTTTCAATCGCTGAATCTTTTATCGCCGGCACTTAAAGGTTTGGGCTGATGGTTTTTCATATCTTAGATCACTATCATTCATAAAAAATTATCATGATCTTCTAAAGTAACAAATAAATAAAACGGCGGTGAAAAGATTCCTATAAAGCCCGCTCGCTAAATCGTTTTTTCACTGTAACAAAGGTAATGGTCACAATTAATACGACATATAACACAAAAAGACTTAATCCTAAAACAATAAAGCCCCCGATTGAACTGCCGGAATCCAAATAGTTAATAAGTAGCTCACAGACTATTAATAATATGACGATCCAAAAACCTAAAAAACGTCCTGTTCGGAGGATTATTCCGATCTCTAAACGCTGAAGATTCAATTTTTTAGAGAATACTAAAACAAATAAAGGAAGCGCAACGAGCGCATTAATAAGTAACATCAACCCTAAATTTCCTAAAACAATCGTGTTAAATCCTACTGCCATGTAGAGCGACATCATGATCGAACTCATGAGATGAATCATAAAAAATAGCGTTATAAGATTCGCTGTACGCCAATATTGAGGCGATTTTCGCGCACTTCCCTCAAAAACATCGAAGGCGCTTCCGGCATATTTAAATACCAAAATAAAACCCAACGTATAGACCGCACATTGAATCAACAAGCTGACAACTCCAATCGACATATAGATCAGAAAAAGGATATCGAATCCGCTTAAAAACTGAAAGAAGAATGAACTGATAATACTAATGACAAATTCACAGATCACGACCATCACAACAGTGATCAGAATATTTTTAAAAGAAGCGACATTAATCCGAAAGTGATAAGCACACATCAAAATGATGGCAAATTTCACGCCCATTTTTAATCCGATACTCAATATCATCAATAGATTTTCACTGAGCCCAAAGCGCCAAAAATATTCTAAAAAATCCTCATCAGATGAGAGAAAACGCCCGCCAATGCTCAAGGCAATCATCGTTAAAACATCAACTATTGGCAAAACATAAAGTGAATATGATCGCTGAATAACGCCATTGATTGACTGATCGAACATCTGAAGATCCTTTTGCATGATGAAGTACGCTATTAATAGCAATATTATGGTGAAAGTTATCTTACGAGATTATGCCTAAAAAAGAATGGATATTTTATAAAATGTCGATTTATTCTTTTACTAAGAGCCGAAAGAATTCATTCCAACAATCATAAAATTCAAACTTCATGACCTTTATTGTTTGCGGGCAAGCGAACTTTTATATCAAATAGTTACAGATAATACACTCTCAATCTTCGGCACATAAAACAAATAAAAGTTAACGGTTGTTATCTTTTTTATTGACTTCTTTTTCCTGCCGATCTATTATCGAAATCATTAAAAGTTAACAAGCGATTACCTCCATAAGGATCTTCACCATGACAGACAAAAGACGCCCCATTAAAAGTCGCTCAAATCCATTGATGATTCGCTTAGCAAAATGGCTCTCTCACAAAAATATTATGCCGAACCAAATCTCACTATTTAGTATCGTACCGGCATTTATCGCCATGATTGCACTATCACTTTGGCAAGTATCTTCCCTACTTTGGATACAAATTCTCTTATTAATCGTTGCGATTGCCGGCATTCAGTGTCGTTTACTTTGCAACCTGATTGATGGAATGGTGGCAATTGAAGGCGGTAAAGTCACACCCGCCGGCGAGCTCTTTAATGAAGTGCCGGATCGCGTTAGCGATACCTTATTTTTTGTGGGATTAGGTTTAAGCTTAATCTCACCATTTAGCAATGAAGCATCTTATGGTTTAGCGCTGGGATTACTCGCTTCTCTCTTTGCCGCATTGACAGCCTATATTCGTGTCCTTGGCGTTTCTATCGGATCGCCGGCATTTTTCTCAGGACCATTTGCAAAACAGCATCGCATGGCGCTGATGAGCATTACTTTAATCGCCACCATTATCGGGCTTTTCTTCTCGCTCACGACCGAATTTCTCTGGGTTGCGATCATCATCATTATTGTCGGCAGCTTCATCACCGCCATTAGAAGATTGATCCAAATCTATCGTTTTAAAAATAACGAAGCCACTCACAGTGAAATCCACGAATAAATATCGTGAAATCGGCTTAAAACTATCTAATTAAAGATTCTATTTAAAAGTCGATGCATGGCTGGAGAGAATAGCTGCACTCTTTTTAGCAATCCCGCGCCAGCAATTATAAAAGCGCTTTTTAAACCAAAATGATTATAAAGTTGATTTACCGTTAAGGAGAATAGTTTCAGGCTTTACGCATCTCGCAGCTGTAGTTAAAACAGCATTCTTAAACCGAAACGATAATACAAAATCATCCAGCCAATAAATAATATTGGTCTATTTTCCTAAAACTCATAATCATTGATCTCAAAATCAATGCTATAACATCAAGAAAAACATCTTTTTCTATCCGAAGGAGCGAGCGATGTTCAATATTCCAAGTCATGCTTTCACAATGGGATTATCCCTTTTCGCAATCTTAATTGCGGCAAGTCTGATAGTCTTTTATAAAGTGAAACAAAACCCACAGAAAGATTATCAAGAACTCATGCTGCGTACTCGTTCTTGGTGGTGGATGATTGCCATTATCTTGGGCGTGCTCTTCTTCGGCGCCAATACCACAACGATTCTCTTTGCCTTCATCAGCTTCTTGGCACTTAAAGAATTCTACTCTATTACTCCACTTCGAGCAGTAGATCGCCGTTTAGTATTTTGGGCATATCTTGCCATTCCATTGCAATACTACTTTGCCTCGATCCAATGGTTTGGCATGTTTATTATCTTTATCCCGGTGTATATGTTCTTATTTTTACCCTTTAGAGCGGTTTTAATCGGCGAAACACAAGGATTTATTCGCGCGAACTCCACAATCCAATGGAGCTTAATGCTCTGCGTTTTTGGCTTTAGCCATATTGCCTATCTTGCCAATTTACCAGCGCACCTCATCAACCCAAATGCCGGTTTTTCAGGACTGATTCTCTTCTTACTCTTTGTGACACAATTTAATGATGTCAGCCAATATGTTTCCGGCAAATGCTTTGGAAAGCGTAAGATTATCCCAAAAGTGAGCCCCAATAAAACGTGGGGCGGATTTATCGGCGGCTTTATTGTCAGCACCATTATTGCAGCATTCTTAGCCCCTTATTTAACGATTCTCACAATGTTCCAAGGTATTCTTGCCGGCATGTTAATCGCTGTTTCAGGATTTGTCGGCGATGTCGTGCTCTCTTCTGTAAAACGCGATCTTCGTATTAAAGATAGCGGAACACTAATTCCTGGGCATGGTGGTATTTTGGATCGTGTCGATAGCTTAATGTATGCCACGCCGATCTTCTTCCATTACTTCTATTATGTAACGGGCGTATAAATCATGACAAATCCACAAAATAATCCGCAACAAGCGCGCAAAATTAAATGGTTGAAGCTACTCTTCTTCGCATTTATCGTTAAACCTTTGGTGCTCATTGGCTTAGGGTTAAATATTATCAATCGCCCCAAACTACCACAAAAAGGGGCGGCGGTTATCGTAGCGAATCATACTAGCCATTTAGATACGCTTGTCTTAATGAGCCTCTATCCGCTCTCTATTATCAATCAAATTCGCCCTGTTGCCGCGGCAGATTACTTTATGAAGAATCGCTATATGCGTTGGTTCTCCACAAAATGTATCGATATTATTCCGATTGATCGTAAAGTGATGAAAGCACCGGATGAACTCTTTGCAGAATGTCATCAAGCACTTCATAATAATGAAATTCTGATCCTCTTCCCCGAAGGAACGAGAGCGATGACTGAAGAGCGCGATTTCAAGCTCAAACGCGGCATTCATATTCTAATTGCCAAATATCCGGAGATTCCTGTAATTCCTGTTATTTTACGTGGCTTAGGCAAAGCCTTGCCAAAAGGCGAAGCACTCTTTGTACCCTTTAATTGTGATGTAATTGTCGGTGATCCGCTGGCTTACCATGCAGATGCAAAGATCTACTTACAAACATTAGAAGCGCAATATCATGCTCTTTTAGCGCAATCGATGAGTCATCCTCAAGCATGATTGTTTAATAACTTCAGTCATATCCCGTTTTTTATAACTGCAATGAATCATCACTATAGAGACTGTTTGCTAAACAGTTTACTAAACGTCTTAGTGCTAAATACCTCTATTGCGTAATGATTAACTCACAATATGCCGCATCTTTAGCCGATCGTGTTTGCGCTGATTGCCGGCATTTTGCGGCACCGTTTTTACCGGCAACATAGTTCAATACAGAATCGCCACTATTAATTAATAGTTTTCCTTGATAACGATCAGAACGCTCATGCCCTTTTAGCGAAACATTCCCCACAACCATTGCCGCTAATCGCTGCTTTAAGATTGATGCCGGTAATTCAGTGCCTTCGTAATCTTGTGATTTCAACCAAGCTTGGGCATCATCACGATTATTGACCATCTGCTTATTAGCCTGAGCTTCCGCAATCGTATAGAACTCTAATACCCAACCATTACTATTTTGATTAATCTGATTATAAGGATTCGCAACAGCGCTATATTGCTTCTCAAAAACGCTATTACGGGCGGCAGCATCTTGTAATAATCGTTTTAGATTCTGCTGCACTGGCTTCGGTGGAATGGCAAAACCGAAGGAAATCTCTGGCTTGCTCAAATCATTCGTACCATTTTTTAATTTCGAACTCACCATCGCCGGCATCACGAAGTTGCCTAAACCTTCCTGATATAATCCGCCAAAACTCGAAGGACATTCATTTAATAAATGATAAACCTGCCATTCTTGGCGATCTTTCACCATAAATGCCGTGTGAGAATAACGAATGCCGTACTTTTCCAGATCTTGCCCACTTCTAGCAACAATCACAACATCGCTATTTAAACGATTCAGCGCAGCTTCCAAATCTTTTCCCATCACAAAAGTTTGCTGCATCTCAATAGCGCTTAAATCGGTTGTACCGCAGCTATTATCCGCGACAATCGAACTACAAGCACCTAATAATAAGGTACTTCCTAAAATCAGGAACAACTTCACTTTTACGAGGGATTCTTTCATTTATAGCGCCTTTTGTTTCAAGATATTCGCATCAGCATGTTTTACAAAAAGGTGCTTTGCTTCACCATTGACATAGAGCATTCGCTCGCCTTTTTTCCCATCTTCGAGCTTAATCTTATCGTCAGCATTAATCTGCACACGATCTTTAACCTCTTTGCGAAGCTTCAATTGCACCAGATTACCGGCTTCATCTTTTGCATCAAGATAGACAAAATCATCTTCTTCTTGCGCAATACTGCCATTAGATGAATCACTGGTGCCGCGTGTAATTTCCGTAGATGCCACCACCGGTAAAACTGCCACCGATATCATCACGATCGAAGAGACTACCATCGAGCTTTCGCTATCATTTAACTGCGCTGAAGCGATCATCGGCATCTGTGTGAATGAGATCATAGAAACGGCTAATAGACTGATTTTAAGCTTTTTAGAAATGGTCATGGTTATCTCTATATTTTATAAAAAAATCATTTTCTCAGTATAATCTGATTACTTTCACAAACCTATTTAAAATTACGCTAATTTCCTATTAAAGATATTGATTCAATATATTGCCTATTTGCAAAATAAGTAGAATATTCCATGCTTTTTCACCACGAATAAGCGACAATAAAGGTTTACTCGCTGATGAAACAGAAGGTCTATGGCACAGAAAAATCATCTCTTTCGCTTTGCTTCACACAAAAATAATCGTGAAACACTTTACGGAGAAACAAGGCTCGATCGCTATTATCCTTTTTCAAAAGATAATCGTTTAACAGTGATGGTTTGGAACATCTACAAACAGCAAAAGCTCAACTGGCTGTCGATTTTAAAAGAGTACGGAAAAGATCGGGATCTCATCCTACTACAAGAAGCCAAAGCTTCTAACGAACTGGTAGAATTCTCTAAAGCGCATTTTTTAGTAGGCGATCAAGTGCCAGCAATTGAGATTACCAAAGATTCTTACGGCGTCATGACGCTCGCTTCAAGTTATCCGGTTTACTCAAGACCTTTTCGCACAGCTGAACCTTTCCTTCGCCTCGCAAAATCAGCGCTAATCACGATTTACCCGCTCTTTGATAAACGCTTATTAATGGTTGTGAATGTGCATTCTGTTAATTTTAGCTTGGGTGTCAAAATCTATCGCGAACAGATTCAATCTATCGCAGAACATGTGATGAATCATAATGGACCGGTGATTTTTGCCGGCGATTTCAATACTTGGAGCCGAAAACGCCTACATCTGCTCTATCTTTTCACCCGCAGAATGGGTTTAAAATCGGTGAACTTTGATGATGATTGCCGAAAATCCTTCTTCAAATCTCCGCTTGATTTCATTTTTTATCGTGGACTGATTTTAGAAAAGAGCGAAGTTCTCCAAACGGATGCATCCGATCATAATCCGCTATTGGTCGATTTTAGGATTCGGTAATTAACGATAATAGCGGTAATAGCAATAATGCCGTAATACAATATTCGTCATTATCCAATGCGCCGGCATATCACTAAAAGCACTGATATCTGCTGGCGCGAGATTATGACAAGCATGCAAGCATGCGACCCAGCGATGCTAGAAATATAAAAAGCACATCGAATGATGTTCGATCATCAATATCATACAAAAATTATCGATCTATTGAATCTCTTTAAACCCCCTTTAGAGCCCCACTTTTTCGGTAATAAATAACGTATCAACTTTCTCTAAACGCTCGATTAATCCGGCATAATCATTCTCGCGAACGCTTAATGTCATTTCACAATTAACGCCGTAATTTTCAGATACTTTATCGGCATTAAAATCATTAATCACATGATTCACATCGTTCGTTGCCGGATAATCAAAAGTGAAACTCACTTGTAAGCCAATCGTTTTCGTGACGATATTGGCTTTTTCTAACGCATTACGCGCACCTTCTTGATATGCCGAAACGAGTCCGCCGGTACCGAGTTTAATGCCACCGAAATAACGAACCACCATCACTAAAACATTGGTGAGTTCTAAAGAGCGAATCTGTCCTAAAATCGGTCTGCCTGCAGAACCAGAAGGCTCACCATCATCATTGGCACGATAATGCTCATACTTATCACCTAAAACGTAGGCATAACAAACATGACGAGAATCGTTATAACGCTTACGATACTCATCTAAAATTGCATCAATCTCTGCTTCCGAAGTTACCGGCACGGCAAAAGTAATGAAACGGCTACGAGAGATGACAAATTCATCTTCGCTTAAAGCTGTAATAGTTCTGTATTGATCACTTTTCATGAGCAAGATTATATCATGAGAATGGCCGAAGTTTTTGCTCACAGAAGCAATTCTTTTCTGATGAATAGCGTTATTGATATTGTGAAATTACGCTTAAAATTACCGACTAAAATTTCTTTTAAAGTTAATTTTCCGCTGGAGAAAATGCTTGCACTCTTTTAACAATCTCGTACCAGCAGTTTCACATACTTTCTTCAATCAAAATAACTAAAAATCAGATATTAAATCAGCTGGCTATAACGCTGTAAGGTATTTTGGATCGGCATTGGTAATAGATCGAGATCTAAACTATCGAGCCAGTTTTTAATCTCCAACCCGAGCGCCGTATTTCCCTCAAGCGATAACGCGCGATTAAAAAAGAGCGTATCTGGATCTTCTTGCCGAGAAATCATCTGAATAAGCGGATTAAAAGTAGATCTTAACGTTGCCTCTGCATCAATCTGCGAATCATGAATCACGACTAATTGCGCATTTTGCAACGTGATTTTCACGGAATAATCAAGATCGGTAACATCAATCATAAACACCTGATCTTCTAAAAAGTCTAAATCCCCTTCCTCAATCGCCGACTTAAAGAAATGATTTAACGTTGAAGTCACGATTTTGAGCTTCAACCAATTTGGCATGACTTTCAGATGGTACTTACAAAATGGCGGGATAAACTTCGGCAGTTTTGCCATCATTTTTTGCTGAATACGCATAATTTCCTCATTTTTGATTGTTATCAAGACTCTCTTACTCTAAACAATCTATCTTGTAAGAGCTTTGATTCTAATCATTCTTATAGGAGAGTTATGGAACTTTTATGCCCTGCAGGAAATCTTCCCGCACTGAAAACAGCCTTTGAATATGGCGCAGATGCGGCCTATATCGGACTCAAAGATGAGACAAATGCTCGGCATTTTCCGGGACTCAACTTCACGGAGAAACGACTACAAGAAGCGATAAAAATCACTCGTAACTTTGGGCGAAAGCTCCATGTTGCTATTAATACTTTTGCCCATCCTGCTAAACAATATATTTGGCGAGAAGCCATTGATCGCGCAGTTGGTGAAGGTGTTGATGTGCTAATTCTCTCCGATATTGCGAATCTCGATTATGTTGCCGAGAAATATCCTGATATGGAAGTGCATCTCTCTGTACAAGCTTCTAGTACATCCATCGAATCGATTAAGTTTTATCATCGAGAATTCAATGTTGATCGCGTGGTGATTCCTCGTGTTCTACCCATTCATCAAGTGAAATCCTTAGCCGCAATTTCGCCCGTTCCACTAGAAGTTTTTGCTTTTGGCGGATTATGTATTATGGCAGAAGGTCGCTGTTATCTCTCTTCCTATGTAACCGGAAAATCCCCAAATACCGCCGGCGCTTGCTCTCCTGCAGAATTTGTCGAATGGGCAGAAATCGGTGATGGCGGACGAGAAACGCGCCTCAATAATGTTCTCATCGACCGTTTTACCAAAGAGGAAAATGCCGGATATCCAACCCTTTGCAAAGGTCGATACAGCGTTGATAATTCGCTTTCTCACGTGATGGAAGAACCCACAAGTCTCAATACGATTGCACTCATTCCTGACTTTTTCAAAATGGGAATTGCTTCCGTCAAAATCGAAGGTCGCCAACGAAGTCCGGCATATGTGTCAAAAGTCACCCAAACGTGGCGCGAAGCGATTGATCATTACCGATCTGATCCTGATAATTTCCAAGTGAAAGCCAATTGGGAACAAGCCTTAAATGATATCTCTGAAGGTCGACAAACAACATTAGGCGCATACAATCGAAAATGGCTCTAATCCGTGCTTTCATTGAAATCGTCATTTTTATCGACTTGTCATCCTCCCTAAAAATAACACCGATTTATTGATAACACTTCTCTCATTATCGATAAAAAACAACTCAAAAGGTCTTCATTATGAAACTCTCATTAGGTCCACTTCTTTACTGCTGGGAACGCAATCGCATTTATGACTTTTACGAAAAAGTTCAACAAAGTTCCGTTGATATTGTCTATGTGGGAGAATCCGTTTGCGCCAAACGTCAGGAACTTAAACTAGAAGATTGGCTTGAGATTGGCAAATCACTCCAAAATGCTGGCAAAGAAGTCGTCATAACATCGCTCGCATTAGTGGACAGTCCCTCAAAACTCAAAGATGTTAAAAATGCCGTAAACAATGGGATTTTCACAATTGAAGCTAATGATATGGCTGCCGTCAATCTCTGCTTTGAGCAAGGTTTACCATTCACCGCCGGACATGCGCTTAATCTCTATAATGCTGAATCGATCAATATCATGCTTAGAAATGGGATGAAACGTTGGTGCTTGCCGGTAGAACTTTCCAAGCAATGGGGAAAAGAGATTCAATCACAAGCCGAAAAAATGGCAATTTGGAACAAATTTGAAAAAGAACTGCTCGCTTACGGTTATCTGCCACTCTCTTACTCTGCTCGCTGTTTTACGGCACGTAGCGTTGGGCGAGAAAAAGCAAATTGTGAAGTCGTTTGTATTGAGGATATCGCCGGAAAAGCGGTCATTTCTCAAGACGATGAGCGTATTTTTACGATGAACGGCATTCAGATGCAAAGTGGACTTTGCAATAATCTCATTAATGAAATCGCTTCTATGCAAGATTTCATCAATATTATCCGTTTATCACCGCTTGATGATCATAATATCTTTAGCATCATCGAACAATACCAACAAGCGCTCACAAATCCAGCACTCAGCTTCCCACTTTCTGACCAAGAATGTGATGGTTATTGGCTCGGAAATGCTGGAAAAACGGTCAGTTTAAGCGCAATCTAATACTGGCGCATCGGCTGATAGAAGCACAACAATGATTCTCTCCAGTATCCTGCAAGTTGATTTGGTTCGTATCATTACCAATAATAAATACGCTTAGATATAAAAAAGCCACCTGATTGAATCAGATGGCTTTCTAACTATTTGAAAATACGTTTTAAAAACTGTTTTAAACTAAATACTCAAAACTACGCTTCGTAATTCTCTAATGCAATCGCTAAACGGCGACCCGCTTCTTCTGCGAGTTTCTCATCAACCGTTGCAAATGAGAGGCGAAGCGTATCATCTTCCGGCGTTCCAACATAGAATGCCGCGCCAGGAACAAATACCACTTCTGCATCAATCGCATGTTTGAGTAATTTGGTTGCGCTCATGCCTTTTGGTAATCTTGCCCAAAGGAACATGCCGCCCGTTGGTTCGGCAAATGAGATCTTATCACCAAGATGTTTTCTTAAAGAATCCATGAGCATTTGGCAACGTGCTTGATACGTTTTTGAAATCTCTTTAATACGCGGTTGTAAACGACCACTTTTAAGGTAGTTTGCCACGATTAATTGCGATAATACCGGCGTATGAAGATCCACTGATTGCTTACAGATCACGATTTTGTTACGGATTCTTTCACTAGTGACGATAAACCCTAAACGCAATCCCGGCACCAACACTTTTGAGAATGACGAGAGATAAACAATATGCTCTTTCTCATTTTCTGTTTTTGCTAATGAATAGATCGGTTTTGCGAGTGAATCTGTAAAACGAATTTCGCCGTAAGGGTCATCTTCGAAAATGACAAAATTATGTTTCACTGCTAATTCTAAAATACGCTGACGCTTCTCTTGTGAGAGCGTTGAGCCTGTTGGGTTGGCAAATGTTGGCACGATATAAAGCGCTTTAATTTTACCTTTTTCAAGACGCGCTTCTAAAGCATCGACATTTAAACCATCTGCGCCACCTTCAATATCTTCCACATTCGCACCGGTCATTTTGAAACCTTGAATTGCAGCAAGATACGTTGGACGCTCTACTAAAATTGTGTCGCCTTCATCTAAGAAAGTACGCGCAATTAAGTCTAAACCTTGTTGTGATCCGCTTGTGACAATGATTTCGCTATTTTTGGCAGCAATCCCACGATCACTAATCAACTTTACAATTTCTGATTGTAAAACTGGCTCACCATCTGTTGTACTGTATTGATAAGCATTGACTTCACCAGAGGCAATGACTTCATTCAGAGCGGCATTAATCCCATCCATGTCAAACATATCTGCCGCAGGAATTCCACCAGCAAGCGAGACGATATTTGGCATTTTACTGTATTGTAAAAGATCTCTTACGATTGAGCTTTGAGAACCTTGAATGCGTTTTGCAAATAAACTCTCTAAATCCGCCATGATATATCACTACTCCTATGAATTTGTGTGATGAATTTTTGTTATAAAATCACGCTATTCCTTCTCAGATTATGAGCGTTAAATAGGTAATTGAGTTTCTAATTTGATTTGGGAATGATCGTTATATCGCTATCATTTATTGATAATATTTCCATATAAAATGATTCCCTTGTCAAGGATCGACATCCTGCCGATATCAATCAACAAAGACAAACTTTGCTATAATACTGTATCAGATAAAATAGCCCCTTGAAGGACTATTTTTCATGACTTCATTCTGGTATTCATCTTATGATAAAGCGAAGATCTTTTTAGCATTTTCTAAATCACTATTTGGGAGAAAATCGCCAACTATGAGTTTTCATCTCTACTATTCTAATCACTTAGATACGCTCCAATATATTGCCGGTTATCTGACCAAAGTCGATCCCCAGAAAAGTCCTTTTGATAAGGAATATTTCTTAGTACAGAACTTTGGAATGGCAAGATGGATGCAGATAAAACTCGCTAAGCAGCTGGGAATCTTAACGCAATCAGAGTTTTTACTCCCTTCCAAAATGCTGATGAATCTTTTAGAGATGATTTTCATAGAAGAGGAGCGAGAAAAGCAACCTATTGAAAGGCTCTCCAAAGATCAGCTTTTTTGGCCTTTGGTACAGCTGATTGATGAGATTATTACCGATGACATGGTTACTGATATCATTAACGGCGATGAAGCAAATGATTCTGAAAACTTATTTCTGCCCATTAAAAATTATCTCGCTCAATATGAAAAAGATGCCGCCAGTAAAAAAGAGAATAACCCGCTACTTGGTATTCTCCATCTTGCCGAAGAATTAGCCGCTATTTTTGATAAATATATTGTCTATCGTAGTCAATGGATTAATGCTTGGACAAAGGGAGAATTAGCGCCGGCGCATTTTGAGCAAAAACTCCCTATTGAACTGGAAGCTTGGCAAGCAAAACTATTTCAAAAGCTCTATCAAATACTCGGTTCGCCGCTTCATTTTGGACTTCTTCATCCACTCATTGAGCAGAAACTCCAAGATCCCAAGATTCAACAAAAACTGCCGAAACGCATCTTTATCATCGGCTTAAACTCTCTGCCGCCGCTCTTTTTAGATCTGATTGCGCAATTTTCCAAAGTGATGGACATTCATCTCTTCTTTAATAATCCGTCCCAATATTATTGGGGCGATCTCACCAAAGGCAGCGGATTACCCAGTTTTAGTCTCACCAACTTCTTTGAACAAGCCGAAAGCTTGATTGATCCTATCTCTCCGCACATTCCCAAATCAATGCTCGATTCACTCAATGAGCATTGGCAAAATAGCTACGGCAATCCTCTCCTTGCATCACTTGGACAAGTCGGTCGCGATCATCTGCATCTGTTACAACAATATGATGGCAATTTAGATCTACAAATTACAGAAGCCTTTGCAGAGCCAGAAGTATCCTCACTATTAAATCATATTCAAGCAGAAATTTATCATCTCCGTCCGGCACGAGAAAGTGAAAAGTATCAGATTGATGCAGCCGATCGCTCGATTCAAGTGCATCGCACTTATAGCCCGATGCGCGAAGTGGAAGCGCTCTATGACCAAATTTTACATCAACTAGAGGGAAATCCTGATCTAGAGCCGGAAGATATTGTCGTCATGACACCGAATATCGAAAGCTACGCACCTTTTATCAACGCTGTATTTGGTAGCGCGCCGGCGCATCGTTATCTCCCCTATTCTATCTCCGATGTCAGCATTAAAGAGACAGAAACAATCTTTACAACGCTACTACAACTCTTAGCCTTGCCTGATAGCGCATTTAAAGCGAGCGATCTCCTTTTACTGTTACAAATGCCGGAAATCATGGAAAAATTCCATTTTGAAGAGAATGATCTCTCACTCATTCACTTTTGGATTCATGATGCGAATATCAAGCAAGCAATTGATGGACAACATCTCACCGACGAGCTGCAAACGCCTTACAACAATCAATTTGATTGGGATATTAACAGTTGGCGCTGGGGTTTGCAGCGGATGTTACTCGGCTATGGCACGGAACATTCTCCGCTCAACTTAATGAGCGATGATCCTCAGCAGCAAGCGCATACGATTGTTCCTTATCCCCATATTGAAGGGGAAAATGCCGAAATTTTAGGATATCTTTGTCACTTCTTAGATCGGCTCATTGAGACAAAAAATATGCTATCCGGCGATAAAACGATCACAGAGTGGCAACGTATTTTACCGCAAGTTTGGCAAGATTTCTTCACACAATCCTCAGAAAACAACGATAAATTACATTACACACAAAAGCTGTGGCTCTCTATTCTTACCGGCGCAACAGAGATTGGCTTTGATAAAAGTCTTCCCTTAAAAGCATTAACGCCCATGCTGGAAAGTAAACTCTTAGAAGACAAACCTGAACAGAACTTTATTCAAGGGAAAATCACCTTCTGTTCCTTTATTCCGATGCGAACAATCCCTTTTAAAATGATTGCCATGATCGGTATGAATCAGGCAGATTTCCCAAAATCAACCGTTCATCATAGTTTTGATCTGATCCAATATCAGCCAATGCGCGGCGATCGCAGCAGACACACCGATGACCGTTATCTCTTTTTAGAAGCGTTACTTTCGGCGAAAGAGACGCTTTATTTAAGCTATATCGGTAAATCAATTCGGGATAATAGTGATCTCTATCCATCCTTACTAATTGATGAACTATTACGTTATATCGATCAAGTATCGATCACCGCAGATGAAACACCAACATCTGAAAAGATTACGCATCTCCATCCTATGGCATCTTATAATCCCGTACTTTTTAGCAATCATAGTGTGATTCAAAGTTTTCAAAATGAATGGATTTTAAGTAGCGAGGCGATCGAGTCGTATCATGCGCCGGTCAATTATCTGACCTTGATTGAGAACTATCAAATCCAGGATCAAATCACACCACTAACTGATCTTTCTCTTGAAGGATTGATTCGTTTTTATCAAGATCCTACCCAATACTTTGCAGCGCAGCGATTAAATTTCTCCTCCTTCCGTGATCAGACCATCGCCATCGAAGATGATGAGCGATTTACGATTCAAAAAGGGCTCGATGAATATCAATTCCATCAAGCATTAACGAATGAGTTAATTCAAAAATCGTTAGAAAAAAGCATGAAGCAAAAAGAGATGATATCTCCACAAATGCTTACGGAAATCAACGATACAATCTATCAAGCTGCTCGTTTGCAAGGTGCACTACCCAAATTTGCTTATGGGGAACTGGCTTGGCTCGACAAGAGTCTCTTTCCACAGGAGTTAGCTAAAACGTTACTTGATGCAGATTATCCTTATGGGCAATTTTCCCTTCAAAGCTTTCAGAGCGGCATCACGCTGCATGGAAAAATCCCGGCACAATCGCCGGAAGGTAATATTATTTTATGGGATGTTGGGCTATTAAAACATGATCGCCTGATTAAAGGCGCCATCGTTAATCTCTTCTATCATGCAACAAAACCCAAAGAAGATATTGCGCAAACACTCTGGCTCATTGGTAAAAGCAAAGAAGGGATTGGGAAGATCACCTATCCTTATTATCAACAACCGGAAGCTGCAAAACGACTGACCCACCTCATCAATGGCTATCTATATGGAATTCAAGCGCCGATTCCTTATCTCTACAAAGCCAATTCTCAAGATGAGATTTTTCAAGACGCGCTGTTTGTAGAACATTACACCGCACTTCGCGCAGAATTGCCGCAATATTTCGATAACGCTATGCAAGCATGGAATCCTCAAATATTAGTGGAAGTCTTAAAAGATGATCTCTTTATCAATTCCTTGTCGCAAACTACCAGAAACCATTTAAATAAGGTAAAATCTTTGGTGTCTGGAAATAATTCATTCGAACGATTATTTCCTTTATATGGAGATAAAGAGATATTCGCATTTATCCTTTTCTACCACCATTATCTCAATGAGTTAATGCCACATGACTAATGAAAATTCACAACTAACAAAAGAGTTGCAACACCCAACATCGAAATATGATTACGATGGGATTACAGGTACTTGGCTCTTAATTCCGGCTAAATTTCATATTCTCATGCTAGCAATCGCTATTCCTGTGATCTTATGGATGTTTCCCTTTATTCACCTCAAAGGAAATTATCGTTATGTCTTTGCCGATTATCGTTACTATATTGCCGGTGCTGTGGCTATTTTCTGTATCTCATCTGCATTCTTAAGTGTCGTTAAAGCAAGGCAAGTTAAAAACCGTCTCCGACCTTTGAGCGAAATCAGCCGAGCCGGCGTCACTAGATCTCCTCGCAATAATCATAAGATTAGTCCAGCAACTGCCAAGCATCCTCAGATCAATCTGACACAGATTCAAAAAAAATCATCAGGCACACAAAAGTCTGTCACATCAAAGAATGATCAGCCCAGCAAAAGTACTGTACAAGCGCAAAGAAAGCAAAAAGCTTCCTCGCAAAAATCTCCAGTAGCAGCGCCTAATACTAAAGCAAAAACGGCTTCTAACAATAGCCCTTCTAAAAATTCGGCAAAACCTCAAACATCTACTGAAAAAGTGTCTACGCCGAAACGAAAGAAAAATCCTAAACAGATGCAACTAGATCTTTAAGAGCCAGCACAAATATGATGAATTTATCGAATCTTACTTATTTCAGGAGAGAATTCCCATGCAACAGATGATCATTATTAGTGGTCTTTCAGGTTCAGGTAAATCAATAGCTTTACAAACATTAGAAGATGAAGGTTTCTTCTGTATCGACAACCTCCCTATCACCTTTATTCCCCGTTTTATCGAAGAGATTCAACAACGACAAGGAATCTCCAGACTCGCGATTGGCGTTGATGCAAGAAGCTTTCCTGAAGATCTTGCAGAAGCCGAATCCATTTTTGATCAAATTGAAGCTTGTACCTCTCTCAAACCTAAAATTCTCTTTTTAGATGCCAATGATGATGTCTTAATTAAACGCTATAGCCATACGCGCCGTAGGCATCCGCTATCAGGGACTGAAAAATCGCTCACAGATGCTATCAATTACGAGCGCGAACTGCTTTCCCCTCTTCGCCTTCGTGCAAACATCTTGGTAGATACCTCTTTTCTCAATGTTCATGAACTTCGATCAATTTTAAAACAACGTCTCATCGAAAATAGTAAAAATTCGCTATTTATCAATATTGTCTCATTTGGTTATCGTAATGGGGTACCACTGGATGCCGATTTTGTCTTTGATGCCAGAATGCTCACCAATCCACACTGGATTCCACATCTACGGGAATATACGGGATTAGATACCGAGATCACGAACTTCTTTGCCGATACTGAAGATATTCAAGAATTTTACAACGATATCGCGACATTTATTACTAAATGGTTACCGACATTTAAGAAAGGAACGCGCTCTTATCTCACAATTGCCATCGGTTGTACTGGCGGCAAACATCGCTCCGTTTACCTCGCACAACGATTATTTGAACTTCTGCAGGCTGACAATAATGTTCTCGTAAAACACCGAGAGATCAACATTTAATTTCAGCCTCTTTTTTTACCCATAATATTTTAAGTTTACGCTTTATAAGGAAAACACAATGTCCAATCTTATTGATGGAAAAGCCTTTGCCCAAAACCTTCGTCAAACGATTACAGAGCAGACTGGTGCGCTTGAAAAACAGCATCAAATTCGTCCAGGTTTAGCCGTTATTTTAGTGGGTGAAGATCCTGCTAGCCAAGTGTATGTCCGTAATAAAGAGAAATTTGCGATCGAGTGTGGTTTCAAATCAGAAACTTTCCGTCTTCCAGCAGAAACAACACAAGCAGCACTTTTAAAACTCATCGAAGATTTAAACAATGATGCGACTATTCACGGTATTTTAGTACAACTTCCACTACCAAAACATCTTCATGAAGAAGAAGTATTAAATGCCATTAACCCGCTTAAAGATGTCGATGGTTTCCATCCTGTGAATATCGGTCAGCTTTCGATTGGCAAGCCTTATTTAATTCCTTGTACACCGCTCGGATCTCTCCTTTTACTACAAGACAAATTAGGAAAAGACCTTTCAGGTAAACATGCCGTGATTGTTGGCCGTTCCAATATTGTTGGTAAACCAATGATGCAACTTCTTCTTTCACAAAACTGTACGGTAACGATTGCGCACTCTCGCACAAAAGATGTCGCAAGTCTTTGCCGTGAAGCAGATATCGTAGTTGCAGCTGTCGGCGTGCCAAAACTTGTGAAAGGCGACTGGATCAAAAAAGGAGCGGCTGTTATTGATGTGGGTATCAATCGTATCGAAGAAGATGGCAAAACACGTTTAGTAGGTGATGTGGACTTTGATGAAGCCGTTAAAAATGCAGCGTATATCACTCCTGTTCCCGGCGGCGTAGGTCCTATGACGATCGCCTGTCTTTTAAGAAACACTTTAACCGCGATGTGTTTACAAAATAATATTGAAGATCCTAATAAACTGTAATGTTCATCGAACTATCATATGCAATAGTTCATGTCCTTAACCGAATATTAGTATGAAGCTTCAATATCAATGAGAAGTATGGCTATCAAAAACAGAGTCATTTCAGTTTACAAATAGCGACTGCAATTGCAGGGATAAGATTGATATCAAGAGGGAAACATTTTCCTCTGAACAACTTTTAACAGTACTTTGCATTCAACCATTTAAAACTCATCTCACAATATTATTAACGCCCTCATTTTGAAGGGCGTTTTTCTTGCTATTACACCTTGCGCAGAAAATTGACCAACGACCCTACTCAAAGCCTCGTAAAGCCGATATAGTGAATAAAAACAATCACACCATTATTTGACTAGTTAAGGAGTCCCGCATGAGCAAAATTATCCCCGGCGCAGAAGATTTCTTTTATGAAGGAAATCAAATTGGTATTCTCACAATCCATGGTTTTACCGGCACAACACAGAGCATGCGCTCATTAGGGAAAGCGTTTGCAGATGCAGGATTTACCGTTCTAGGACCCAGATTAACAGGTCATGGTATTTCCCCTGAAGAGATGCGTAACGCTGAATTCAAAGATTGGTTACAAGATGTGGAAGAAGCTCTTGATGAGCTACGATTACATGCGGATAAAATATTTATTACAGGTCTTTCTATGGGCGGAGCTTTGACGCTCTATCTTGCCGAAAACTATGAAGATATTCTGGGGATTATACCAATCAATGCCGCTATTGATATGCCGGCATTCAAAGAATTTTATCAAACGCAACGGATCGCCAATATTGAGTTTATTGATGGTATTGGTTCTGATATTAAAAAACCAAATGTCACAGAATTGGCTTATGCTAAAACGCCAGTAAAATCGATGAAAGAGCTGCTCGACTTAATGGCGATCGTGCGCCAAGACTTATCAAAAATCCAATGTCCGGCATTAATCTTCTCATCTACTGTCGATCATGTTGTTCCTCCGGAAAACTCTCAAACCATCTACCAAGACATTTCGAGCCATGATAAAACACTCATCCCACTGCATGAAAGTTATCATGTTGCGACACTCGATAATGATGCCGATCTTATCGCAGCTGAATCCATTAAGTTTATTCGCGAAATTTTAGCCAGTGAAATTTAAGGTATTCTCTTAAAAAAATGATGAAAGATCATTGCGACCTGTGATTAAGAACGATAAAAAACCGATACTGAACACTTTCAATATCGGTTTTTATTATTTAATAATTTACAGAGCTTTCAAAACTCTTTAAAGCGCTAGATCTCTATACTCATTCCACCACTTCCTGTTTACGATCACAGCACTCTTTGAATTCAATTCGCGCATTTTGTGCCGCTTGAGAACATCGCTCTTTATCTTCTCTTGCGTGTTGTAATGCTTTCTCTAAAGTAGATAAACGATTTACCTCTGAACTACTAATGCGAAAACTCCTATTTCGAATAGAGAATTTATGAATAGATCGATCTCGAATTGTGGCTTTTAACGTAATAATCTCATCAATCAAGCGTCTCTCATTTTCCGCAGCGGCAACCGCTTCTGCCTTTAGCGTATTAAATTTTTCTAAATAACCATATGCTTCCGACCAAGGATCTACTTCCGGCAAATTTTCGATATTAATCACAGGATTTTGATAATCCTCTCGAATCTCTAAATCCACTTTTGCCACACGACTAATAGAGATCATCAACATCGTAATAATCACTAATAGCGGAACACCGGCAACCACAGAAGCGGTCTGTAATGTTGATAGAGAATTTACACCTGTTATTTGGCTAATAAACATTAAAGTTACCGGCATAAAAGAGAGTGCGAAAGCCCAGAAAAGTCGATTCCAACGAAGTGGTTCATCTTCAATATTCTTTTGAACAACGGCCGCTAAAATATATGACATCGAATCAAAAGTCGTTGCCGTAAAAATAATCGCTAAAATCGTGAATAAACCAATCACCACAGGGGAAAATGGTAAAGAATCCAGCATCGCATAAATCGCTGCCGTATCGCCCTGTTCTTGTAAAATTGCGACTAAATCAAGTTCACCGGATAATTGCAGATGTAATCCATAATTCCCTAAAATAAAGAAGAAAAAAGCACAACCTAAGGATCCTAACGTAATACTGCCGGCAATCATATTGCGAATCGTGCGACCTTTAGAAACTCGCGCAATAAATAATCCTATCGTTGGCGCAAATACTAACCACCAAGCCCAATAGAAAATAGTCCAATCTTGCGGGAAATTGGATTGAGGAAAATCATCTAATCCCCCAAAAGGTTCTGTCCATGTGGCCATTGAGAAAAAGTTATCAAACATATGTCCCACAGACGTAATACTCGTATTCATGATAAATACCGTCGGGCCGACAACTAACACAAACACTAATAAAACAACGGCGCCCCAAATCGTCACATTACTTAAAAACTGAATACCCCGCTTCAATCCCGCATATGCCGAGTAAGCAAAAATTGCAGTTGTGACTAATAGCACAATCACTTGCGTTGAGATTGTTATAGGCAGACCAAAAAGTTGATGTAATCCTTCTGTAATCAAGGGCGATGCTAATCCTAAACTCGTTGCCCCACCACCTAGAATTCCAAAAATAAAGAGAATATCAATTGTCTTTCCAAGATAACTATTACTATGCTTTTCCCCTAAAACGGGTTTTAAAGCCACGGAGATTTTTAGAACAGGCTCTTTTCGGACATAAAAGAAATAGGCAATCGGAATTGCCGGCACAAGGTAGATTGCCCAAGCAATTAATCCCCAATGGAACATTCCGTAAGTCGATGCCCAAGTGACCGCTTCAGCGCTCCCTGATTCGATATTAAATGGCGGTGCAATATAATAATAAGCCCATTCGATACTTCCTAAGTAAAGAATACTGGCACCGATTCCGCTACTAAAAAGCATCGCCCCCCAAGAAGGCGTGCTAAATTCTGGCTCACAATCCTCTTCTCCAAGTTTGATATAACCAATGTCACTGAAAAAGATATAAATTAAAAAAAATAGTGCTGCTAGCCCCATCAAAAGATAGAAAATACCAAATTTATCCGTCACAAAATTCTTCGCTTGAGAAATCCAAATATCACCGGCCTGTGGCCAGATAATCAGTGGTATCACAACCAGTAATAGTAAAAAAAGAGCACCAAAAAAAGTGTAAGAATCTATTAACTTCCAGTTAAATATTTTACCCACGTATTTATTAAACCTTTTATAAAAAACACTTCATCATAGTAACACATTGATCTATTTTTAATCATCAAGGCTATTTCTCTAACAAATTGATAGCAAAGACATCGCTTTCAACAGATCAGTCTCTCAACATAAGACAATTCAATATGATGGTTTCCGCTTTATATAAAAAAATCTCCAAGCGCTTTCATTCTGCACTTGGAGATCAATCTATCATCATCGATTTAAAATAATGCCAATAATGCCCTTGTCTAAAGGACTAAATACGCTTGCTATCGTTAAAAACCATAAGCAAATCCTACACCACACCCACTTTATTTTGGGTATCGTATGATCCTTGAATTTTAAATCGTGCATCACTGCCAATCTTAAATGAGAATCCAACAGACATCGCGGCTTCTCCATCATAACCCGCAGCGCCCATTCCAAATGAATACTTCATATTCTCCACATAGGGAATTGAACTCATTGCCATCGCACTTGAAATCCCCGCGCTCGCCACTTTACGGTTTTGATGAACCGTTCTTTCGACATTATTAATACGAGTATTGTAATGCCCTAAAGTGCTATTAATATGATCGATTTGCTGTGCTTGAAAATCAACCTTCTGATTAGTCTCCCAAAGCTGATGACCATTCACCGCATATTCCGAATCTTTAACGGGCTCAACCGCAGCAATGCCCCCGACTTTACGGCTCCCGAAATCAACGGTTGTCTCGGCATTAATCTTGCCATCATCTGCTAAAATAATTTGGTTTTTATCACTATCATAAGCAAATAAACCTTGCCCTTCACTTTCTGAAATCTGGTTTTTAAGATGTTGTAATGCGCCAGAAACCGTGAAGTCCGTCGGATCTTGCTGTCCCACATTAAAGGAAGAATTTACATAGACAAAACCATTATCATCCACTGAAACATCTGTGCCTAAAATCTTTCCTAAATCATCCGCCATGCCATAAAGTTGACCTGCATTGACAGCCTCTTTTGACATTTCGCTAATCGTTCCGTCCGCCACACCGGCTAACGTGCGCTCACCATCCTCTTTACCGATATTAAAAGTATCACTATTACCCGCAATCGTCGGATCAAGAACGATCTGTTCATTACCATCCTTAAATTTGCAACTAGGACCCTCCAGTTTTCCTTCAGCGTTAATCTTAGCGCCACCACCTAATGCTGTTGCCAGATCTTTAACATTATCTGTAGTTTTAGCAAGATTTTGATTCGTGCTATGAAGCTGGCTACCATTAATTGCATCTACGGAATCATCGCTCAGATTACCGGCGGTAATCCCTGTGACTTTACGTGTTACCCGATTCTGATTACTAAAATCAAACTCTGTGGCCAATTTAGCTACATTATTATCGATCGTAATCTTCGAACCTGACACAATCAATATCCTATCTCGGCCACCAACATTCGTTAATTGCCCAGACAGGTATTCGAACCCTTTATAAATAGAAGTAATATCCTCTTCACTATTTAAAGCCTCTTTATAATTAGGTGCGACCAATATTCCGTTGACATCAACTTTACTGCCGCCCCCTAATATTGTCGCAATCGAGCTATTAACCGCATAAAGCTGCGCCCCATTAATCACATCCACCGATTCCATGCCCACAATGCCGGCGCTAATACCGGTGAGTTTGCGGGTGATCTTCTTGTTGTTCTCTTCATCAAAATTATGCAGATCAAATTCGGTGGCGGCTTTTGCTGTGACATTATCAATGACTAATTGCTTGCCGAAAAGCTGTAGTAAACTATCACCACCGGCATTCTCTAATTGCTTTGTTAAGTATTCAAAGCCCTTATAAACCGTATCAATATCATTATCTGCTTTTAGCGCTCCTTTAAAGTTAGGATCCGTCATCTCGCCGGTTGTTAAAATCCGTCCTCCAGCGCCTAAAGCATCATTAACACTCGTCATGGCATTGTAAAACTGAGTGCCATTAATCGCATCTCTCGATCTTCGCGGACTTGCCCTGAACTAAGTCCCGTCAATAATCTTTCTTTCGAATCCCCATCACCATTCCCTATCGAAACTGAGTTATCAATATCTGCGACAGATCCTGCGCCTATCGCTATAGAATTATTACCATAAGCTTGTGCCTCATGACCAAGCGCAACGACATTGTTTGCCTCCCCTGATGCCTGATAACCAATCACAACGCTATTTGCATCAAAATTTCCTGCCTTATTCCCAATAACAACCATCGTATGGCGATAATCATCGTTATCGATATATATGTCATCCCCTAAAACAATCCCTTGTTCATAATCATAATTGCGATAATGACGCTCTCTCCCCTCTTTTCTTACTCGGGGAATTTTTATTTTATTAGGGGCTGTTGAACATTGGGGTTCAAAATAAAGAAAGCGAGCAGTAGAATATTATCGTCAAACAAAACCTACCACTCGCTATGCCTCGAACCATGCTTACAGATAAACTATGGCTGAAACTAAAGCCTAAGCTTTCAATAAATAGACACGCTTTTCTAAAAAAGGAAAAATAACAATGAGTAAAATCTCTTCTAAACTTTTCGGCGCGAAACTTCCCCGAATAGATAATTTAATCATCCACACAATATTCCAAAATGAATACTGTTCCTTTTACATCAGACAATAAAAAAGCTCCCAAGAATCTCTTGGAAGCTTTCATTTTAATTTGTTATTAAAATATTCTATTTGAATGGAGTTCAGATTCTTTCATCTGTGATCTCCGTATCCTCATCATCTTTGGTGTTCGTATTTTTACGATAAATTATTGTGATATCTCAAATAATTTAAACTCGCGCATAAGGTTCTAAGCCTAATACCATACGACCATTTTTAGTCGCGATATTAATCGCTTCATCAAGATCCGTATAACGGCAGCCCGTGATTAAAAGCTTTAACTCTTCCCACATATCGCCATCACTAAATGGCAACATGTAATCCGCAATATTATCTGTTCCAACCGCTACTGGAATCCCCGCTTTCGCTAACTCATCCGCCGGTGTGATGGCATTACGAGTTGGTCCTTGCTCTTCTCGTCGTGGACTATCAATCCATGCAAATGGACAAGCGATCACCATCATTTGTGCTTTGAGCATTTTCTCATAAAGCATTTGACGATATGCTTCATCATGCGCAGTAATTGAAATACTGTGAATCGCGACAACGCGACCTTCCATCCCATGCTCAATCGTTTTATCAGCAACTAACTCCGTCTCTTTCTCATCTTTCGTGTTAAATTGGTCAACGTGAACATGTACCATTTTGCCTTGCGCTTTAGCCGTTTGAAGCAATACATCCATATGTACAGCATCCATTCCTTCACCATGATCACGTAAATCACGACGTGGAAGCCCACCGATGATATCTACTTTGTCAGCACCTTTATCAAACCAATAACGCGCTTCTTTATCAATCACACCTTTCAAAGTCTGGTTGACAAGCTTGATCGTAATATCTTTCTCATAGTTGCTACGCGCACGAAGTGCTGCATTAATCGCTCGTTCTTCGGCAATTGGGTCCACGTCAATAAAGCTTCCTACCGCCGTAACACCTTGCTCGATCATGCGCTCGATACCCATTGAAAAATGACGGTAATAATCTTCTTCAGTCATATTCGCTTTAATACGGTCAAGCGTATCCCATTTTTCGATGAGCGTTTGGGTTTGATAAACTTCAAATCCTTCATAGTCAATCGTAAAAGCACGATCACCATGCATATGCGCATTAACCCAACCACCATTCTTCTTAATGTTATTTAATAAATAAGCCTTTAAGCTTCGAGTATCAGTATAAATGCGGTGCTCTTTTGCAACTAATGTGGTCATCGTTTTTCCTTTTTTTTAAATTTATTACACTACGAAGTGCTCGTTAACTTTTTTTACGCAAAAAAAAAATAGGCAAAAAAAAACCTTCATTACAAATGAAGGTCTTTTTCAGTAAATTTTTCAATAGCAATAGAATCAAAAGAGATAGCGAAACGTCGTTGCATTGAGACGTTTTCTTTCATTCGTGATGTGCCAATTTTATGGTTCATCGTCTATTTCCTTTTAGCTGATTCCAAACAAACGAGTACATTCTAGGCGCTAAAAAATAATTTGCAATCTTTTATTAAAATTTTATTAAAAAACAAGGTTTCTTCACATCACTTTCATGATTGTTAAATCGAGCATCTTGTTCCATCTATCAATTTGAAAAACAACGCTTATAAAGCTCTCTACAGCGCTATTTTATTTTTTAAGACTAATAGTCTCAATCTACTTCTTTGCAACAAATTTAACGTCTCGTATTCGGTTGATTTCCCCAATTGAGCTTTTCTCGCAAAATAGAAAAATAGTGATAATCCTCAGAGTGCACTAAAGTTAAAAGATGTTCAGAAGGCTCAATCGTTAATTTTTCCTCAGTCGCAAGGGTAAATAATTCTTGCCCATCGCAAGTCACATTGACCGGCGTTTTTTCTCGATCACTCGTCACCACATCTACTTTACAATTTGCCGGAATCACTAAAGGACGATGACTAAATGTATGAGGACAGATCGGCGAGATCACAATTGCCGGCAATGAGGGATACATAATCGGCCCACCCGTTGAAAGCGAATATGCCGTAGATCCTGTCGGCGTTGCTAAAATCAAACCATCAGCGCGATATGTCGATAAATAATGATCATTCACATAAACATCAATTTCGATAAGGCGCGATAACTCTGTTTTATGAATGACCACATCATTCATTGCATAAGAGCGAAACTCCGAATTAATAGTGGCTTTTAACAAAAAACGCTCTTCAAACTTCATTTTGCCATCTAAAATGTCAGATAAACGAGTATGTAGCGTGCGCTGATCAATATCTGTTAAAAATCCTAATCGTCCAAGATTAACACCTAATACCGGAATATTAAGATGATGAACTTTACGAGCAATTCCTAAAAAGGTTCCATCACCGCCAAAAGCAATGATCAAATCACACGTCTCTATCTCTTGCATAATTGTTTCAGGATAGGTTAACGCCAGACGATACTCTAAATTATCGACTTCAAAATAATGAACACCACGCTCATCCATAATATTTTTAGTACGCGAAACGGCTTCTTGAACCTCATTCGACTCTTTATTACTGAGAATTAGCGCGATTTTTTGAAATTTTTTCATTTTCTATGGTATTGTGATTTGTTTATAGAGGTCTCATAGCATAGCACGTTACCTTAGACTGAAAAGTCCTAATTTGCTGTTTTATGATACTAATTTATAAAAATTTCATTAGCCGGATTCTCCTCTAAAACTTCAATCATAAATTAACTAGGAATGATCACCGCTGTTTCATATAACAAAGCCGGGTCCTACTCTATTTGAGAAAGTTAACACGAATATACGAGAAGAAGATCGCTTCCCACTGCACTCAATATCAGCATAACCAACTCATTAATTCGCGTTATTACCTTATTGATTGTACGGACGACTAATGATAAACAAGCGATTCTCTCTGTACAGAGTAGAAGTTCAATCAACCTACGCTAAAATGAAAATATTGGAGGTATTAATGCGTAAAGCCCTTTTGTTTCTACTTAGCATAAGCATGGTGCCAAGCCTTGCCTTTGCCGGAGGCGAGCTCTCTTTTGATGGGCAACACCTCTCTCCGCTCTGGTCTATTCCATTCATCGGAATTATCCTATCTATTGCCGTATTTCCTCTCATTGCCCCGAGAATCTGGGACAATCATTACGGGAAAATTGTGGCGGGTTGGACATTACTCTTCTTTATTCCTCTCTTTATTATCTACGATCTTAGTATTACCACTAATATCTTTGCGCACGCATTAATCGAAGAATATATTCCGTTCATTCTTCTCCTATTAGTGCTTTTTGCAGCATCTGGCGGTATTCACATCTCTGGAAACCTCGTAGCTAGCCCTAAATTTAACGTCTCTATTCTCGCAATAGGAACCGTTTTAGCGTCAGTTATGGGAACAACCGGTGCAGCAATGTTACTCATTCGCCCGATTTTATCAGCGAATAAAAATCGTAAACATCGCATGCATATTCCGATTTTCTTTATTTTCTTGGTTGCAAATATTGGCGGTGGTTTAACACCACTTGGCGATCCACCACTTTTCTTAGGTTTCTTAAATGGAGTTGATTTCTTCTGGACGTTACAACACATGTTCTTACCAGTACTCATCTTCTCGGTCATTCTCCTTACTATTTTCTACTTCATTGATAGTCACTTCTTTAATAAAGAAAATATTCCTAAATCAGATGAAAAAACAACTGTTGTCATTGTGGGTAAACAAAACTTCTTAATTATTTTAGGGGTTTTATTAGGAATCATTGTTTCAGGTGTTTGGATTCCTGGAATTAACTGGACGGTTTTCGGTGTAGAAGTTCATTTAGAAAATATCTTAAGAGATCTCTTCTTTATCTTCTTAACCATCGTTTCGCTCAAGATTACGTCGAAAAAAATTCGTCTTGATAATAATTTCAATTGGCACCCGATTATTGAAGTTGCCAAAATCTTTGCCGGCATTTTCTTAACGATTGTTCCTGTCATTACCATCTTAGAAGCTGGTAAAGCTGGTGCTTTCAGCGGTATTGTGGAGATTACGCATACAGATAGCGGCGAGCCAATTAATGTGATCTACTTCTGGGTAACCACGGTTCTATCAGCATTCTTAGATAATGCGCCGACCTACCTTGTATTCTTCAAGATGGCGGGTGCTCAAGCGCCTGATGGACTTGCTGCGGCAGATTATCTCATGAATGGTATTCCTGCGACCTTATTAGCGATCTCAATGGGTACCGTATTTACAGGTCCATTAACTTACATTGGAAACGCGCCGAACTTTATGGTGAAATCCATGGCTGAACAAGAAGGCATTAAAATGCCCTCCTTCTTTGGCTATTTCTTTATCGCCGTGGTTGTATTAACACCTGTTTATATCCTCCTAAACTTCCTCTTCTTGTAAGTTTTTGTAAGTAGTTTCTTAGGACAAAGAAAGCGCTAGATTTTCTAGCGCTTTCTTGTAATATTTATAAGCTGATCCCTTGATAAAGGCGATCATGATCATCGGACTTATAATTCATAAGGCAGGATAAATTAAATGACTCTGTTAGTACAAAAATATGGCGGAAGTTCTGTAGCAAATATTGAGCGTATTCAGAATGTTGCGCGCCGTATCCAAAAATATCACGAAAAAGGAAATAAAATGGTTGTGGTTCTCTCTGCAATGTCAGGAGAAACCGACCGCCTCATACAACTTGCACATGGATTAACCAAACGCCCTAACCCAAGAGAAATGGATGCATTAGTTTCTACCGGCGAACAAGTCAGTATTTCATTACTCTGCATTGCGCTTGAAGCGATGGGAATAAAGGCTAAATCTTATAATGGTGACCAAGCTCGTATTTTAACAGACCAAGTTCATACCAAAGCCCGAATTAAAAACATTGATACCTCCGCAATGGAAGCAGATTTAAATAACGGCTATGTCGTTGTTGTTGCTGGATTCCAAGGCGTTACGGAAGATGGCTCTGTCACAACATTAGGGCGCGGCGGCTCAGATACCACAGCAGTTGCACTCGCTGCCCGTTTAAATGCAACAGAGTGCCAAATTTTCACTGACGTAGATGGTGTTTACACAACAGATCCACGTATTGAGCCAAAAGCTCGCAAACTTGATAAAATCGCATTTGAAGAGATGCTTGAGCTCTCAAGTTTAGGTTCAAAAGTATTACAAATTCGCTCAGTAGAGCTTGCCGCAAAGAACAAAGTACCGCTTCGTGTTCTCTCTTCCTTAATCGAAGAAGGCGAAGGAACTCTTATTACTACAGAAAAGGATATTGACATGGAAGCAGCCATTATCTCAGGTGTTGCAACAAGTAAAAATGAAGCAAAAATTACCGTGCTCGGTGTTCCAGATCAACCGGGAATCGCTTTTAATATTCTTGAGCAAATTAGTGATGCGAATATTGAAGTCGATATGATTGTGCAAAACATCTCCCAAGATGCCACAACTGATTTCACATTCACCACCAATGAAACAGATTTTGATCGTGCATTAGAAATCACAGAAAAAACAGCGAAAGAGATGGGCGCTCGTAAAGTGCTTGGCGATAAAGATATCGTCAAAGTATCTCTCGTAGGTCTTGGAATGCGTTCACATGCCGGCGTTGCAAGCCTCATGTTTAAAGCACTTGCGAATGAAAAAATCAATATCAAAATGATCTCAACCTCTGAGATTAAAGTATCTGTGATTATTGATAGCAAATATCATGAGTTAGCTGTCAGAACACTTCATGATGCATTTAAATTGGATGAGTAATCAACGTTGTATCTTTATTTGACGCTGACAATTACCATTTAAGTCAAACTTTATAAAAAAGGATTTCGCCGTTAATCTCGACTTAACGGCGCTATTTTATGAAAAAGATGAAATTACTCTCACCTCTGTTTCTTATCTCTTTTCTGCTCTCTTTTAATATCAGCTTTGCTGAAAAAAAGATGGAAGTCACCATTGAAGGGATTTCTCATAAGAAAGCGCTTGAGAACGCACAAAATGCAACAGAGATCTATGCACTAAATGGTAAAGAAGCACCTTCAGAACTCCGTATTCAATGGCTCTATGAAGAAGGTGTTAAACAGATTGCCGATGCGCTCCAGCCTTATGGGTTTTATCGAGCGACCATTAAAGGCGATCTTATTTTTCAAAAAGAACAGATTGTCGTGACTTATCACGTTGATCCCGGCAAACAGATTCCTATCGGACAAGTGATTCTCGGCGTTACCGATCTGGAAGCAATCAAAGAACGCGATACAAAAGATGCTAAAAGTGAATACAAAGCATTCTCCAAGATCATCAGTAGCAGCAAGCTTAAAGTGGACGCTCCACTCAATCATACACAATACGAATCTATGAAAAGTAAACTCTTCCAAAAAGCCTCCGAACTCGGATACTTTGATGCCTTTTATCCCCATCACGAATTAATCGTAAATCTCAATAATTACGAAGCGGATATCAACCTACAAATGACGCTTGGTGATCGCTATCTTTTTGGTAGCTCCACTTTTCACCAAGAATATTTTGCCGATGAGTTTTTAGAACGCTTTCTCCACAATATGCGAGAGAATAACGATTATAGCGACCAGAAATTAGTACAATTACAATCTACGTTCAATGAGACAAATTACTTTGAAGATGTCGTTATTGTGCCGCAAATCAATAATGACACTAAAGAAGTTCCGCTCGATATCTATCTTCGACCTCGTAAACAGCGCACTTTAAACCTCGGTTTAGGATACTCTTCAGATATCGGTATGAAAGTTATGGGCGGACTTAACTGGCACTATATTAATCGTTATGGGCATAAGCTCAACACCAGTTTCCTCTTCGCGCAGAAAAAACGTGACGCAACCATTAATTATCAAATCCCGGGATCTGATCCAACACAAGATGCGTACAATATCTTCTTTAATTATGATTATGAAGATACCTCAACAAAAGATTACACTACTTATCTTGTCGGAATTTCGAAAGAGAGAACTCGTGATCAATATCAATATGGTTATTCCCTACATTACCAATATGACCGCTTTCGCGATGTTTATGGACATAAACAAAATAGTAAGCTTTTAGTTCCCACCTTTTATGGAGAATGGAAGTCCTCCGCCGCCGTCATTCCGTTTAACCAATTTGGTTTCAAAATTGAAGGAAAAGTCCGTGGTGCAATTGATTCCGTAGGTTCAGACATCTCATTCATTCAAGCAAGTATTGGTGTACATACCTTTATTCCTCTTGGAGAAAATAATCGCTTCTTAATTCGTGGAACACTAGGTAATACAACCATTAAGAGCAAAGATTTAAATAAACTCCCTCCAAGTCTGCGTTTCTATACCGGCGGTGATAACACTGTTCGCGGTTATAAATATGATGGCATCGGTGAAAAAGGCTATAACGGTGAAATCTATGGCGGTAAAAAACTTGCCGTTGCGAGTATTGAATACGAACATAAAATCACACCAAGCATTGCCATCGCCACCTTTATTGATGCCGGCGATGCTTACAATAGTAAAATCGACTTTAAATATGGTGCCGGCGCTGGTATTCGTTGGTATTCACAAATTGGTGCGGTGAAGCTCGATCTTGCACATGGTTTTGATAAAGAATTTGGAGATACCGTTCGTCTTCATCTTAATATCGGCTTAGAGCTTTAAGTCATTATCCATCTATCCCACAATTAACTCTCCATTACCGAACTAAAGCGTTCTGTGACAGTTGATGCTCGGCGGAGAAAATACTCGCTGCATGCTTATATCAAATATTTACCGGCACTGATAACCAAGATTTTTAAACCAAAATAGCGATATCTTCTCCCTTACTCCAAAGAAAGAGATTGTCCGATTACCACTTTTAGCAACTTTCAGGTAATGCTTTTCTGTTATGATCTTTATAAAAAAGAGATCAAACCCTAATATCTTGGAGATTTTATCGATGTTACCAAACTGGTATTTTGAAATTTTTAACCGATACAAACCACAATTACAATCTAAAAATGCGCTCTACGTAGCGCTCAGCGCCGGCGTTGATTCAAATACCCTGCTTCACTGGTTATCGATATTCAAAGATGAATTACCACCAATATCCACCATTCATGTGAATCATAATTGGCATGGCGATTACTCGCATCTTTGGGCAAATTTCGCAAGAAAACGGGCAGAGTTTTACGGCTTTCAACATCATCATTACGAAGTCTATTTTGAAGATCATGATCCTAACGGTTTAGAAGCTGCCGGACGAGAAGCGCGCTATCTCAAATTTGGGGAAACGATGCAAGAAAACTCGCTATTATGCGTTGGTCATCATCGCTCAGATCAAGCAGAAACACTCATGCAACGCTTACTCCGAAGCGCCGGCGTTCGCGGATTAGGCGCGATGAGGGATTTTAACAAAGTAGAATTTGGACCGCATACAATTGAATTATTTCGTCCATTTCTCTCAATCTCTAAAAAACAGCTCTACGAAACAGCGACCAAGCTTGAACTTCCTTGGCTAGAAGATTATACCAATCACGAAGCAGATGATATGGAGCGTAATATTATCCGTAATAATCTCTTTAAGACAATGGAAGAAGAGTTTCCTAAATATGAAGCGGCATTTTATCAAGTCACCCAATTCATGCAGGAAGCAGATGATCTCTTACAAGATATTGCCAGTGAAGATCTCACTAAAGTAACCGCGAAAAACGATTATAACGATCACGTTATACAACTATCAAAACTGCAAGAACTCTCATTTTTGCGCCAAAAAAATCTGCTTCAAGCGTGGATTAGACCTTTCAACCTTATCTTTACCCAGAAACAGTTAACAGAATTTTTCCGCGTGTTTATCGAACAAACGCCCACGCATCAAAGCTTTTTTAAACTAGAAAACTTCGGGGTCTTCTATTTTCAGGATCATCTCTATCTCAGAAGAGTTCCAGATACAGAAATAAAACCCACTCTACATTTTGAAAATGCACCAAATTGTCCACCACAAACATTTTGGGGTCAGATGAATTTAGCGCTTGTTAAACGCCAAGGTGGTGAACGTTTTCATCCGCTCAATCGAGATAAAAGCCAGCTACTACGAAAATTGTTACAAGAAAAAAACCTTCCGCTTTGGGAACGAGATAACTGTTGGCTTCTACAAGACCAAGATAGTGGGGATATTCTCTGGATTAATCATCTAGGTTTTTCAAAAAAACTCCAAGATCAACTTCAAGCGGAAGGCACAAGCCCTATCCTCAAAACTCTTAATCCCCAATAATCAAAGAACATCTATGCAAACAATTCAATATCCTCACACTTATGAGCAAACGCTCATTGATTATCTTGAAAAAACTAAAATGGTTGCCATTCGTGCCACTATGAAGGAAAAAACATCTCCTGACTGGGGGATTTTTACTAGTAAATTAGGCGGGATTCCCTATTTCCCTATTTCCCTAAAGATATAAGTTATCCCGTAAATAAAAAAGGTGTTCCTTTAGCTTTTTTAGCACAAATAAACCTCAGTGACATTTTTGATCATCCTGAACTACAAATCATTGCAGAAAAAGACCCTTATCTTAAATACTTCCCCAAACAAGGAATCTTGAGTTTCTATTACGATATTAATGATGATCTGATGGGGCTGATATATCCCAGAAATTATCAACCTGATTGGGAAAAACGAGGATATCGCGTGCTCTATTTCCCTGAGATTATCACGGATGAAGCAGATCTCTCTCGAGAATCTTATGATCAACTCACCACTTTATTAGCACAAGAAAAGATCGAAAATTACGGCATTATGCCAATTACAGACAGTTATCCATTACAATTTTCAGCAAAAGAAACACTGCTTCCTCTTGATATTCAAATATTCTCTGATCCCATTAAAACTGCACTATACGATTATATTGCCGCTATGGAGGAAACGGGAGATATCGATGAATTTTACGATGAGTTCTACGACCTACTTGCCGAACATAATTGTGGTCATGCACTCTCTGGCTATCCTTTCTTTGCACAACATAATCCCCGAGAGGAAGCAGATCAACAACATATTTTACTCTTACAGATCGATAGTCTTGATGATCTAATGATCGGAGATTGCGGCTCTATGCAATTTTTTATCTCCGAATACTGAAAACAACGCTAGTAAATCCTACACTTCAACCAAACATTCTACGATTGGGCTTGCGGTTAACTTTAACTGTCCACCCCAAAATATTAAAAGCGTAAAGAACTCGAACTCTTTACGCTTTTTTAAAAAAAGCTAATCTTAATCCAATGCTTTACTCCTCTCGCTTATCCCTCCATCCCCCTCTCTACCCAAAAACTAAATATCTTTTTAAATCAAATAGTAAACCTCTATTTCAACAGAAACTATTGACAAGTACGCTATGATATTAAGATAGAGGTATGCATTTTTAATAGCCAAAAAATTCAAGCTATTAAATCTCTGTCAGCTTTGGATTTTTTCTACTAAATCCTCAAATATCTCTATATTATCTAACCATCGAGAGGAACCTTATGAAACGTCTATTACTTGCGGCAATAAGCTCGCTTGCGCTAATTGCACCCATCAGTTTTGCCGAACCACTTAAAGTGATTACGAGCTTTTCAATCTTAGAAGACCTTGCCGAAAATATCGGTAAAGACAAAGTCACTGTTGAATCAATTATTCAACGAGATCAAGATGCACATAGCTTTGAGCCAACGCCTAAAGATATTTTAAAAATTCAAAATGCCGATGTTGTCATTTTAAATGGTGCTGATTTTGATAATTGGCTTGCCCGAATCTTAACGGCAAACAAATA
>Ga0079226_10000153_pt1 | contig 43919 bp, 45 predicted proteins | sample Poulit2014_FD_76345 | JGI IMG/M metagenome (GOLD analysis project Ga0079226, IMG submission 76345) | Agricultural soil microbial communities from Georgia to study Nitrogen management - Poultry litter 2014 | ecosystem: Environmental > Terrestrial > Soil > Agricultural land | place: USA: Georgia...
AAGATTATGAATTCGCTAAAATGATACATCATAGATATCCAACAATCCCTTTTTATTTACAAGTCGGTAATCCATACTTAGATGGTGACTACGTCGAATCACATACCGAAAAATTATTATCTTTATATGAAAGACTTGTAGATCGCGTCATGGTAAGCAGTGATATGAATAATGTTTATGTTTTACCGCAACTCCACACGCTTCTTTGGAGTAATAAAAAAGGTGTTTAAATTGAGTATTTCATGCGATACGTTGTATAATGCTTCTTGTCTATACAATGTGTCGCTATTTTTTATAGTAATTTTTAATTGTACAGATAATAATCACTGTTAATTTAAAAATTTTAAATATCTATTACTATTTAACCTAATGTTTTTTTATGTAAATTAAAATAATTAATTGTTATTAAATGATTAACGTTATATTAATTGGTATAATGTTGCAGTGAAGTATAAAGGTTAGGAGAGCAGCATGCTAATAAATATAATCATAAATATAGCTGCGGTATTAATCATTCTTGGAATTGATTTATATCGTCAGAATTTCAAACAACTTAAGTTTAGCTCTATACTCATTGCATTGTCTATAAATGGTCTCATCAATCTGTTTCTAGTTGGTGAATATGACTACATCGCATTTTATACAAGTGCGCAACTTCTCATTTGGACTATTTTACAATTGTATATAAATAGAAAAGTAATGGTTTACGTTATAAAAAATCAAAAATTTATTGCCATTATTCTTACAATAATAATGAGTACCTCATTGATACTTACATATAGTACAAGTCATGATTCATATTATATGTCTATTCCTTACTTAGCTCCAGCTATTTTTATTTTTGGTGCTATCATGCTTTTTTATAGCACATTTCAACCACAGGAAAAAGAACAACTTAAATTTATGAATCGTATTCGTCGCCCTATTTTTGTAGGCCAAATATTAATTGTTACATCTGCTTCAATTATAACGTTGTTAACGCCCTATTGGTATGCATTTATTATTATCCATTTATTATTCATATTATTCTTATTATGGCAGAATATATTTTCTTCTCATAAATGATTGAAATTTTATATTTCGTGGTATAGAGAAGCAGTTGAATGAATAATAAAGGAGGCAAATAATTATGGGCTTTATACTTATGCTATTAGTCGGTGGTCTAATCGGTTGGATAGCAGGTGCTATCGTAGGTAAAGATATCCCTGGAGGCATTTTAGGTAATATTATCGCGGGTATCGTAGGTTCAGCATTAGGTTCATGGTTACTTGGAGATTGGGGTTGGCACTTAGGTGGTATCGCTATATTTCCAGCGCTAATCGGTACTATCATCCTAGTTGCAATTGTTTCATTTATTTTTGGTAAATTACGTAAAAAATAATATTGAATTTAAAATTATAAACGCTAAATTTAAACAGTCGAATTTGAAAGTTCGACTGTTTTTATTATCCTCTTTTACAAAAATGTCCTAAAAACAAGTATTGTTTTTAGGACATTAATTTCATTTTTATCTATTTTTCATAAGCTCTTTCTCTTTATAATTCTCTTTAATTTTATCTTCAAATTGTCGTTCTTTTTGGTTGAAACGCTCATCTATTTCATTTTCGAATCCATGTTTGACGCTACTACTTGAGCGATTTAAATTTGATGCTTGAACAATATATTGCGGACGTTGTTTAACTTCATAATATATACGTCCAATATACTCTCCGATGATTCCAATTGAAATCATTTGTATGCCACCGAGCAAGAGAATTGCTGCAATCGTTGAGAAATAACCTGGTGTTTGAATACCGTTAAATAGAATACTCGCAAAGCTAAACCCGATATACAATAAACTCACAAAGAACACAATTAATCCTAAATAAATCATTGCACGTAAGGGTTTATTATTAAACGATATTAATCCATCAATACCATAGTTTAATAATTTACCAAACGACCATTTAGATTCACCATTCTCTCTTTCAACATTTTCATAAGTGAACACTTTGGTATTATAACCAATCCATTCATATAAACCTTTTGAAAATCGGTTGTACTCATTTAACTCAGTTAATGAATATACTGCACGCTGACTCAGTAGTCTGAAATCGCCGATACCATCTTCTAATTTAATATCTTCTACGAAATGATTAATCATCTTGTAATACATTTTCGTCATTATTTTTCTTGATGGTTTCTCATTCTTTCTATCACGTTTAGCAACAACTTGATCATAACCATCCATATAACCAGCAATCATTTGTGGTATTAATTCAGGAGGATGTTGTAAATCTGCATCTATCATAATTGCCGCATCACAATCTTTGCTATTTTGGAAACCGGCTATCATTGCAGCTTCTTTTCCAAAATTACGGCTAAACGAAATAAACTTTACGTGTGCATCTTTAGTCGCTACATCTTGTATGAACTTTATTGTTTGATCTTTACTTCCATCATCTACAAACAATAAATCATAATCGTATTGATGGTATTGACTATCTTTCGATAAGATTTCAGTCAAACGTTGATAAGTCTTTAATACTACTTCACCTTCATTATAACAGGGTACTATAACTCTTATTTGCATATTAAACACCTTCATTTCAATTACTTCAATTACTTCAATTTCACTCTATCAAGTTTAACTACCATTATGCCATCTTAACCATTTATATTTACACAATCTTTATATAGCCTTAATCTTAGGTTTTCAAACTTAAATCACACAATTCATTCTTTGAGTAATTTAATTATTTTTGCAATATACATTCTATACACATTAAGATTATCACTATTAAGGATTGAACAATAAAATACTCACACATATTGAAAATCCATTAATTAATATTGTCTATCACTAAAATGTTTTGGGGTTGTAAATTGTCATTTTAGTGTATCACCTATATATTGTGTTGAGAAATAAAAGTCTTTATACCTCATATAAAAAAGATTGTTTATTCAAATTTTTGAATAAACAATCTTTAATCGATAACTATTTTAAACTACCTATGCGTACTTTATCTGGATCATTACCTTGACGGTTATCACTATTCAAACGATCTATTTCAGCAATATCAGTCAATTCTAAATTAAAATCAAAAACATCATAATTTTCTTTAATACGTGCTGGTGTTTTAGATTTTGGAATAATTAAACGGTCATGTGCTAAATGCCAACGCAGCACAATTTGTGCAGCTGTTTTATCATAACGTTCAGCCATTTCTTTAATTAATCCATGTTCAAGCAATCCTCTATTTCTCATTAATGGCATCCACGCTGTCACTGCGATATCATGTTTATCACAAAATGCTTGAAGTTCTTCCTGGTTAAAGTAAGGGTGTACTTCTATTTGATTCACAGCAGGTTTGACATCAGTTTCATCCATTAATTTTTCTAGATGGTGAGTATTAAAATTACACACACCAATTGCACGTACTTTACCTTGCTCATATAATTTTTCCATCGCTTTATACGTTTCAATAAACAAACCATCTGCCTCACATGGCCAATGTATTAAGAATAAATCCAGGTAATCTGTTTCTAAATTTTCAATAGATTTATTAAAATAATCAATAGTACTGTCATATCCTTGATAATCATTCCATATTTTTGATGTAAGAAATATATCTTCGCGAGATATATTAGCGTTTTTCAATGATTTACCTAATGCTTTTTCATTTTTATAGAAATAAGCAGTGTCAAATGCACGATATCCAGCCTCTATAGCCGCTGTCACTGCAGACTCCATTTCTTCATCAGAAATTTTATATACACCAAGACCGATTTTCGGCATTGGGTAACCATTATTTAAATAATAAATATCTTCTAACATGATTAAATCTCCTCTCAACTATCTCTATTTAATGATTAACACTTTTATACTCAAACATGCATTCTAAAAATATAAATTTTTTAAAGTTTTTATCACATTATACTTATTATATCAATACGTTACGCATGTATCACGTATCTTTATTTATTTCGTTAATTTTACACAAAACCCCCCTGCGATGTTATTTTCTATATAACATCGCAGGGGGGAGATATATCAAGTGTCAAAGTTTAATCATTGTCTTCTTCATCGTCATTTTGTTCAAGTGTTTCACGTGTAGCATTGTATTCTACTTCTAATAACACGGTTATAATCTGATGATTATCAATTTCTGAAATAATCCAACGATCATATTCAGTATCCACATAATCATTTTGTTGCAAGTTCGTATTATGTGCTTGTAACCAACCACCAATAGTGTCAATATCCTCAGAATCTGCAAAATCGATACCAAGTTCATCATGTAAATCATCTAAAAGTACACGACCATTGATTTGATATCTACTGTCTGTCACTTTTACGACATCGTTAACTTCATCATCATCGAATTCATCTCGAATTTCACCAACAATTTCTTCTAAAATATCTTCCATTGTTAAGATACCTGCCGTACCACCGTATTCATCAATAATCAAACTGATATGAACATGTTCACGTTGCATACGAATTAATGCATCGCTAATGCGTGTAGTTTCTGAAATCATTGGTAAATCATGAATATAACTACTCACTTTAATCGGTTTCCCTGAAGCATACTCAGTTAAGAACTCTTTGACGTTAAGAAAACCTTTCACATGGTCTTTATCTCCATCTTCCGTGATTGGATAACGTGTAAATTGATGTTCTTTGATAGTGTCTAACAGTTCATTTACATTAAACGGTTCATTTAATGTTGTCATTTGTGTACGTGGCACCATAATGTCTTTAGCTTGTCTCTCATCAAATGAAAAGATGTTTTGCATATAAGCTAATTCAGTTTGGTTAATTTCCCCACCGTTATAACTGTTATTTATGATGATTTTAATTTCTTCTTCAGACATTGCATCATTGTTAGCATCTGGATCTACACCAAACATACGTATAATCATTCTTGCAGAACCATTCATTACCCAAATCAATGGTTTCATAATTGCTCCAAAATAAAATAGCGGTCTAGCATATATCAATGCTATTTTCTCAGTATGTTGGATAGCTAATGTTTTTGGAGCTAACTCACCGAGCACGACATGTAGGTAAGTCACAATTATAAATGCGACAATAAATGAAACCGTCGTCGTTAACGCTTCGGGTAAATTAATTACTTCAAATAATGGATGCAATATTTTACTAAATGTAGGTTCACCTAACCAACCTAACCCTAAAGATGTCACAGTTATACCCAATTGACATGCAGATAAGTAGTAATCCAAGTTTTTAATCATTTTTTTGACTATACGTGCAGCCCCGTTACCTTCTGTAACGAGTTGTTCTATTCTAGTCGCTCGAACTTTCACTAACGCGAATTCCGATCCTACGAATACCGTTGTTAGTGCTATTAAAAAAGCAAATAATGCTAAGTTTATTATGGTCACAGTTTCCAATTAGCTCCCTATTTCTAGGGATTCACCTCCAAATTTCGTGTCACAATAGATGACCGTGTATAAAATTTATTGTTATATTTTATTTCTATATTATATACTAAATCCTTCCCATTGTGACACCTCCCTAAAAAATACACATTTCTTATATTTTATCACAATGTTAACTCGTCATGTAATTTGTACGTTTTAAAATTTAATTCTCTAACATAACATTTAAACGCAAATTTGATGTCGCGTCAACTTCCCAATTTCATTATATTTTAAATTTAGAGTATAAAATCTTTTTTCGGTATTGTTATTCGGTGAACTTATGGATTGTACCATTTTTTATTGTAGTTTCCACATTAATATCATCGTCGACAATGATAATATCTGCATCTTTACCAACGCGCAAGCTACCTTTTTGGTCGTCGATATTTAACGCTATCGCTTGGTTCAAACTTGTAACACGCCATAAATTATCTAGAGAATCACCCGTATAAGTAATTAAATTTTTCAGACCCTCATTCATTTTCAATATGCTACCTGCAAGGGCTCCGGATGCCAAACGCGCTTCTGAACCTTTCACAATCACATTTTGTCCACCTAAATCATATTCCCCATCTGGCATGCCTTTTGCTCTCATTGCATCAGTTATTAAGAAAAAACGTTTATTACCTTTTTGTTTATAAGCAATTTGAATTGCTGTCGGATGCGAATGTATACCATCCACTATGAGTTCTGTGCTCAAATTATCATTCGTCCATGCCGCACCAAAAACACCTGGTTCTCGATGTTCAAATGGTGTACCTGCGTTATATAAATGTGTTACATGTTTAGCCCCACGTGCGACCGCTTCATTCGTTTCATCGAAAGTTGCCACCGTATGTCCAATAGAAAATCGAATTTGGTCGTATAATGCCTCTAGCGTTTCATGCGCGCCCTCAACTTCAGGCGCAAAAGTAATCACTTTAATTTGATTGTTTGCTGTTTTTTGAAATTGTTGTACCTTTTCTATTGATGGTCTTTGAACATAATCTGGATTTTGAGCCCCAACTTTATATTCAGAAATAAATGGACCTTCTAAGTGCACGCCTACGATGTCAGCAGCATTGTTCATCTCTTGTTGTTTCTGATAAGACACAATATTTTCTAAAGCTCTTGTTATATTATCATCGGATTGTGTCATTGTAGTAGCTAAGAAACTTGTTGTTCCTTCTGACAATAGTGATTCAGCTAAGTGCTTTAACCCCTCAAATGATGCATCCATAGCATCTTCACCATAACCACCGTGCATATGAATATCTATAAAACCAGGTAAAATATGACGTCCTTTCACATCGTACATTGTAAGTGTACCTTCATAATCGCCTTTACCTATGCCGGTAATTTTATCATCTTTAATAATAATATAGCCGTGTGCTATTATTTCTTCTTCAGTATAAATTCGTCCATTACCAATCACATATTCAGCCATGTTCTCTACCTTCTTTTCATTGATTTACGCTATGTGTTTTTCCACACTTCTACTTCATTTTATCAAATTCAAGTCTTTTATTATATTCATAAGATTTTTAATTTCAATATCATGCATATAGAAAAGCCAGTAGAAACACTCGTCATTTACGAGCTTCTACTGACTTATTTAAATGTTTCTATATTTTTCTATTCTTTATTTTAATCGCGCATAGTTTCAGAAGTTTCTTTTTCTTCCTCTGTCAATTTAGGTTTTAATACACCGTACATAATTGCAGCCACAAGTGCCCCTATAATAATCGCGATAAGTGATTGTAAAGCGTGACCGAAATCGGTGCCAAGTATAACAAAGATACCTCCATGCGGTGCTTGAATTGAAGAACCTAATCCTAAAGCTATTGCACCTGCAACACCTGAACCTACCATCATTGAAGGAATAACTCTCAATGGATCAGCTGCAGCAAATGGTATCGCGCCTTCGGTAATGAAAGATAGTCCCATTACATAGTTTGGTGCGATAGAACCTTTTTGCTCTTTTGTAAATTTTTTACGGAAAATGAGCATTGATGTCGCAATAGCAATTGGTGGAATCATACCGCCAATCATTGCTGCTGTTATTGGGGCAGTATTGCCTTCTGTTAACGCTGCTGTGGCGAATACATATGCCGCCTTATTAAACGGCCCACCCATATCGATAGCCATCATCGCTCCGATAATGAGACCTAATAACATAATATTCGTTCCCGACAATCCTTCTAAACCATTAAGTAATAAATTATTTAACCATGATGCTGGTGGGTTCAGTACGTAAATCATCAATAGACCTGTAATTGTCACTGATAGTAATGGGAAAATCAGCGTAGGTTTCAAACCTTCTAACGTTTGAGGTAGGCCACTAACTAGTTTTTTAATACCTTGCGTTAAATAACCTGCTAAGAAACCTGCAAGAATACCACCGATAAAACCTGAACCGCCAGATACTGCTAACATACCACCAACTAAACCAGCTGCAAAGCCTGGTTTATCTGCTATACTTCGTGAAATATAACCTGCAAGAATAGGTATAATTAAAGCAAAGGCACTTTTGTTACCGATATTCCACAATTGTTCAGCAAATGCATTATATTCAGAACTCTTTGGATCGAATGAGTTTGCACCAAATAAAAACGCGATTGCCATTAAAATACCACCAGCAATAACAAGTGGTAACATGTTAGAAACACCATTCATTAAGTGTTTATAAATTGTTTTACCGATACTTGGCTTTTCATTACTTGATGATTGTTTTGACCCTTTTTGATCACCTTTTGCAGTAAATGGTTTACGAGATGTATCTTGAGCTAAACGAATTAATTCTTCTGGCCGTTTTATACCGTCTGCTACTGGCACTTCTACTACATTCTTACCATCGAAACGATCTGTTTCGACATGAACGTCTGCTGCTACAATGATTCCTGATGCTCTATGGATATCTTCATCTGAAATTGGGTTTTTAATACCACCTGACCCATTAGTTTCAACTTTAATTTTTACGTTCATTTTTTCTGCTTGTTTTTTTAATGCATCACGAGCCATATACGTATGTGCAATACCTGTAGGACAGGCTGTAACAGCTAAGATATATGGTTCGTCATTGTCTACATTAGGTGAAGCTGTGCTCGCTCCCTCTTCTGCTTCTTCAGTCGCTTCATCATCTGCTGTATCTATAATTTGTAGCACTTCTTGAGGTGTGTTTGCATGAAGCAAATCTCCACGTACTTTTTCATCCATTAAGATGCCTGAAAGTTTTGCCAAAGCATCTAAATGTGTTTGTGCCCCACCTTCTGGTGCTGCAATCATAAAGAACAAATGTGCAGGTTGCATGTCTAAACTTTGGTAATCCACGCCTGATTGGGATTTACCAAAAGCAATCGCTGGTGTATCAACTGCCGCAACTTTTGCGTGAGGTATTGCGATGCCTTCGCCAATACCTGTAGTACTTTGTGATTCGCGCTTGTGTATTGCTTCTTTAAAAGACATCGCGTCATTAAGTTTACCTGCTTGATCAAGTTGATTGACCAATGCATCAATTACACCGCCTTTTTCGGTAGCTGACAGATCCATTGCTATTGTATCTTTCGTTAATAACTCGGTAATTCTCATATTATTCACTCCCACCTAATGTAGTAATTATCACTTGTGCTTTAATATCTTCAATAGATTGCTTTGTTGCTAAGTCATCATTAAACGCTGTCGCTGTTCCAGCCGAAACTGCTTGTTTAAATGCATCTTTGACAGATAAACCTGAACTAATACCTGCAATCATTCCTGCTACAGTACTATCACCTGATCCCACAGTATTGACAACTTGACCATTAGGAACAATTGCTTTGTAACTGCTATATTCATCGACATAAACGGCGCCATCACCGCCGAGAGAAATAATAACTGAAGTAGCTCCCATATTTAAAATCTCACGTGCGCAATAGATTACCTCTTTATCTGATGTGATTTTCGTATCAAACATGTCTTCTAATTCATCTTTGTTAGGTTTGATAAATAAAGGATTGTATTTTAACACTGGTTCTACGAGATTTTTTTCAGCATCTACTACAAGTTTTGCACCAGTTTTTTTCGTGATTTCTGCAATTTGTTCATATGCATTGGCCGGCACACTTTTTGGTATACTACCTGCGACAATAATAATATCATCTGCTGAAGTTTTGTCGATTTGCGATAACAATCTTTCAAATTGTGACTTTGTTATATCAGGTCCTGGTGCGTTGATTTCAGTTTCATTACCAGTTTTCAACTTCACATTAATACGTGTATCTTCATCTACATGTACAAAGTCCGTTTTAATATTTGCACTTCTCAATGTTTCTTCTATAAATTGACCTGGAAACCCTCCAGTAAATCCTAGCGCTGTTGATTGAACTCCTATCGTTTGTAAAACTCTTGAAACGTTTATACCTTTACCACCTGCAAATTTACTTGTTTCAGTTGCTCGATTTAATTCATTAAGTTCAAAATTATTCGAAAACATAATGTAATCAATAGAAGGATTAAAAGTTACTGTATAAATCATGATATTCCTCCAATAAAGTTATATTTATCTGCATAATATTTATAAGTTGCCCCTTGTATTGCCTTTTGAGAAGTAATGATAGACACATTTTCCTGTACAGGTACATGAGCAAAATATACTTTTTCAAATTTAGCATGGTCTACGAGGACATATACTTGGGTGCCTAATTCCATAGCGTGCTGTTTAATGATTGCTTCTTGCTCGTCTGGAGTAGTTAAGCCATACTTTACATCAATACCATTCATGCCTAAAAATACTTTGTCAAAACGGTAACGATTTAATGTTTTCAATGCGCTCGCACCTATTGTCGCAAAAGTTGTTGACTTAACTTCCCCACCCAAAATAAGCGTCTTTATACCTTGTTTTAATAATTCTTCCACGTGAGTGAGTCCATTGGTCACAACTACAATGTCATGCGCACTAATGTATGGAATCATTTCTAAAGTTGTTGATCCTGCGTCCAAAAATATACAGTCATTATCATCTATTTGACTCGCCGCTAATCTTCCAATTTCTTGTTTTTCTCTTAAGTTCGTACTTCTTTTGTCAGCCAAATTAGGTTCTAATAAGGATGATTGGTTAAGCGTAGCGCCACCATGTATTCTTTTTAATTTTCCCATTTGTTGCAATTTTGATAAATCACGTCTTACTGTTGAAGCACTGCTCCCTGTGCGATCAATTAATTCTTGTAACGTTAAAAAATCCTTTTGTGACAATTCAGCCAAAATCAACTCATGGCGTTTTTCCGTTATCATCCCTTCACCTCTTTTCAACTTATATTATAATGGTTCCGCTTTCACTTTTCAATCATTAATTGTCAAAAACAATCAAAAACAATCAAAAATTATATTTTTCAAGCGCTAGTGCTCCCATCTTTTACAGATGAATATAAACAATACTTATATAAATAAAAAAACCATAAAGTACGAAGTAATTATTCGCTACTTTATGGTCATAGTTTATTTAATATTGTTCATCTTGTGTCACCTTATGTATTTGCGCTTTTGTGCCTTCGATTAAATTTTCTACCTTTATTTTAATTTGTATACCGCGTTCTCCGCCGCTTACATATATGCTATCCATCATTTCAGCTTGTTGATCAATGACTGTGGGAAATTGACGTTTCATACCGATTGGTGAACAGCCACCACGGACATATCCCGTCACCTGCTTTAAATCATCTAAAGGTATTAAATATAGTTTCTTTTCATTTACTACTTTGGCTGCCGACTTCATATCAAGTGAGGCGTTTACTGGAATAACAAATACAAAATGTGCATGCTCTATATTTTCTAGCACAAGCGTTTTATATACTTGCGCTACATCAACTCCTACTTTTTCCGCCACTGACTCTCCGTTCATATGATTATCGGATATTTCATAAGTATTTACGCTATAGTTTATATTTTGTTGATCAAGCTTACGCATTGAGTTTGTTTTAGCCTGTTTCATTTCAACACCTCTGATCACATTTCATTGTTTGTTAAAAAGTCATTAAATAATAAATCGAAGTAGGCATAAATACATTTATAGAACTACTTTGGTTCATCTAAGTCTAAGTTTTTAATGAAATGCGTTAGCTCTTCATGCATTGCTTCATCTTTTAAGGCAAATTCAATTGTAGTTTTTACAAATCCTAATTTTTCACCAACGTCATAACGGTCGCCTTCAAAGTCATAAGCATAAACTTGATCTTGTTTATTTAATCTTTCAATAGCATCTGTCAATTGAATTTCGCCACCTGTGCCTATGCCTTGTGTTTCTAGAAAATCAAATATATCAGCAGTCAATACATAGCGGCCCATGATAGCTAAATTTGATGGTGCTGTACCTTGCTTTGGTTTTTCAACAAATTGTTTTACTTCGTATTTTCTACCTATTTTTTCTAACGGATCAATAATACCATAACGATGTGTTTGTTTTTCGTCTACTTCTTGTACACCTATGACAGATTTCTCAGTTTCTTCATAAGCTTCGATTAACTGTTTAATCGCCGGATTATCAGATTCAACAATATCATCGCCCAAAAGTACTGCGAATGGTTCATCACCTATAAATTGTTTAGCAGAATAGATTGCATGACCTAATCCTTTTTGCTCTTTTTGTCTTACATAAAATATATTGGCAAGTTCTGTAGAATATTTAACCTTTTCTAATAAATCTGTTTTTCCTTTTTCTTGCAATATCATTTCCAACTCTTTTTGATTATCAAAATGATCCTCAATTGCACGTTTATGCTTTCCAGTAACAATAATAATATCTTCAATTCCAGCACGTGCCGCTTCTTCAACTATGTATTGTATTGTAGGTTTATCTAATATAGGTAACATTTCTTTTGGCATAGCCTTAGTAGCTGGTAAAAACCTTGTGCCTAAACCAGCTGCAGGTATGATTGCTTTTTTTATCTTTTTCAAAATGCTCATCCCTTTTCTTTTAAATTGATATATATAATCTTCTTAATTTAATTTTAATTATTTTATAGCTTTATCATAACATTGATACTACTCCCTTTATACTAATTTAATATCATATAAAAAAGCCACGCAACTTTTATATTCTCATCAGTTTACGCGGCTTTTATTTACTTTAATTTAACGATGGTTGGCGGATAACGTCACCAGACTTATTCACTATCACTTTATAGTCTCTTGACGATTTAGATTCGTGAAAAGTATAGAACATGCCATCTTTTGATGCTTTAACATTTTTTAGACTCGCGCCATTACCTAGTTCATCTTTGGCATACTTTTCTGCAATAACCTCTGATTCTTTAGGCGAAATTTTAGGTTCATTTGCCTTTTGTTTGCCTTGAACACGATATGATTTATCAAAGATATTCGCTTTATTATTTTGATCTACAGTAACTCTATAATAAGTGCCTGGTTTTTCTTTATTTTCGAAAGTAAGAATGTAATAATACGTGCCTTGACATGTGCGATCGATGCCATAATCGTTATACGGGTTGGATGCATTATTATCGTCATTTACCAACGATTGTGCTTTTTTTAGCACATTGGAAAACTGCGGCAAATTAGACTCTCCAATTTCATTATTTTGTAAATTATGTGTCGTATTTTTTGCTATTGGTACATATTCATTGGCATTAAAAGGTTCTTCTTGTTTGTCGTTTTTTACTGCAGCATTAACAGAATTACTACTGCTTCTATTGTTATCTTTAGTCAGTTGGTCATCCTCTGTACAATTAGAAATTGTTTCATGAACTTTAGCTAATGCTTGCTGGTTCGTAGCTATAAATAGCAGGAAACCTAAACAACAAGCCAGAAGGAATGCCGTTATTGATAAAATTAAATTTTTCAAATTCATCCCCTTACTCACAATACTTTTTTAATATTTATTACATATTATCACAAGTACTTAACCAAAAAGTTATATAGACCACAATTTAAAAGAATCGTAATCTCTGTAACAGTAGTATTACGCAATATGTCTTTTTTTAATATTAACGTCATATTGTAAGCGTTATCTCATGTTGATTTTTTAAAATTATAAAAAGAACGTACGTTACTATAGCAATGTACGTTCTTTTTATATTAAGTGTTATAATTTTTTCTATTCGTTCGTATTATTTTTTCAATTAATATGACAAGCATACCAAGTATCATCACTAATACTGACATATATAATGGATATTCAAAATTAATATCATATAAAGTACCCGCCACTAAGGGGCCAATGAAGTTACCCATACTCGTAAAGGTAGAGTTTAAACCACCCGCAAATCCTTGGCGATTCCCTGCTATATTTGAGAAATAATTTGTAATTGCAGGTCTAATCATATCAAAACCAATAAATACAATAAAACTAATAAACATGATTGTCCAGTAACTATTTACAAATGTTAAAGTTAACAAAATAATAGCTGAGTATAACAATGCATAATTGATAAATGTTAATTCCTTTAAATATTTCATAAATTTATCAAAGAAGAATACTTGGAATACAGCGCCTAATATACCGCCGCCAGTAATAGCTAACGAAATATCAATCGGGGAATAATGTGCTTTATCAGCAGTATATAATGGGAATAGTGTCTCAAAAGCTGACAACCCAAACGCCATTACAAATGTTAAAATAATCGGCGTAATAAAGACTTTCCAATCAATTTTAGATAGCATTTCAGGTTGATATTGCGTAAAGCCTGCTTGTGATTCATTTTTCGGATTTTTAATTAAAGCGATAGATAGTATTAACGCTAGAACACCGCTAAAACCGGCTACATAGAAAGGTAGTCTATGGGAAAATTCTGCAAGTAAGCCACCTATACCAGGACCTAAAATAAAACCAGAATTAATAATCGCTGACATATAAGCAAAGTTTTTAGCCTTATTTCTACCATCTGATATATCTGCGATCATTCCGGTAACGCCTGGCATTACCATCCCAGCACTAAACCCACCGAGAATTCTAGACACGATCAAGAGTGAGAACGTGTGACTGGCAGCAAATAAAAATTCGGATATAGCAAAAAGTCCTAACCCGATACATATAATTAACTTCTTACCTAATTTATCTGCCAGCGTCCCACCAAATGGAGAAATGACCATTTGAGCTAATGCAAAAACAGCAACTAGTATTCCTAAATCACTACCTTTTAACCCTAAATCTTTCAAATACACAGGAAGAACCGGGACAACTAAACCAATACCTAAAAAGACTAGAAAAATATTAAAATATAAAATTACAAATTGTTTGTTCACGTTTCTCACTCCATTCATTTATACTATGCGTATCGCAGTATATTATTTTTGTATATAAATTGAAAATATAATATTAGAATATTTTATACCATCATTACGCAAAAACACAACAAAAATATCTACATTTAAACACTTTTATACAAACTATAAATAAGAACTTGTATACTATGATTGTAACTAATTATGAGAATGGGGGCTTTGTATGATATACCAAGTTGACGGAAAGACAATTGTGCTTGTATTAGAGAAAGGTGAAGACATTGTTGAATCAGTGACAGATATAGCTAGAGAACAAGGTGGCAAGTTTGGCACAGTAAGTGGTATCGGCGCTTGTGCGGATGTAGAACTTAATTTTTATAATATTGAAACCAAGACTTATGAAAAGAAATCTTTTAAAGAACCATTAGAATTAATTAGTCTTTTAGGAAATATCTCGCATATTGATGACAAACCCTTCGCACATTTACATGCAACCTTTGGCACTAACGAATACGTAACACTGAGTGGTCATTTAACGAGAGCAGTTGTTTCAGCAACTGCAGAAATTGTAATTAATATGACTAACTTGGATATTAATCGGAAACATAATGAAAACATTGGTCTCAATTTATTAGACCTATAACATCCATAAAGTTTGCCAAATCCTAACCACAAGTTTTTTCTAGAGCTGTTGAAGCAAGATATATCAATTTGTTTCATCAGCTTTTCCTTTTTTAATGCATCTTATCTTCGTTTTTATAATAAATATAAAAACGAATTCACCTAAACCTTAATGCATTTTCGACTCATGCTATAACGCACTGATGCTTAACAATTAATCATTATCATTGAAATACTCATACAAAAAATGTATTATTGAATCTCGTATTCAAAATTACGTATTATTTTTCCCTTGGGTGCGTTGTGCTACAAGGGAAATTTTATTGACATATGTTATTCATCAAAACAATGGCTAAACGGTCATTTTCATAATAACGCTAAGCGTCATATTTAGAAAGAAAGTAGGTGTATTTATGAAGCCTCGTTATATTGCTAGAACAGCATTTCTTATACTAATCATTATTTCGATTTTCTTTAATGAAATTTTTCAATTTATGACTTTAAATCTATTTCTAGCATATGTGCCATTTGAACTATGCTTACTCTTAAATTTATTTAAACCCAGATACAAATACGAGTGGCCATTATTTATTATTTTTGCTTTAATTTTCTTATTTATGGTGCCTAACACACTTTATATGGTCACAGATTTAATACATTTAAACCAATTTACATTTAATTTCTATCAAGGATTAATTTTAATAGAGTGGATGTATTTTACTTTTCTAGTTTCAGCTGTATTACTTGCGTTGTATCTTTTAGTTTTAATGTTTTTAGAAATGGAACGATTTACACATCGTCCGTGGTTAAATAGAACTATTATTATTGCGATGATGTTCCTAAATGGTTTAGGCATTTATATTGGTAGATTTTTACGTTTACATTCAGTCTACTTGATTAACGAACCGCTTCGAATTATCAGAGAAGTTTGGATTAGTTTAAATTTTGACGCAATATGCTTCATTTTATTACTTATGGTGTTACAAGCGTTGTTAATTTCATTTGCGAAAGGAGTACGAAATGCAAGATGACTCTTAATATTATAATTTTGCTTATTGTGCTTATCGTAATTCAATTAATTATTGTACACTTATTGCATGATATAGGCTTTTCTTATAAACGAAGTATAATACTCATGTGCCTCCCTTTAGGTATTGGATTATTTTATCTCCAATTATTTTATTATGAACGGCGTTTTCCTCATTGGGATGTGCCATTAAAGATTAAATTAAAGTTAAAATATATGTATATATTAACCTTTTTTGAATATGTGGCACTATACATCTGTATTTTCAGAATCTAACCTTTTTATATAAATTGGTTCAACTCTAAATAAAGAATGAGGTCGCATTGAATATTATCATTCAATGCGACCTCATTTTATTTTGAAGACATATAACATAAAGCTAATTTTGAGTAGTTTTTATAAACTAAATATATGCTTTAAATATGGTTATGATTTCTTTAATGATTGTTTTACTTCTGAAACGGCTTTTGCGGAAACCTGTAGCTGTTTCTGTTCCTCTTCAGATAATTCTAATTCTACTATTTGTTCTATACCTGCAGCACCTAAAATGGTTGGCACCCCCAAACATATATCCGAGAAATTGTATTCACCTTCTAATAAGGCGATACTTGGTAGTAAGCGCTGTTGGTCTTTTAAAATTGCTTCAATCATACTATAAACTGCTGAAGCTGGTGCGTAATAAGCAGAGCCATTGCCCAGTAATTCTACGATTTCTGCACCACCTTTACGCGTGCGGTCTATAATCTGATTAATTTTTTCATCATTTAGCAACTTCTCCAATGAGACGCCATTTATATTCGTCGATGTGACAAGTGGTAACATGGTATCCCCATGGCCTCCTAATACCAAGCCTCTAATATCTTTGATCGATACATTTAATTCTTCCGCAATAAACGTTTGATATCTCGCAGTATCTAAGACACCTGATTGACCAATGACACGCTCTTTTGGAAAACCAGAAGCTTTTAATACAGAATAAGTCATAGCATCTACCGGATTGGTAAGCACGATGATTTTACATTCTGGCGAATATTGTATGATTTCTTTTGTGACATCTTGCATGACCCCTTCATTTACTTGAACTAAATCATCTCGACTCATACCAGGTTTACGCGGTACACCTGCAGTAATTACTACCACATCAGAATTTACTGTGGCAGCGTAGTCACTCGTGCCTGTTACATTGACATCAAAGCCATATATAGGACTGCTTTCCAATATATCAAGTGCTTTTCCTTTTACTTGTCCTTCATTTTCTGGACGATCAATAAGTACGACGTCTGCCAGTTCTCTTTGGGCTATAATAAATGCTAAAGTTGCTCCGGTATTTCCTGCACCTACAATAGAAACTTTTTGCTTAGTCATAATGTAATCCTCCTATATTATCGATACATATTATATACACTTATTATACCACCACTAATATTTATCTCACGCTATTTAAATTGTAAAAATACAAAAAATCAGCCAATATCTTCCATTCTATTTTTTTCTTCTCACACGTTTTAACCACTTCCAAACTACCAAAATAAGAAGAAGTGCTATCAAAATATAAATAACGCGAGAATATATATCCATATAATAAACAATACTATGCCAATTACCACCAACTGTTTGTCCTAAGTAAATTAGCACTGTATTCCAAATTATGGTACCTACAGTAGTAAAGACTATAAACAAAGGGAGATTCATACCCGTTAAACCAGCTGGTATTGAAATGAGACTTCTTAATAAAGGGACAAAGCGACAGAAAAAGACAGTCCAGTAACCATATTTTTCAAACCACTGTATTGTTTTATCTAAATCTGTTGTTTTCACTCTCAAAATATTACCGTATTTATTTACGAGACGATATAAGCTATCTTCACCTATCCAAGCGCCAATACCATACAATACAATTGCACCCACCACAGATCCTACTGTTGAAGTAATAATAACGCCTAGAAAATCTAAATCAGATTGGGTAGTTATAAAGCCACCGAAGGTCAGAATGATTTCGGATGGTATTGGTGGAAATATATTTTCTAAAAAGATTAGAAATGCTATTCCCCAATATCCATATTGTTCCATAAAGTGTGTAATCCACTGTTCCATTCATTTCCTCCTGTAGTCGTTCAGTAATATATTATAATTAATTACTTTTTGAAAGTTGCTCTATTACAATAAATTGTTTACTGATGCATATAAGTAAAGTGAGGCACCAAACAAAGCCATAGATAATAACGTTAAGATTAACGCTAAGATTGTAGTTCGCTTGTAATGTTTGATAAATGCAACAAATAAAATGCCACCATTATAAAGGAAAAATAAACCAAACAGTGTCATCATTAAATTTATATCAGGAAAAACGATATTTAATATTGCGATAACAACTGCAAATCCTAAAAATGGAAAATTAATAAAATTGCGTTGAAATTTATGTTGGTTTCTTTGATGTTGATCGTTCTGTGTATTCATTATTTATGCTCCTTTGATATTTACTTTAAGGAATGTCATGGCCTAAGGAAGCTGTATAAATATCAAACCACTCTTGGTCTGTAAGCGTTACTTCTAGGCCTTCAATCGCTTCATCAATACGGTCTATTTTATGAGTGCCTAAGACTGGCATGATTGCCGCTGGATGCCTACTTAACCACGCCATTATAATACCACTTGCACTCACACGATATTTCTGTGCTATAGGTGATATCACAGCCATAAGACGAATAGATTTTTCATCTTTTAAGTCGAATAATTTCCCACCGGCCATGGGGCTCCATGACATAATCTTAACTTCATCTTTGTACATGTGGTTAATCAAGCCATTTTCAAAAACATCTAATGTATATGGCGAAACTTCAAGTTGATTTAAGGTAATATGCAATTTATCAGAAATTAGCTCTTTATTTAGTAAATCATATTCCGATTTATTAAAATTTGAGACACCAAATGATTTTACTTTCCCTTCATTAACTAATGCCTTTACTGCTTCAGTCACTTCTTGAGGGTCCATTAAAGGTGAGGGTCTATGGATGAGCAGTGAATCAAGATAGTCTACTTGTAACTCTTGTAAAGAACGGTCTACAGCATTTCGAATATGACTTTGACTATGATTATAGCGGTGTCCATCTGCTCCACTTATTTGTTCGGACGGCAACACAATACCACATTTTGAAACAATTTCCATTTGTTCTCGTAACTGTGGAGACAACTTTAATGCTTCTCCGAATATTCCTTCACAAGCATAGTCACCATAGATATCTGCATGATCCATTGTCGTTATACCACGCTCGACTAATTCATTAAGATAACGATTTAATTGTTGCGGTGTCCACTGCCATTTTTTCGCTCTCCAGAAACCTTGTATCAGTTTTGAAAAAGAAACGTGTTGATTAATTTTCACTCTTTCCATATGACTCACACCCCTTTTTATATTTAGAAAATCAAGTGAATTCCAGCATATCTAATTGATTACGTAGACGATTTACGTCTATTTGTTCGCCTATAATCACAATAGTTAGTGGCATCAATTCATTAATGATTTGATAGTCTGGTAAGCCGAATGCATATTGAAACTCATATATATCATCTGGCATATCACGAAACTTTACGTATCCCTTTAATCTTAAAACATTATCTGGTAACCGTAAAATAAATTGGTAAAATAATTGTCTATCAATTGGTCCAGTAAATTGAAATTGCATGCTATTTATACCGCAATGATGTATATGATTGGTAACTTGTTTTGTTTTACTTTGTAAAGATGCAAGCAATTGTTCCATATCTACATTGGCAAATGTTGTATAAAATTTAGGTGCATAATCATTAATTTCAGAAAATTTATTTATATTTTCTTTTTTTTCTTCATCAATCAAGTCCATCTTATTGATTACAATAGTATCAGACACAGATAATTGTTCTTCCATTAATTGTGTTGTACTATGAGTATATTGGGTTCTGTTCAAAAATCTCGGTGCATCGACTAAGCCTATAACTACTGGTGTAGCAATGTTTTCGACAATTTCAGGGTCCTGACAAGCAGCTATAATTTCGATTGGATGTGCTATACCTGTCGCTTCAATAATAATGTGGTGCGTTGCACTTTTCTTTAGAAAATGTTTTAATTGTTTTATTAAATCTTGTTGCAAGTCACAACATACGCAACCATTTAATATTGACGCCACCTCAATATCATCATTTATTGTGCGGCTATCTATATCTAAGTTGCCGTATTCATTTACGATGATGCTCGGGTTTTCGCCATTTCTTTGTAAATATTTTACATAATTACTAAGAAAGGTAGTTTTTCCACTACCTAAAAAACCTGTTATAATTGTAATGGATGTTTTGGGATTTTTAATATTTGTCATATAATCACTCATTTCTTAAACTAAATGTTTGTATAAAAGATCAATTATTCGCATAATTAAACTTTTACTTGATAAAATATTAGATATCTTCTAAACTTTAATACGTACACTTTATTTTAGCATGGCACAGTGTGAAAGTGTTTGAGGAAGTGTTACACACAACATTAGACGGATTCAAGTCCGATACAAAAAGAAGAAAACGGATAGAATGTCTGGAGGAGAACTTTATGTCTGAACCACTTAATTTAAAAGAACAACTTTGTTTCAGTTTGTATAATGCTCAAAGACAAGTAAATCGCTACTACTCTAACAATGTCTTTAAGAAGTACAAATTGACTTATCCACAGTTTTTAGTTTTAACAATCTTATGGGCTGATTCACCTGTCAATGTTAAGAAAGTCGTTACTGAATTAGCACTTGATACAGGTACTGTATCTCCATTACTTAAAAGAATGGAGCAAGTTGATTTAATCAAACGCGAACGTTCTGAAGTTGATCAACGTGAAGTATTTATTCATTTAACTGATAAGAGCGAAGCCATTCGTCCTGAGTTAGATACAGCTTGTCAAGACGTTGCAGTAGCTTCTTCATTAAGTACAGAGGAATCTAGTGAGTTAAATCGCTTACTTAGTAAAATAATCAATGCCTTTACAGAAGAAAAAGCAAAATAATTTTCCAATGAATAAAATTAAATAGGAACACTATCAAATTTTATTCATTAAATATACTTGATTCATAATGAGAGCTCAAACACATTTGTGTTTGAGCTCTCATTATTGTCTTCTATACAAAATAAGATAATTACTATTTATGAAACATTCATTTCTACCATTTGATATAAATAACCTCGTGCTGCTATGAGTGAGGCATAACTTCCAGTTTCTATAATCCGCCCTTCATTCATAACTATGATTTTATCAAAACTTGGTAGTAATCTTAAATCATGAGTTGCAATAACTAATGTTTGTGCCTCCGAATGAATTTCCTCCATGACGCTATCTGTATGGTATATATCTAATGCTGTAGTTGGTTCATCCATAATCCAAATTGGGGCATCTTTTAATAATAATCTTGCAATGCCTATTCTTTGTATTTCTCCACCTGATAATGTATTACCAGAAATAGTAATTTCTCTATCTAAATCAATATGGCTTAAACCTAATTTAATAAAAACGTTTTTAATCGTCTTATCATCTTTTTCTGTAAACAGGTTACTCCTAACTGTCCCATCAAATAATTGCTGTGTTTGTAATAATGCGTTAATTTGTTTATATTTATCTTCATCAATTATATTTGTTATATCTTGATGATTTAATAATATATCACCTTTCTCACTTTGATATAAACCCAGCATAAGTTGCAATAACGAACTTTTACCTGAACCTGAAGGTCCGATAATAGCCACATGTTCACCCTTATCTATAGATAAATGAATATCTTGTAACACATAGCTTGATTGGTTACAGTATTTAAAGTTAATGTCACGTACTTCAAATACTGGAACAGTAGGTAATATTTCATCCGATATTGTTTCTTGCCCTTGCTTCATAGGATGTTCAATCACTTCATTAATATTATTAAGCGCTTCATCTGTGTCAGCTTTAAAATAAGCAACGTTACTCATTGGTATGGCTTGTTCGAATAGCGTCAACATCATGAGCACAATACTTGTTAAATAGACTACGTCTAATACTTGATTTTGTACTTGAACTACACCTAAATATAATGTAAAAAACAATGCAAGCATTGATATAATGTTTAAACTATATTCATACAACGATAGAAAACGTTGTTCTTTTGCTTGTGCAACTTCGTATCTATCTAATTGATTAAGTAGCTGATTTTTATAAAATTCAGTTCTACCAAAACGTTCTAACTCTTCGTAACCTTCCTTATAATCATAAAAATGGTTTAAAAAATTACTTTGAACATCGTTGACATGTCTTTTGAGAATTTGCGCACGTTTAGCGTTTAACCACGGAATAATGACTAAAGTTGCAATCATACTAACGCATATAATAATGGCATGTGCAAATGAAAAGTAAATCGTTACAATTGTCGTAACGATAGCTGTGATTCCTATGACCACTGGTGGATAATAAACCCTCAAATAAATATTTTGCAATGCTTCAACTCTACCAATCATTCTGGCAATTAGGTCACTAGAATTAAATTTGCGATAGACATCCGGCACTACTGGAATTAAATGTTTAAAGAATTGAACTCTGACATTTCTCAGCATGGTAAATGTCGCTCTATGTGATAATAACCTTTCAATATATCGCGCAATCGCTCTTATAAATCCAAATAATTTCACAGACGCAATTAACACCATCAAGGCAAACAATGGGGCACCTAAAGCACTTTGCGTAACCATATAACCACTTAAAAAGAACATGGCTAATGCTACAAAACTTCCTAACACCCCTACAACAATCGAAAGTATTAAGTCTCTATCTATTTTAAACCGAATGTGTGGTTTCATGTGGAATCACCACCTCTATCCTTCGTACGATTCATTTGTGTATCTGTAGTTTTTAGATAGCCTTCTGCAATATATACTCGTCTGTCTGCGTCTTTAATCGTATTTTCTCTATGCGCAATTGTAATAACAGTTGTATCCATAAACTTTTTTGCTATAACCTCTTGTATAATATTTTCAGTATTGACATCTAAGCCAGTAGCAGGCTCATCAAAGATTAATAAATCTGGTTGGGTTAATAATACCCTGGACAACTCTATGCGTCTCATTTGACCTCCTGAGAGCATTTCACCGCCTTCTCCGATATAAGTGTCTAAACCATATTTCAAGGATAATACTTTTTCTTTTAACTCAACGTCTTCCAAAACCCTTAATATATCTACCTCATTCATCTGTTGAAACATCGTAATATTGTCTCTTAGTGTAGCATTAAAGATATATGGCATTTGACTTAAAAAACCTAGCGTTAAATCAGGTTTTTGGTAAATTACCGTGCCTGATCGTGGTTTAAAACGCTGTACAATCAATTGCGCGAGCGTAGATTTACCTGCCCCACTCTTACCAACAAGCGCTATTTTCTCGCCGCTGTATATATTTAAATTGACCCCGTTCAAAGCATTTCTTGTTGCATCATTATACTTAAAACTTACATTTTCAACTTTAATTAATTCAGGTTGTTGTGTATTCACACGCATTTTCGGTTTGAGTGCTTTTTCCTGTTTATCTAACAGCTCAAAAACAACATCACTAGATCCTTCACTTTGTTTTCCTGTATGGAATGATTGTCCTAAGTCTTTAATTGCATTATAAAACTCAGGTGCTAATATGATAGCGATTGCAGCTGTTTTAAAATCTATGCTATTGAATAAAATCAAACCTAATCCAGCTTCCAAAGCTACAAGGCCAATACCTAACATGCTGATAAATTCAAGCATCAACCCTGATAAGAAAGCGCTCTTTAATATTCGCATTGTTAAATCACGGAATGTAGTGCTTTCTTCATATAATTCAGTTTCAGTTTGAGCTGTTCTATTAAATAGTTTTAAAGTAATGAGACCTTTAACTTTATTTAAAAATTGCTGACTGAACTGGTTTAAGTAAGTCATTTTATCTTTAGACTCGTCCCTTGTTTTCAAACCAAATATGATGTAGAAAAGCGGAATAAATGGCGCGGTTATCATCATAATTAGTGCAGTATTTAAGTGAATAAAACACATTGCAACAATGATGAAGAATGGAATCATCATTGATTTAAATACTTGTGGAAAATAACTGTTAAAAAAGGGTACGATACCATCAATACTTTCAGTCAAAGTATTCATTTGAGCCCCTATAGGGTCTTTTGATTGTTTTAATATCAGTTGGCGTCGCAAATCATATTTTACTTTCATAGACATGCGATTACCTATCATTTGATTTATTGTATTAAATGTCGCTCGTGCGATTAATATAAATAATGTAAACAGTAATAATATTAACAAATCTTGGTTCGTTTCAAACAACATTGCATTTAAAATTTCTGCAATAGAAAGGTTTTGAACGACGACGGTAATAGCTAATAAGGTACTGATTACAAACATGCATATTGGATATATTTTATATTTAAATGCTAAATTTGTTAATCTTTTCACAAATATCACCTGCCACATATTATAAACTGATTACATAAAATTTAAATGAATTCGCTCATTATTAATAATACTTTTTTATGTTATTTTCATATTTCAGACATAATTAGAAATGATTCCTTTTCACAATAAGACATTTTTATTATATTAGTCTAGGTCTTTAGTCTAAAATTACATTTATATGTGGCGCATTACATTTTTATTGTGCTATCATTATAAAATGAAAATGTATGAAATATAATTAGTAATATGAAAGTAGGTAAATTATGTTAATACTTGAATTGATTAAGGGCCTTATACTAGGTATTGTTGAAGGCTTAACAGAGTTTGCTCCTGTTTCCTCGACAGGTCATATGATTCTTGTTGACAATATGTGGTTAAAATCAAGTGAATTTTTAGGTTCAGAGTCAGCTTTCACCTTTAAAATAGTCATCCAACTCGGTTCTGTTTTTGCGGGTGCATGGGTCTTCCGTGAACGTTACTTTGAAATGCTACATATTGGTAAATATAGATCAGAGCCTATCGACGGCATTGGTCAAAAGCCAAAACGCTTAAACTTACTACATATTATTGTCGGCATGATTCCAGCAGGTATACTTGGTTTGTTATTTGATGATGTGATTCAAAAATATTTATTTAGTGTACCCACTGTAATGATAGGACTATTCATAGGTGCTATATACATGATTGTAGCCGATATTTATAGTAAAAAAGTTTCAAACCCACAGTCAATTGACCAAATCAATTATTTCCAAGCATTTGTAATTGGTTTATCCCAAGCCATTGCAATGTGGCCTGGCTTTAGTAGATCTGGCTCTACAATATCTACAGGTGTTTTAATGAAGATGGATCACAAATCAGCATCAGACTTCACTTTCATTATGGCAGTGCCTGTAATGTTAGCAGCTAGTGGGTTATCACTCGTTAAAAACTTTGAGTACATTCACTTAGATCACTTTGGGTTTTATGCTCTAGGTTTCATCGCAGCCTTTGTTGTTGGTTTCATCGCTATCAAGACTTTCTTATACTTAATTAGTAAAGTTAAGTTAATTCCTTTTGCTATTTATAGAATTATCTTAGTTATTATTATCGCGGTGCTATACTTCGGCTTTGGTATTGGACAAGGTATTACAAGCGAATAATATTTCAAATAAATATATAAATTGTAAACATCAATCCAACTCAGTGACTAAAAGGCAGCTTCCTTATATGGAAGCTGCCTTTTTAATATATATAAGCGATTTTAATTATTAAGTACGACAGTCTATATTTTAATAACATAAATTTAAATATCTAAATGCGCTGTATCTTTTGTCTTGACTATATTTAGCGTTTATTTTCATGTATTATAGGGTAATGTGTAGATAGTATAAATTAAATGGAGGCAACGAGTATGGACAAAAAGCAATTAATTAAAACGATAATCACAGTAGCGCCTGTGTTCTTAGTACCGCTAATAGTTGAACGCAAACGTGTTAAGGAACACCCAGATGTAAAAAAAGTAAGTGATGCGACAGTTAGTGCTTCTAAAACAGTGGCAGGTAAATCTGTACAATTTAAAGATAGTGTCGTAGAAAAATCTTCTCATGCAAAAGACTACGTTGCAGATAAAAAACACGACATGGATCAAAAGCGTGAACTAAAACGTATCGCTAAAGAGCACGACCCTGCTTATATTGAGAAAAAAGGCGAAAAACTTGAAAAACAAAACCGTAAAGAAGCAGAAAAAATGAATAAACTGCTTCAAAAAAATATAGACAAACGTCATAAAGAAGAAGAAAAAGCACAACAAGAGAACAAGAAACAACGTATTAAAAATATGAAGAAAGCAAATAAACATATGGAAAAAGTTGGCTTAACACCTGGCAAACTTGACGACGAAACAGAGAAAAAAGGCGAAAAACTTAAAAAAGAAAACCGCAAAGAAGTAAATAAACTTGATAAATTACTACAAAAAAATATAGACAAACGTCATAAAGAAGAAGAAAAAGTACAAGCTAAGAACAAGAAAGCACGCTTAGCTGAATTCAAAAAATATAAAGACTACGTGGCCAAAAGTGTTGTTAAACAAGACAAAGAAGACAATGGTAAATAATCGCAATGATACAAGTTATTATTGATGGAGATGCTTGTCCTGTAACCAATTCAGTAATTGAATTGACTGAAGGGACAGGCATTTTTGTTACAGTCGTTCGTAGCTTCAGCCATTTTTCTACCGCAGTTCAACCCGACCACGTAAAAATTATCTATGTAGACGATGGGCCAGATGCTGTAGATTTTAGGATTGTAAAACTTGTACACCCTGACGATATTGTTATTACACAGGATTATGGTCTAGCTAGCTTACTGTTAAACAAAACTAATATCGTTATACATCATAAAGGCTATCAATATACACAACAAAATATTGATACTTTATTAGAGCAACGTCATGCAAGTGCCCAGTTCAGAAAAAGTGGCGGGCGTACAAAAGGCCCTTCTGCTTTTACAGAACAAGATGTGGCTAAATTTGAAGCCAAGTTTTCGTCAATCATCTCAGAATTACTGTCGAACAAGGAGGGATAAATATGAAAAGTATTGCTGTGTATTGTGGTGCTAGTAAAGGAAATGACGATATTTATATGTCAGAAGCATATCAATTCGGAAAATATATGGCAAAACAAGGTTATGAATTAGTCTTTGGAGCCGGTTCTGTAGGAATTATGGGCGCTATTCAAGATGGTGTGTTAGACCACGGCGGCCGTGCTGTCGGTGTCATGCCTAATATGTTAAACGAGAAAGAAATTACAAGTGGCAAGTTAAGTGAATTAATATTAGTAGATTCAATGCATGAAAGAAAAAATAAAATGGCTGAATTAGCCGATGCATTTGTAATGGCCCCCGGAGGCGCTGGTTCACTCGAAGAGTTCTTTGAAATGTATAGTTGGTCACAAATAGGAATTCATGAAAAACCAATTGTCGTTTTTAACATTAACGGCTTTTTTGACCCTTTACAAACGCTTCTAGACCATATGATTAAAGAAGGATTTATTGATTCAAAATATAAACGTCTTGCCCCATTATGTAATACTAAGGAAGCAATTTTTGAAGAAATAAATAATTATAAACCATTAGGTATCAGAACTTACGATTAAATACACAAATTTTAGAAATCAACACCAATTCATCGGTTTAAATTCAATGAATTGATGTTGTTTTTTTATATGTAAATGTTCATATTGTGTTTATAAATGAAGAATATATCAAATTACATTAAAAATCATGAGCAATTGTTTTAATATAATCACTGTAGCAAAAAGTATAATCAAAGCAAATAGTTCCATTAATATAATGAGATACTTCCCTTTATCAATATGACTTAAGAATTTTCAAGAATTAGTTAGAAAGAAAAACCACATCCAAGATACAACAATAGTTGCTGTAGTACATATCATGTTTTGCATGACACATATGTAGCTCCTACACCAATGATATCAATAATCGCATGTGGATTTAATAATGATACAGACATAGCAAAGCTAATTTGCTTCTTCACTGACACCGCTTTATAATTTCCGTCACAAAAAACACAGCACCCCTTTTCAATCATTGGGCTACTGTGTATATATAATTGATTCAATTTATTCATCTAAAATAGCTAAATTTTTATAATATCTTACATGTTTTTTAAGTGGATGGTGATCGGTCAATTCAGGGTAACCAAAGTAATCATATATTTCCATACCTAATTTTTCCATCACTTTACGTGAAGGTTCATTACTTTCTGAAGTAAAAGCGTACACTTCAGTTAAACCATGTTTTTTAGCATATTTCAACACTGCTTCTGCACCTTCAGTAGCTAGTCCATTTCCCCAAACTTCAGGAATTAGACGCCATCCGATTTCGTAAAAAGGTAATTCATCAAATAAAAATTTGCTTTCTACCGGTACATAATTCAATCCGATAAAACCTAACCAACCGTTTGTTTCTTTTAGTTCTACTGCAAATAGACCCACCCCGTCATCTAATATCATTTCATTCATTTTATTCATATCGTGTTCTGAACGTTGATAACTTAGTAAACTCGGAAAATATCTTCTAACTTGTGGATTCGCATTCATTTGTTGAAAAGGTAATAAATCTTCCTCTTGCCAGTCACGTAACCTTAAACGTTCAGTTTCTATATAAACTGTCATATGTTACACCTCTATACTGGTAAAATAATTTTCTATACAAAAGTAACGCGTTATGAGACTTGTCATACCTCGCTACTATATTAATTTTTTGAATTTTTTATGAACGTGTAATATAACTAATTAATTCTACATTAACAGCTACTTCTTTTAAACGATCGCGTTCACTTTTTGGTGCAGTAAACGTTGCATCGATTAAATCATTTTGATGATTTAATTTATAAGTAGCAACAAATGTATCTGTATCAGATTCAAAGTTTGGTAAATGTGCAATAACACGTTTAATTTCACCTGTGGAATCTTTTATTTCTCTACCTGTAATATTTTCCAATTCTCTACCCAATTCTGGTAAAGTAATTGAACGACCTTCTAATAAATTGAAATCTTGTTCATGCATAATGCGTACCTCTCCTTCTATGTGGGTCAATTACTACTTAACTTTACATTCGTCCCATAAAGTATATCGTTAAATAATAATCAACCTGTATTCCAAAACTCATATTTTTAATTATTATTACATTTTATACTAATCCGTATTATGTTTAATGATACCCATTATAGCAACTACTAAAACCATAATACAATCATTTCCTAGGAAATACTCTCGAAAACATTAAATTTAAATTCTATATGATATACAAATAATGTTATATTTTCTTTTTAGTTTGTTCGTTAAATTCCATTAAATAACTAAGAAACTTATATAAAAATATTAAAAACAAGCATCTTTACATGCTGTATTTTAAGTCTCAGCATTAATTTCCTTTTCCAAATCTTTCGACTTATCCTGAAGTTTATCTTGCTCTTTTTCAAGCTTTTCTTTTTTCTTTTTCAAATCTGTATTTTTCTTTTCTAATTTTTCAATATCTTTTTCTAAAGAAGCTTTTTCATTATCTTTTCCACAAGCCGTCAACGCAATTGTTGATGCTAATATAAGTGTTAAACACTTTTTCATATAAATACTCCCTTTTTTGCCATTGTAATAAATTAATATTATCATTTTTAATCTATTTCTTCATTATTCACATTTAAATTTTTCGTCATAATGACTTTGCTTACTTGATAATCCATCTTTAAATTTAACTGTTGCATCTGAATATTATTTTTAGTTACTGTACTTTCAATTTTTTGTGCACCAATGGTCTGTCCCCACTCCTCGACTTTATATTTCAATTGTGTAGCAACACCCCGTTTCCGATAATTTTTGGCAACATAAAGCAATTCTATTACGATCTTGTTATCCTCTTTTAAATATCGTCCCCAAATATAACCAATTATTGTTTCCTGTTCTTTTTCAATCCATATTCTATCTGTATTAAATTTTAATCCGCTCATAATCATCTCTTCACGTAAAGCGACAGACATACGACTTTTTTTATAATTGTCATTTTGACTTTCAATTTCACTTTCATGAATAGCAGCAATTTCAGTTATATACTGTTTTTGTGTAAGCGATAATTGTTCCATATATTCTCCTTTAATAAGTATTGTTGATTTATAATACTAAATTCGTCATAATAATCCTTAATATTACATTCTATAAAAAGGACTGCTAAATTCAAATGAAATCTACTGAAAAATTAATGCGAGAAAACAACGTAAAAGCATTGCGTTTAAATAATACAGATAGAGATACATTCGAAAATTATATGACGTATGTTCGAGCTGACCTAAGCGTTAATCCGCATGATTCCGAAAAAATGTTAAACCGTATTTTGAATCAGTTATTGGAAGCAGAAAAAGAAGGCATACTCGCAATGGATTTCTTTGACCATGACCCCAAAGCACATGCCAAAAAAGAACTAAAAAAACTTCCTAATGAGACAATAACAAATATCTTCAAATACATTATTCAGCATATCTTTTTGTTATTTGGTGTATTTTGTTTCCTCAAAGGATTCATCGGCTTCTTTATTGGCGCAAAACGTTTATATATTTATACATTTCCAATTATGTTGATTGTCGGTATTAGTATCATTTTCCTATTCATTTGGATGATATTCCGAACTGTTCAAATGCAATCTTTTACCAAATCACATTGGACGTGGATTGTCACATATATTGTTATTTTATTACTGCTATACGCAATTTTCTATGTATTTTTTATCCCCCAATCGTTTTTAGCTGTCGGCCCATATATTTTCATAAACAATTGGACCTTTATCCTAATATCATTTGTAGTCATACCAATTGCTTTATATATTGATCACCACAATGCAAATAAAGATACAAATACTTCATTATAAAATGTTTCAACTAAAAAACGCTCTCCATTAATAATATGGAGAGCGTTTTAATATATTCAAATTCTAAATACTTTCCTAAACTATCACGCTTTCTTTTCTTTCTACAGCTATGCTTATCAATAAGAACAAAAGTCCGATGACAGTTAATATAGGGGCAACTAAGCTTAATGAAGCAATAGGTAAATTCGTTACCACAATACCACCAATAAAAGCACCTAGCGCATTACCTAAATTAAACGCAGATTGATTCAATGTACTTGCAAGCGTGGGCGCATCTTTAGAAATAAGGGTACTCTTAAATTGTAAAGAAGGGCTCATACTAAAGCCTATTAAGCCAAAGAAGAATATACCTGCTACCATCAATACACCATTCATTTGTATAAAGTATAAGAATACAAAATAAATAATAAAGACAGAGAAAATAATTTGCAACGCTTTATTCAAATTCCAGTCTGCGAGTTTACCACCTACTACATTACCAAGTGTCACACCTACACCAAAAATAATTAAAAGGTAGGAAATCAGATTCTCTTGAACGTTTGATACATCTGTTAGCACTGTAGAAATATAGGTAAAGTATGCAAATACACTACTAAAACCAAATAATGTTACTGCAAGCGTTAACCATAATCGTTTTTCTTTTAGAATTTGCAATTCTTTAAATACAGATGACTTTATAGTATCACGTTGCATAGGGACGAAAATAATGATTCCTATGAGTGCTAATGTACCTATGATAGAAATAATCATAAATGTCATCGGCCAACCAAAGTTCTGACCAATTAATGTCCCAAATGGTACGCCTAAGATATTACTTAAACTTAACCCCATAAACATTAACGCCATTGCACTTGCACGTTTTTCAGGCCTTACCATATTTGCCGCTAAAATAGAGCCTATACCGAAAAATGAACCATGTGCTAATGACGTGATAATACGGCTCGTCATCATAAAGCCATAGCTCGTACTAAATGAAGCAGCAAAATTTCCTAATATAAATATACCCATCAATGCTAATAGTAAATATTTCCTATTCCATTTAATCGTCAACATAACAATGATTGGTCCACCGATTGCAACACCTAATGCATAACCAGTTATAAGTTGTCCTGCCTGACTAACAGTTACATCAAAATCTCGAGCAATATTTGGTAATAACCCCATAATTACAAACTCTGTCATGCCTATTGCAAATGCACCGATTGCAAGCATCCATATAGCAATTGGATATTTCATTTTGCCACCTTCCAAACTTTCAATTTTTCACACATGTTTGTGATTATACTAAAATGAAGTGGCTAAAAACAAGGGAGTTGCTTAGTTTTTCAAGGTTTTAGCTAATAATACGCTTACATTTAAATTATTATTATCTATCATATTTATAAAAATAAATATGTAAATTCTAAAATAAACAAGAGTTAGTTATTACCATTCGGAAGTTGAAATTGAATTGGATACTCAACTACACTTTTTGGCAATAGCTAACTCGCTATATTTAACAATTTAATTAATAAGTAACGCATCAATAAAAAACCATACTACCATAATAAACATGATAATACCTTGCGCAACTGCACTTGCTAGAAATGCTACAATTGAACCAAAACTTGCTTTTAAAGCTTTTGAAAAATTAGGCTCTTGCATCATTTCTACAACTAATACCGCAATAAATGGAATAATAATGATCCCAAACGGTGGGAAGACAAAACACCCCACAATCAAACCGAGTAAGGCTGCATATTCGCTAAGTTTTGAACCACCAAATTTATTCACAAAATACTTATTCATTATGAAATCAGCTACTAAAATAAATACTGTAAATAAAATCATCGAAACATAAAATACCCATGATAAATTACCATTTTGAAATGCGAATTGATAGATTAAAAATCCTATCCATAATACAAGTACTGATGGAATAATTGGTTTAATTAATCCTATAAATGCCAAGACAAAGGATGCAATAATTAATAACCATATAAACACTGTCATTTTTATCTACTCCATACTTTCTTCTGTAAATTTTTGATCTTTTGTAAAGTATATTAAAATCATACCTAAAAATATAGCGCTAGCAGAGACGTAGAAAACATTTCCTAGTCCTACCCACTGACTCATAATGCCACCTAATAAATTCCCACATAGCTGACCTATCACCATTGCATTAGCAAACAGTGTCGACGCATAACCAGGGAAATCAGGCAAAATATCTTGAAAGTAACTAATACCTAAACCGAGTAATATTGCTAAGAAAATAGCTAAAAAGACTTGGCCTACAAACATCATAAGCAGACTTTCAAATACGCCGATACTAAAGTAGAACAGACCGCCTAACAAACCACCTAACATAAGTAGTGTACGCGTTGTTAATTTTGAAGACAAAATACCTAACAATACCATGAATGGAACTTCTAAGCCTGCGCATAGACTAGCTAAACCTCCAACATACCCTTCAGGCTCTTTCAAATAGTTAGTTACAAACAGTGGCATATTCAAAGTATACATCCATTGACCAATATGTAGTAAGATAAAAGCTAAAAATGGTACGAATAGCGCTTTGTCGTGCAACATGTTAGGTGCTTTGGCTTCAACGTGATTAACATCTGTTGCTGTTTGATTTGTTTTAATATCTTTAAAAAAGAAAACTTGCAGTAATAGCGTAAATAAAATAATCGTCACGGTTCCAGTAAATAACCCTGCGTATCCATTAAAACTTAGTAATAAAGCACCGATTAATGGACCAAATAAGAAACCAAACGAGAACATTGACCGCAGTACAGCGTTTGCAAATTTCGCTCTATCTCTCGATGCTGAAGCATTAATAGATTCTCTTGCTGATGCATACATTTGAGGCATTGCAGGTGCAAATAGCCCTTGGAAAACAGCGTACATTACTATAAATACCCATATTTCATGAATGTAAAAATAAAGTGAGAAACTAACTGCTCCCATAAATAATGCGGTAATAATAATTAATTTTCTATTTATGTGATGTGTATCGGAAAAACGTGCAACAATCGTGTTCATTATGAATTGACTAATGGCTGCTAGCGCTAATAATAAACCATACTGCGTAGAAGTCATCCCCAAATCATTCGTCGCAAATAACACGAGATAAGGTACAGTAATCGCAATACCCATGCCTAAAAGCATCATATTGACTACAAATAGTTTGTAATTCTTAATATGTAATAATGCACCAAACATATAACAAACCTCTATTCTGCTAAATTGTGTAACTTTCGTTGTACATTCAATAAAAAAATTAACAAATAAATATTTATTTGTTAACTTTCATTTATTTACTCAACATATTCCAACATTAAATTAATAAATGATTCTACTTGGGGTAATTGCAACATGCTAGCATCATAGCTTAAAAATGTAGAACGAATCAACGGTTTTTCTTCTATATTAACGCGTCTAAACTCGAATTGGTCACGATCTAAATGTTTCATCATAATTTCAGGTAAAATCGTCACACCAACGCCGTTCAACAACATTTCTTTACATGTAGCCACTTGGTCTACAGTAATCATAGCGTGATAATCTTGACCAATATGATTGCCGTACCATTCTTTAATTTGATTAATGTAAATGGGATCTGCTTGAAATTCAATAAACGGCATTTTATCTACTTCGTCATAACGATTTTTAGGATGAATAAAGTAATGCTCATCATTAAATAAATGCGTATTACTTAAGTTCATAATTTTATTACCACGTATAATCATGACATGGTAATCTCTGTGGTTCGCTTTTATTTGTTCACTTGAACCTACTTGTACTTGAATTTCAACATTAGGAAATTGACGTGTAAATAAGTTTAATACTTCGGGTAGTAAAGTTTGTCCGATTAAAGAGGAGCAACCGATAGAAATGGTGCCATTCACTTCACCAATATGCGCTTGCATTTTATCTAAAAACAAACGCTCTTTGTTTAACATGTCTCTTGCATGTTCAATGATCATCGCACCTTCTGTCGTTGTAATTAATTGTTTTTTTGTACGTATAAAAACATTCACACCGAAAGCATTCTCAATTGATTTTAAACGTTGTGTTACTGCAGGTTGTGAAATATATAATATTTCTGCTGCTTTTCTAAGTGTTCTTGTTTCATCTAAAGTAGTTAACAAGCGATAATCATCGATCTTCATATTATCCCCCTATATTCTAAAAAACGCTTCTAATCATTTCTTCTATTAAATTATATTTTCGTGAAATACTTTATCTTGTAACATCAAATTAAATACGATATTTCTTATTAATAAATGTGCCTAGCCGTGTTCACTATAACATGATTCACACTATACTCATACAATGATTGCACACACATATAAAGTTCAATTAAATTGGACAATCACAACCTAATATTCTAGTTCTGAACTGTGTTTTTTTACATTATTTTGCTTGTGCTCATGATTTTGTTTGTGATTTCGTTTGTGTTTGTGATTTTGTTGATGATGACCTTCATCTCTAAATTTCTTATTAGAATGTTTATGCTTATGGTCGTTATGTTTATTTTTTAAGTGCGATGATTGATTTTGATTTTTTGATTTTTGCTTAATCTTGTAATAACAGTACATTATTTTATCTTTCATTGTTGAAAAATCCGCATCAATCTTTATCATTAATTGGTGTGCAATAATATATGCCTCATGAAATTGTTTTTGTGTAATTTGCCCTTGATCTAAAGCGCGTTGCAAATCCTCCTCATCCACAAGTTCATATTGACCATTAGGTAATGCAAGGACATCTAAGCATAAATCAACTGTACGTGCATTTCCTTTTTGTGTAACATTTTTAATATTTATATCAAAGTAATATTCTAATGGATTACCTTTGTCATCTAACATTACCGTAATACTATATCGTTTTTTTTCAGGTAAAATTTGCAGCCATTGATAATTATCATCTGCAACAATAATATTTTGTCCTACTACAGTCACTTCTAATGGTTCGCGTACTTTTTTCATCGTCACTAACCCAATAATACCTTTGAACTTGTTGTTATTTACTTTGACTTCTGTATACTCTCTGTCAATGATACGACGCCAGTGACGCTTATCAATATATTTAACTTTCACTGTCACCAACTCCTTGTCATTATTATATAAAACTGTTTACTTAATGTCATCTAATGGATTATACTGAATACCTTCTAATTTGAAGAACGAAATTTAATTATTATTATTGTACTATATTTCTTAGTCTAAAAGCGAAATTGACAATTATAATAAAGTTTGATAAATTTTATCTATATTTTCTGAAAATTCTATAAATAAAGGAGATAGTAACATGACAGTCATCCAACGACCATTTAGAGCGGACCATGTCGGTAGTTTACTACGACCGCAACGCTTAAAAGACGCAAGAGAAGATTATCAAAATGATGTTATCGATGCTGATGCCCTGCGACGTATTGAGGACGAAGAAATTGAACATATCATTGAAAAACAACTAGAAGTAGGATTACATAGTATTACAGATGGTGAATTCCGAAGAAGTTGGTGGCATTTCGATTTCTTAGAGAATTTAGATGGTGTTACAGGCTATACTTCCGAACGCGGCTTGGAATTTGAAGGTGTCGAAACAAGAAACCACAACGTTAAAATTGAAAGTAAAGTATCCTTCAATCCAAACCATCCACACTTTGAACACTTCAAATTTTTATATGACAAAGTCAATGGCCGTGCCACAGCAAAAGTTTCTATTCCTAGTCCCAACCAACTATTCCACCCAAATATTTTAAATGAAACAATCTATCCAGATATCGAAGACTTTGCGCACGATGTAGCACAAGCTTATCGTGAAAGCCTACTTAAATTTTATGAATTAGGCGCGCGTTATGTACAATTAGACGATGTTTATTGGGCTAACCTTACATCTGGCACACAAAACACACGTGGTCGCGATCGTTCTGAAGAGGAGAAAGAAAAAGCACGTCAACTTGCCTACCGTGTCGTAAATGAAGCAGTTCAAGATTTACCAGAAGATTTACTCATTACTACACATATTTGTCGTGGTAATTATCAATCTACGTGGGCTATTTCAGGAGGCTATGAACCTATCGCTCCTTACCTATTCAAAGAAAATTTAGATGGCTTTTTCTTAGAATATGATGATGAACGCTCTGGTGATTTCGAACCATTACGTTTCTTCCCACAAGAACAATCTGCTGCTGTATTAGGTCTTTTCACATCAAAGACTGGCGACTTAGAAGACAAATCTACAATTCTCGCTCGTATAAAAGAAGCACAACAGTATGTAGACTTAGATCAAATTTGTTTAAGTCCGCAATGTGGTTTTGCTTCTACAGAAGAAGGAAATAAATTAACGGAAGATGCACAATGGAAAAAATTAGCTTACGTCGTAGAAATAGCTAATGAAGTTTTCGGTACTGCGAAATAATAAAATGTAATCACTATTAAAAAAGACCTATCAGATTTTATGAATCCGATAGGTCTTTTTTAATAGTGAAAACGTCTATGATTCCACTAAATCTTTTTCTGGTAAAGCGTAACGTTCATGAACCTCTGTTAATTCAGGAAATTGACGATTTAACCATTCTTTACTAAATAACTCAAAATGTTCAAAGTGAAATGCAGGTTGACACATACAACCAACGAGCGCGTAGCCGTTTGTACCTTCAATCGAAGAAGCAAAAATTGTTCCTTTAGGCACAACGTACTGTAAAACATCGCCTGCTTCTATATTGTTACCAACTGTTACATTTTGATATTCACCATTTGGGTGTATCATGTGCACAGTTAGCGAATCGCCTGCATGGTGGTACCATATTTCGTCTGCATCAATACGGTGAAAATGGGAGATGTTATCATGTGTTAATAAGAAGTAAATACTAGAATATGCTTCCCTTTTATTCAGTTCATCTGTATTTCCTCTAATGACTTCTTTATAATATCCACCTTCGGGATGTGGTTGCAATTGTAACTGTTTGATCCAATTCTGAATAATATGTTCCATACTATTTTAAATCCACATTATGGAACACGTTTTGAACATCTTCCAAATCTTCCAAAGCATCAACTAGTACTTCAAATGTTTCTTGATCTTCTTTAGACAACGCTATATCTGATTGTGGTAACATTTCAAATTCAGCAATTTCAAATTTCTCTATACCCATCTCACGTATAGCATCTTGGACTTGAGCAAACTGATCTGGTTCAGCGTAAATAATAGTCAAATCATTTTCTTCAGTGATATCTCTAACATCAATATCTTTCTCCATCAATGCTTCTAACGTCTCATCTGCTGATTTACCTTCAAAACCAAATACTGCTGTATGATCAAACATGTAAGCCACTGAACCAGAAACACCCATATTACCACCATTTTTACCAAAAGCAGCACGTACGTCTGACGCAGTTCTATTAACATTTTCTGTCAATGCATCTACAATAATCATTGACCCGTTAGGACCGAAACCTTCGTATCTAAGTTCGTCATAGTTTTCTTCACTATTCCCTTTAGCTTTCTCTATTGCTCTATCAATAATATGGTTAGGTACAGAATAAGTTTTAGCTCTTTCCAATGTGAGCCTTAACGCTTGGTTAGATTCAGGATTTGGTTCGCCCGATTTAGCCGCTACATATATTTCTTTACCGAATTTAGCATAAATTCGACTTGTATTTTTATCCTTTTGGGCCTTTTTCTCTTTAATATTATTCCATTTACGTCCCATGTTTTCATCACACTTTCTTGATAACTATTTTTATTAACATGATATATTATACAATATTTTTTGGTATATGACATAGAAGTAAGCAAATATGTCTCGACTAACTATAAAAAAAACTTCTCTAGTCAAATAAAACTAGAGAGATACATTAAAGTATAATGTATCTCTCTAGCATTTTAAATCACATCATAATATAAAAAATATAAAACAATAAGCGGTCTTTCCCATGACCTTTAAAAAATTATCTAGTAAATGTTTCAATTTCATCTAATAAATCATTATAATCCGAAGCATTAGTTTCATTCATTAACAAGTAAACTTTGCGTTCGTCTTCTGTAGAACGTGTCTTACTCACTCTACCTTGGTCGATTAAACGGCGAATTGAAGCAAGCACTTTAGTTCTGCTTAAATCTAACTCTGTAGTAGCTATTTTTAAAAATGGCTGCATCAACATATTTTTTTCACTACAATTCTGTTGAATGAGCTCTAAGATTGCTACATCATTCATAGTCAATTTATAGTTTTGTTCTATATATTGCGTTAAACTTTTATATTTTTTATAAATGTTTAAAAATTGCGCCTTTTTTTCTTCATTCATAGTTGTTACACCCCCCAATAATAGTCGGCAAGACAATATAATTCAATTATCCATATAATTATAGATTTTGTCTTTATGATTTATATTTATAGATTTGCCAATATTACGAACAACACTAATTTAAGTTTTAAACCATTTATTTTATTGGTTTTTCTATATTTTATTTATAAATATCGATAATATGTACCGTGTTATACTCTAAATCTAATGTTAAGTCTTCTAGACTAAAATCATGTTCATATAACCTGAACTTCGGTTTATTGTATTCGTCTAGTTTATTAATAAATTCATCTGACCAATCATACTTATTACGTAAATAGGACGGTGCTAAATAATTAATATTACCATGTCTATGATTTATAATTTCATTAAAAATAATATATGGTTGTCTTAATTGAATATCTTTAAAATTTAAATGAATGCGAACACTTTCTTCTTCAATATCGTTTGTTTCTCTTTCTTCAATTCTCCAATCACTTACAAATACAGTAATCTTATTAGATTGTTCAATCACAGTATAATATTCGTCGCCATTTATTTTATAGTTTATTTTTTCTGATAATCTCTCATACATATTACCAAGTAAAGAACGGAATATTTTTTTATCATATAAATAAAGCGTTGCGTTATTATCATTTTGCTGTATCAAATCTATCCCCATACCTGAAAAATACTTTTTCAAGTTTTTGAACATTTTTATTAATAATGGCGGACTTTCAATGACCTCCATGCCACCATCATTTAATAGCAAATCATTTTGTATATTTAATAAATAATAATTTCTGTCTTCCATTTGCACCATATCCATAATTTTTCTTAATTTGCTAAATTTGAAAACTTTTTTGGTTAACAAGCCTTCATAGTTTTCATTTAGATAAGGTGACGAAAGTTTATGATTATCTATAAAATAATAATCAAAACCGATCCGTTTCAATTGAGATTCCACACTTTTAAATATATTAGGATGATTGAATAAATGTGTTATATCTAATCCGAACTTCATATTCTCTCTATATCTTTGGAGTTTAATGATATTACGATAGATTTCTTTTAACGACATGAGTTCTATATCAAATATATACCCCACTAAATTAAATTTATTTCGTGCTTCATCTGAGTGAATTTTTAAATGATTTTTATAATTATTCCATAGATTATCAATATAAATATCAGCTTCTTCATTTGATGAAATTTGAAAAACCAGGTTGACATCCATTTGCAATATGAAATCTATAAATTTATAGTTTCTATCTTTGAACAATGCGTTTTGGATTATTTTAGCATCTATCATACAGTACAAAATGACCTGACGATTACACTCAAAAATATATTTCATTTTTTTATTTGTGAATACTTGACGTAATTCTTCAATATTATGAACTTGAATGACGATACTATCTTTGTTAACTTCTCCCATATTTTCAAGGTCGATGCTAAAATAATTGCTTTGAATATTCATTTTTTTCAACTGCCTAATGACTTCAGACTGAATAACCTTTTTATTAGGCATTTTATTTTTTCCAACATCAAATCTAAAATGTTTCTCTTCCTTAGAAAGTAATCGATATTCTTTTGGTGTATAACCAAAATATTGTTTGAATTTTTTAGTGTAACTTGAGGCATTACTAAAACCATAACTCTCTGAAACTTCACTGATATTGATTTTCTCTTGTAATAATTTTCCTATAGAGTTTGATAGTTTCAAAGTGTCTACATAATTTTTAACACTCATTCCCAAATGATTATAAAAATGACTTGATATATTAGATTGTGAAATAAAGACTTTATCGGCAATTGTTTTTAATGTCACTCTTTTTTCTAAATGATCATTGATATATTTTAATATTTCGCCAGTGACCCCAAAATATGAATAATCTACTTGACGTTCGAGATATTCACTGTCTATTCTTGCTTCTGTTGCTATAATATTAGCAATTTTATACATATAAGATTCATATACATCATCACTTAGTGTATTCATGAGTTTATGATTGGTCATTTGTAGTAATGATTGGCGTAATTCATATGAAGATTGAATTAAGTTAGGCGTATATTGATAATCAAAAAATGAATGCCCTAGCTCACTAAACCAATCACTCGCTATATATAATAAAATTGAAGTATCGTTTTTATTTATATTAAAAATTTCAGCATGGTTAATAATGAATAACGCTTCATCACTTTCTACATTTGTTGTAAAGCGTTGTACCCCTAACGTGCCTTTTATAGGCAATATAAGCACTAAGCCATCTGTAACTCGTTTAGTTGGATACTCCTTTTTAGAAATAATATTAAATTGCTGCGTGTTCATAATTTAACCTCTTTCGAATTTTATAATAAGCTATGCATTAAAATTTATTTCATTATTTATATGACGTATCACACTAATATTTTATTTAAAAAATATTAATATGATTGATGGATGTCAACAATTCGCCAAACATTGACCTTATAATCACTTTCCAAATGAAAATAAGCTCAATGTTTCTAAAGCTTATTAAATTGAAGTAATTTTACTTTTAACTGTATCAATATTTTTATCTTTAGGTAATTTTGTAAAAAAAAGGTTAATTTGTCAACCTACTATTCTAATTAATAGAATAAAATTTTATCAATATTGAAATATATTTTATTTATTTTGGTTGTTTTGACAGATATTTATATATAAAGATACACCCTTAAAGTTTAGATTCTAAAATCAACTTCAAGGGTGTTTTAACCTTTATGTTAATGCAGTACGTCATCCAACAATGACTATCTTCTGAATTTGTTCGCCAATCTTAACACATATTTGATAATGTGCAATAAGTTAATGAATAAATTAAAGCCCATTTCTCTCGGGGAGAATTGTCCTCGTTTCATCCGGTTAAAGTCATATAAAGTATATAAAAGGAATAATAATAAACCTACTACTGTAATAATGGTGTGGAAAAGAGAATTTTGAATAAACATACCGATCATACTTGCAACAATTAGTGCTATGAGTGTTACAAATAAATATTTCCCCATACTTGCGGCATTTCCAATAACAAAAAAACCAATTATACCGAATACTATAAATCCTGCTATGGCAAGTACTACATTTTTATAAAATACCTCCGGCCCTAAATTTTGCATATATGTCGTAAATGTCGCAAATGAAAGCAAGCCTACTACAATTGCGTATATATGTGAAATCACAAGTCCATATTTACGAGCTCTGTTAAAAATCACTGTGATAAGAATCAAACCAAGTAATACAAATGATAAAGGTCTTCTCCATTCTAATGGTAAATACTGTCCAAAATAGCAACCAATCCCAAAAATAATCCAATAATAAACGAAAAAGAGCCATACCTTTCCATAAGCATGTGACTTAGATTTATCTTTAACCTGTTGATTGTGTTTATTTACCTGTTGCACTGCTTCAGCCAATTGATGCACTCCTCAACTATAAAAGTATTGTTATTTCATTTGAATTTTATATTAACATTAGTAACATATTATCATATTACGATAAAGCTAATACTTTAAATTTCACTATTTCAAATCCCAACAAACATAATTAGATTCTATTTGACTTTATAATTTATAATTTTTAGCAAATAATTGTTACAATTTCAATAAAACAACAAGTAAATCTATTTATATGAAATTGGTTAAACCCTACAATAAACCCTTTCAATGTCTATTACCCTTTTTGTCCTCAAATATTAATAATATTACAACTTTATAACAAGACCCACAAACCATCTCATTTTTGGTAGTATGGAACTTGAATTCGGAATAAAGAAACGAACACATATATTTAATACATATCTCATTTTAGATATATATATTGAAGGAGGAGTTCTTTTGAAAAAGTTAGCATTTGCAGTAACAGCTGCTTCAGGCGCTGCAGCAGTTATTTCCAACCATGAAGCCGATGCATCAACACAACACACAGTGAAATCAGGGGAGTCACTTTGGACAATTTCACAACAATATGGTGTTTCAGTAGATGAAATCAAACAAAATAATAACCTCAATAATAATATTGTATTCCCAGGACAAGTTATTGAAGTTGGTGGGAGTGGTTCACAAGAGCAAGGTTCAAGTTCAAACACTTCTTCACAATCATCAGGTGGCTCAACACACACAGTAAAATCAGGTGAGTCATTAAACACGATTGCAAGTAACTATGGTGTCTCAGTAGATGAAATTATGTCAGCAAACAATTTAAACGGATACATAATCTATCCAAATCAAACATTATCAATTCCAAGTGGCGCTACTGGTGGATCTGGTGGTTCTGGTGGTTCTACAACAGAAACACCTACTCAAAACACTGGAAGTTCATCAGCGAGTGATGCTAACCTTTATGACTGGGGTCAATGTACTTGGCATGTATTTAACCGTAGAGCTGAAACTGGTAAACCAATCAGCACATATTGGTGGAACGCTGATCACTGGGCAAGTAACGCAGCAGCAGATGGCTACACTGTAAACAACACACCAAG
>Ga0079226_10000154_pt1 | contig 43888 bp, 44 predicted proteins | sample Poulit2014_FD_76345 | JGI IMG/M metagenome (GOLD analysis project Ga0079226, IMG submission 76345) | Agricultural soil microbial communities from Georgia to study Nitrogen management - Poultry litter 2014 | ecosystem: Environmental > Terrestrial > Soil > Agricultural land | place: USA: Georgia...
GCGCCTGAAGCTCAGCGCCAGGCGCCGCCTCTTCGGTGATCTGTTCGTCGCCACGGGCGCCATAATAGCCGATCGCCGACCCGCTGATCAGCACGCGTGGCCGCTGTGCCGCGTTGGCGATGTAGTGGTTGATGTTTTGCGTGACGCGCAGACGGCTCTGGCGCAACTCGCGCTTGCGTGCCGTGCTCCAGCGTCCGGACGAGAGATTTTCCCCAGCCAGGTTGATGATGGCTGCGGGCGAGCGGGCATCCTCGGGTCTGGACACGGCCCCTGCGGCTTGTGGCAGCACGCGTCGCGCCCGGTCGATATCGCGCGTCAGCACCTCGACCTGCCAGCCGCCAGCCAACAGATCCGCGCACAGGTGGCGGCCAATGAATCCGGTACCGCCTGTAATCATTACCGTTTCACTCATGCAACTAGCATAACCCACTAGTGGGCCAGGTTGTCGAAACGGGGATTGCAGGCGCATACTCGAGACTGCATGAAGATGGCTTGGCGCTGGCAATCGCCCCAGGCAATAGTCTGGAACTTGCGCGTGCCTTGGCCGTCCAACGTATAGGAACATATGGAAATTGCAAAGGAGTCACATTTGACACATAGCGCGCTCTCGCATATTCGGCAACCGCTTGAATCAGCGATTGATTCGCGCGCTTGGGAGCAAAAGAATGGCACCGTCCAACGAGCATACCGGCCAGACGCATTCGGAATTCGTCGATTCATTGGCCGCCTATTCACGCGCACAACAGGCGCAGCGCTGGGAAGGCAGCTTCAACGAATACCTGCGTGATATCGTATCCGCCGATCCGGCCCGTGCGGCGCGCTCCAGCCATCAATACATCTGGGACATGGTGTGCTGGCATGGCTGGGATGCCCCGACCGAGAATGATCCGGTCACGCATTACAAGCTGTTCCAAGAGGACTTGTTCGGCATCGACGAAGCACTCGAACGAGTCGCCAACTACTTCAAGGCGGCGAGCGAAGGCTCGGAAGTCGGGCGCCGCCTGCTGTTGCTGCTCGGCCCGCCATCGGGCGGTAAATCGAGCCTGGTCACGCTGCTCAAGCGCGGTCTCGAGACCTACAGCCAGACCGACGAAGGCGCCTTGTACGCGATCAAGGACAGTCCGATCCAGGAATCGCCTCTGTTGCTGATTCCGCACAACAAGCGCGACGAGTTCCAGGAATCCTATGGCGTCGCCATCAGCGGCGAGCTCTCGCCCTATACCCGTTCCATCCTTAATGAGCACTATGACGGCGACTTCACGCGCATGCCGGTGGAGCGCGTGTTCGTCGATGAAACCGCGCGCAAGGCCGTAGGCACGTACGCGCCGCACGACCCAACCACGGCCGATATCGCCGATCTGGTCGGCTCGGTCGATTTGTCCAAAGTGGCCGAATACGGCGACGAAGGCGATCCGCGCGCCTGGTCGTGGTCTGGCGCGGTGTATGCCGGCAACCGCGGCCTGCTGGAGATGATCGAGATCCTCAAGGTCAAGCGCGAATTCCTGTATCTGCTGCTGACGCTGACCCAGGAACAAGTGGTCAAAGTGTCGCGCTTTCCGCTGATCTACATCGACGAAACCATTGTTGCGCACACCAACCTGGCGGAATTCCGACGCTTCCTGCAAGAGAAGGAAAACGAAGCCCTGCTCGATCGCATGGTCATCGTGCAGGTGCCTTATACCCTGCGCTACAAGGACGAGGCTCGCATTTACCACAAGCTGACCTCGGCCACGCCATCGTTTCGCGAAGTTCATCTGGACCCGCATGCCCTGCCCGTAGCTGCCGTGTTCGCCATCCTGACTCGGCTCAAGCCCTCCGAACGGGCCGACCTGGAACCGGCGATGAAGCTGCGCATCCATGCCGGCGAAACCGTGGAAGGCATCTCCGACAGCGAAGCGGAGCGCATCAAGCGCGAACAGCCCGACGAAGGCATGGACGGCGTCTCGCCGCGCTTCGTGGTCAACGCCCTGGCAGGCGCCATCAGTCGCTCCGAGCGCAAGAGTCTGACGGCCATGGAAGTCATGCTCGCCCTCAAGGACGCAATAGAATCCGATGCCCGCATGGATGCACGCACAAAGAAAGAGTGGACCGACTTCCTGGTGACCACGCGCAAGGAATTCTACAACCGCTGGGTCAAGGAAGACGTGCATAAGGCTCTGTTCGTGTCGTTCCAGGACGAGGCCCAGGAGCTGCTGGAAAAATACCTCGATGAAGTCGAGGCCGTGCTGGACCGGCGCAAGATCGAGGATCCGATAACCGGCGAGGAGCGGGACGCCGACGAGCGCTTCCTGCGCAATGTGGAAACCAAGATCAGCATCTCCGATTCGGGCAAGACTTCGTTCCGCCAGGAAATCGTGCGCAAGGCCATGAGCGCCTATAAGCGCGGCGACAAGTTCACCCTGTCCGAGCATGCCCGCCTGCGCGAGGCCATCGAGCAATACCTGTTCGAAGAGCGCCGCGACGTGCTGCGCCTGGTCACCTCCAGCGCCCGTCCGGATGCTGAGACCCAAGAGAAGATCTCGGCGGTCGAGCAGCGGTTGGTCGATGATTATGGCTATGACCAGCACAGCGCGCACGAGGCGTTGAATTACGTCACCACCCTGCTGGCGCAGGAATAACGGCGCAGGAATTGCAGCGAGGCCCGGCATGACAAGGCAAGGGCGCAACAAGCCATCGGAGTTGGCCCACGCACACCGCTGGTATGACCTATTCTCGCGCGGCGCCCGCGATTGGCTGCGCCACAACGAAAAGGTTCGCGAATCGGTGCGCAAGGAATTGCCCGACCTGATTGCCGGCACCGATGTTCTCAGCCGTCCATCGCATCGCACCGTACAAATACCAGTGCGTTTTCTCGAGCATTACCGCTTTCGCCTGCGCTCCTCCGAGGAACAAAGTGGCGTCGGCCAGGGCGACGGTAAACCCGGCTCGGTATACCGCCAGGGGCGCCGCGAAGGCGCGGGGCAGGCAGGAGCCGGCGGCAGCGGTGAAGGCGAGTTGCGTTTTTTACTGGAACTGGAAATCGAGGACATCGTCGACTGGCTGTGGTCCGAACTGCAGCTGCCCGATCTGAAGCCGCTCGCCACCGACGCAGTCAAGGATGAAGAACTGGTGCGCGAAGGCTGGGGTCGCCACGGCCCCCACGCCCGCCTTGATCGCCGGCGCACCCTCAAGGAGGCGATCAAGCGGCGCCACGCCAATCCCGAAGGCGTGCCGTTCAGCGACGAGGATCTGCGCTATCGACAGCTCGCTCGCCGCCAGCGGCCGGCCACCGATGCAGTGATTGCGCTGGTGCTTGATGTATCCGCTTCAATGGACGCCGAGCGCCGCAAGCTTGCCAAGGCATTCTTCTTCTGGGCTGTGCAGGGCCTGCGCCGGCAATATGGCAATGCGTTGGAGATCGTATTCATCGCCCACACCAACGAAGCCTGGGAATTCACCGAAGAGGAATTCTTCCAGGTCAGCGCCACCGGCGGCACCATCGCCTCCAGCGCCTTCCGGCTCGCGCTTGATATCTTTACCCAGCGCTATCCGGCGAGCCGCTTCAACCATTACGTGTTTTACGCCTCGGACGGTGACAATTTTGCTGATGATCGCAATCAGGCCGATGCCCTGCTGTGTCGCCTGGCCGGCATGAGCAATTTCATGGGATTCGTGGAAACACCGCAGAATCCGCACGAATCAGGGCGCTCGGAAACGGGCCAATTGTTCCGCTCGCTGCAAGCGCGTGATTATGCCGTCGATACCTATACAGTACACACTGACAATGATATCTGGGACGCGATTCGCCGCTTCTTTCAACAACAGGCAACGGCCGAAGATGGCGTGGAGGCCTGAGTCATGCAACCCGCTGCTGATCAGAGCCACGAACAACTGGCCCTATTCACACCACAAATAGAAGCGCTGGCAAGAGACAGTGGGCTGGATTATTATCCGGTCGATTTCGAGCTGGTGCCCAACACCTTCATGATGGAGGTTGCCGTTTACGGCCTGCCCATTCGCATGCCGCACTGGTCGTTCGGCGTGCGCTACATCCATCAGCACGTGCAGCACCGCATGGGTGGCTCGCACATTTTCGAAGTGGTGTTTCCAGGCAATCCGAACCGTGCCTATCTGGTCAGCGACAATGGCCTCGCGGAGAATACGCTGGTCACGGCGCATGTTCTCGGCCATGCGGATTTCTCCAAGAACAACGCCCTGTTCGCGCGCATGCAGCAACAGGTCGGCTATCACATTGTCACCGAAGCCGCGGAGCGGGCGCACAGCATCCAAACCGCCATCGACGAGCATGGCCGGCAGCGGGTCGAAGCAGTGCTCGATGCCGCACTGGCGCTGGAGCAGTACATTGATGTCGAGCAACCGTTGCACCGGCCCGATTATCCGACCCACATCAAGTCGAAAACACCACCCAAACCATCCGGCTTCGGCGCCCGTTTCGCCGAACTGCCCGGTGAAGTCAAACCTGAGCCACCGCCACAATACCGGCGCGCCCCGATCCCGCCGCAGCCGGAATCCGACCTGCTGTGGTTCATCGCCCGCCATGCGCCGGACATGGAAGGCTGGGAGCGCGACATCTTTCTTGCCGTGCGCGAGGAATCCTTTTATTTCTACCCCGTATTCGCCTGCCAGATCATGAACGAAGGCTGGGCCAGCTACTGGCATGCCCGCCTGCTGCGGGAAGCCGATTTTCTACCGGATGCGGTTTATCTGGATGCCATCAAATCCCATTCCGACGTCATTCGCCCCTTTGCCGGCGACAACCAGATTGCGTTGGCCATCAACCCCTATCACGTCGGCTTCGCCATGTGGGAGCACATCATCGAGCATCAAGGCCTCGATGCCGCACTGCGCATCCGTGCCGAAGAGGACGATTTCAGTTTCGTGCGCAACCACCTGGACGAGCAACTGGCCGAAGAGCTGCAATTGTTCGGCTACCGACAGCGTCGCACCAGTGCCGGCTCCCGCATCCGCATTGATGACAACAACGACATCGACACCCTGCGCGAGCAGCTCATTGCTCCCCGATTCAATTTCGCTGCTCCCCACATCCAGGCTGTGGAGATGGGCAGCGATGGCAGCCTGGTCCTGTACCACGACCACGCCACCGATGGCCGTGGGCTCGACCTCGAGCGCGCGCAAAAAGTGCTGGAATACATCGCCCGTGTCTGGCGTCGGCCTGTTGCGCTGGAAACCGTGGATGCGGATGGCGACGAGAAAATGCTCGAAATTCCGACCTGAGCGGGTTGCTTGCCCGCACGCAGTCACAGCACCTCGTGCCTGCGCAAATGCATAGCGGTTACATGTTCCGCCGGCGCGGTCATGGCTTGTCGCGGTTTGCCAGCGAAGAAGGCGGCAATGCGTGCTCGCATCTCGGGGCGCCGGCGGGCCATGCGCCATTCTCCGCAGCAATTTCAGCAGCCGAGATTAACACATACTGCGCCTGGCAATCTCGGGCAGTCGCGAAGGGCTGCAGCGCGGCGCCATTCTGTTTACAGTACTGGACAGAGATGCTTTTAATGCCTTGCTCGCCAGACTTTATTATCCATCCCGCATTGCAATGGTTACCGATATGTCCACTTCCCAATTCGCTCCGCGCCATGCCGCTTTTCGACAATTACACGCAAGCGGCTGTTTCATCCTGCCCAATCCATGGCACATCGGCGCGGCGCGCTGGCTGGCCCAGGCCGGTTTCAAGGCGCTGGCCACGACCAGTTCCGGCTACGCCTTCTCCCGCGGCAAGGCCGATGGCGCTGTGCATGTGGACGAAGTGCTGCAGCACTGTAGTGAAATCGTCGCCGCCACCAATTTGCCAGTGAATGCGGATTTTGAGGACGGCCATGCGCGCGACCTGCCCACCCTGCAGGACAACGTGCGCCGCTGCGTGGCCACGGGTGTGTCGGGGCTGTCCATCGAAGATGCCAGCGGCGATCCGGCCAGCCCCCTTTATTCCTTTGCCGAAGCGGTGGAACGCATGCACGCCGCCCGCGAAGCCATTGATGCGACCGACGAAGACGTGCTGCTGGTCGGCCGCGCCGAGTGCTTTCTGGTTGGCCAGCCGGATCTGGACGAGACACTGCGCCGCCTGACGGCTTATGGCGAAGCCGGCGCCGACTGCCTGTATGCCCCGGCCTTGTCTACCCGCGAGCAGATTGCAGCCGTGGTGGAGGCCGTCGCACCCAAACCGGTCAACGTGCTGCTGGGGCCGGCTGCGCATCTCGGCTTGCAAACCCTGGCCGAGCTCGGTGTGCGCCGCATCAGCACTGGCGGCGCCCTCTCCCTGACCGCTTGGAGCGGTTTCGCCAGAGCCGCCGAAAAGCTCGCCGCCGGCCGCCTTGACATGCTCGACAACAAGGTCACTCACAGTGACCTGGGTTCGCTGTTTGCCGAGTCGAATGAGCCGGGGCAGACAAGCTAGATGAGTCCTCTCCGAAAGGTTGCAGACCCGGTCTGGACTCGGCGCGATGATGCCAACAAGCACTGCTTATCGGCAGCGGCAGTGTCTCTGGCATCGATAGCTGTTCAGGACAAGCCGTAAATCTCGCCATCCGCACCGATGCCCATGCCACTGGCGGCCGGTTTCTTCGGCAGCCCCGGCATGGTCATCATCGTGCCGCAGATGACAACCACAAAACCGGCACCAGCAGAAAGTCGTACCTCACGAACAGCCAGCGTATGGCCTGTCGGCGCTCCCAGCAGTTTCGGATTACTGGAAAAACTCTTTTCCGTTTTCGCAATACACACTGGCAGATGGCCGTATTCGGCCTTTTCAAGTGCCTGGAAACGACGCTCAGCCGCTGATTCCACCGCAATGCCGTCGGCCTGGTAGAGCTCCTTGGCAATAGTCTCGACCTTTTCACGCAGGGTCAGGGCCTCGGCATCATAGAGAAACTGGAAATTTTCACCGCCCTGCCCAGCCACCTGCACCACCTTTCGCGCCAGGTCTTCAGCACCTGCCCCACCGTCGCTGAAGTGGGTGCAAACTGCAACCCCGACACCCAGAGCCGCCCCTGCTTCGCGAATGACATCGACTTCCGCCTCGGTATCAGTGGGGAAGCGATTAACGGCAATAACCGGCTCGATACCAAAACGGCGCACGATTTCGACATGTCGTTGCATGTTCACACAGCCTTCGCGCAGTGCTTCGACGTTCTCGACCTTGAGATCGCTGAGTGCCACTCCGCCATGCATCTTGAGGGCTCGCACCGTCGTCACGACAACGGCCGCATCAGGCTTCAGACCTGCCTTGCGGCACTTGATGTCAAAGAATTTTTCAGCGCCCAAATCGGCGCCGAATCCGGCCTCGGTAATCACATAGTCGGCAAGTTTCAAGGCAGTTTGCGTAGCCATCACCGAGTTGCAGCCATGAGCAATATTGGCGAAGGGCCCGCCATGGATGAATGCCGGATTGTTTTCCAGCGTCTGCACCAGATTGGGCATGAGCGCGTCCTTGAGCAGCATGGTCATGGCGCCGTCGGCCTCCAGATCGGCTGCGGTTATGGGTTTGCGCTTTGTCGATTCTGCGACCACGATGCTTGCCAGCCGCCTTTGCAGATCGTCGATATCAGTCGCCAGGCACAAGATGGCCATGATTTCGGAAGCAACGGTGATATCGAAGCCGCTTTCGCGCGGCACACCATTGCCGGCACCAAGTCCACTCACAATCTCGCGCAGTGAACGGTCGTTCATATCCATGACGCGACGCCAGGTGACGCGGCGGGTATCAATGCCAAGTGCATTGCCCTGATGGATATGATTGTCAATCAGCGCCGCCAGCAGATTATGCGCCATGCCAAGAGCGTGCATGTCGCCAGTAAAATGCAGGTTGATATCTTCCATGGGAACCACCTGCGCATAGCCGCCACCAGCGGCGCCACCCTTCATGCCAAAAACAGGGCCGAGGCTCGGTTCGCGGGTGCAGGAAACGGCATTCTCCCCAATCCGGTTGAGCGCATCGGATAGCCCGACAACCGTCGTGGTCTTGCCCTCGCCGGGAGGCGTGGGCGTGATGCCGGTAACCAGTATCAGTTTGCCATTGGGGCGATCAGCGATTTCCTGGATGTAATCCAAGCGTATCTTGGCCTTGGTATGCCCATAGGGAACCATCGCTTCCCATGGAACATCAATCTTTTCTCCTATCTCGCGAATTGGCTTCAAACTCGCCACGCGGGCGATTTCGATATCGGATTTCATTTCTTTGGATTGCTTTGCACTGGACACGTCCAGCTCCTTCTTTAGTGGTTAGACTCAAAGCCACACACATGGTGCAGCGTATAAAGGCATCGGGTCTTCCGATATTGATCTGTCATTCCATGGCGCGTATATGCCGGATTCGGTAACGATCCGATCCATCGGGATATCGTGGCTGGTCGGATGGATTGTATCGAGACGGCACAGATCAAAACCGACACCGACAACGAGCTTCACCGACTGCAACCTGGCCAGGGTACGATCATGATAGCCGCCGCCATAACCGAGTCGGTGGCACTCATCATCGAATCCAAGTGCCGGAGCGGCCACCGCTTCCAGCCAGATTTCCTCATCCGTATCCGGTACTGGTATGCCGTAGACGCCATCCATCTCAGGTTGCCATGGCCGGAACACCAATGGTTGCCTCGATGCGACTACATCGGGCAGCACAACGCCAAGCCCTTCCTCATGAAGACCCTGCACCAGCCCTCGAAGGTTGAACTCTTCCCTTGAAAGGCCAATACAGACTGACTATGCGAGCCCCCGAGTCCAGCAACAGTGGCAAGAGCTTTGCTTGTATTTCGCGATTGAAGCGCCTCCCGTCCGCCTTGGTAATCGACAGCCGCTTTGCGATCAAATTCAGTCCATTTGATTCGCCGCCATTCGCTCACCGTACAGCCAAGGTTGGTGGATTTTTCTTCGAATTCATTGCAGCATCAATTCTGCAGCAGATGTATTTTTACCTCAGGAAGCGCAGGGGACAGCAATTTCATTTTGCCGACAAGCCGCGATGAGGGTGTTATCCAACAGGCAGGCAATGGTCATGGGGCCAACACCGCCAGGAACCGGCGTAATCGCGCCGGCTATGGGAGCCACTTCATCGAAGGCCACATCACCAACCAAGCGTGTTTTTCCGTCGCTGTCGTCCTCGATTCGATTGATGCCGACATCGATTACAGCTGCTCCAGGCTTGATCCAGTCTTCGCGTACGGTTCCCGGTCGACCAATGGCCGCGATGACAATATCCGCTTGGCGACATAGCCCAGCCTGATCCCGCGTTCTCGAATGTGCAATGGTTACCGTACAGTTCTCGCGCAACAGCAGATTGGCCAAGGGTTTACCAACGATGTTCGAGCGCCCCAGAACGACGGCATTCAAGCCGGAAAGATCATCGCCCAGCGCATGTCGCAGCAATACAATACAACCCTTGGGCGTGCATGGAACCAGGGCGTCGCCGCCATTCCAAAGACGCCCGGTATTGATTTCGTGGAAGCCGTCGACATCCTTGTTCGGGTCTATGGTGGCCAGCACAGAGGCACTATCAATATGCCCTGGCAACGGCAATTGAACCAATATGCCGTGAACGCGAGGATCGGCATTCAGTTCCGCGATCAGCGTCAACAACTCCTGCTGTGAAATGTCTGCCGCTCGATTGTATTCATATGAATTCATGCCGGCGGCAACACAGCGCCGGTGCTTGTTGCGCACATAGACTTGGCTGGCCGGATCTTCACCAATCAGCACCACAGCAAGACCAGGAGTAATACCATGCGCCGCAATCAAAGCATGCACCTGCTGGGTTACTTGGTTCTGCAGTCCCGCGGCAACTGCCTTGCCATCTATGAGTTTGCTCTCGCTGTTGTATGCCATACCCTTGAACACCTGCAAATAAACAGTTTGTAATCGTGCACGAGCCGACTAAGGCTTGCAATAGCTTGGCAAAGCATCGCCCTTCGGCGCAGCAACGGCCAGTACAAGAATTGTTGCCGCTGCGCTCGCCATCACACTGCGCAGGCTGTTGATTATCAGACACCCACTGGACAATCCCTGTACTTGATATAGGTCGACCAGTCGCATAAGCGACACCAACGATGCTAATATTTATTGCCCGAGAGCGGCGGTAGCTCAGTTGGTAGAGCGCAACCCTCCCAAGGTTGAGGTCGCCGGTTCGATCCCGGTTCGCCGCTCCAGTTTTGGCGCCTGTGCGGCGGCTATTGCTGCTCCCATGCGGGCGGGCGCTTGTCGATGAAGGCCTGCGTGCCTTCGGCGCCTTCTTCGCCGAGTGCGCAGTCGGTGAATGCTTCGGCCGCTTCGTCCAATAGCTGATCCATGTCGATCTTGCCGACGCGCTGCATGATGGCTTTGGTGGCGGCAAGTGCGCCGGGGGCGCTGCGGCGGATGCGCTGCAGCACGTCGTCCAGATGTTGTTCGAGGTCGGCATCGCTACGCGCCAGATACTGGCCAACGCCGAGGCGCACGGCTTCGGCGCCGTCGAACATGTCGCCGCAGACGGCGATCTTGCGCGCCGCGGTCAGACCGATGCGATTGACCACGAACGGCGCGATCTGTGCCGGCGGCAGGCCGCGTCGGGTTTCCGGCATGCCCATTTTGGTATCGGCGTGGATGATGGCGATGTCGGATACGCAGGCCAGCCCGAAACCGCCGCCAAGCGCCGCACCTTCGACCACCATGACCACGGCCTGCGGTGCACTTTCCACCTGGCGTACCAGCGCGCCAAAGCGGCGATTGAATTGCAGCATGGCCTCGCGCTTGTTGTCACTGGCGCGTGTCTGCGCGACTTCCTTGAGATCGGCACCGGCGGAGAAGAAGCCGCCGGCGCCGCGCATGAGCACGGTGCGGATCGTGCGATCGTCGCGAATAGCCTGAAATAAGCGCACAACGTCGTCGAGCATGGCTGTATTGAACGCGTTCCGCGCTTCGGGCCGATTCAGGGTCACATGCAGCACGCTGGCCTCGCGCTCGATGTGTAGATGCGTTGTTGCGGGTAGCGACATGTTCAGCTCCTAATGTAGAAATAATTGCTTGTCCGCCAATATATTGCCGCTTGCCGGGGATTTCCTGCTCACCCCCTTCAAATGGACGGCGCGAAGGCCCGCCTGCCGACGTTATAGTCGAACTTTATCACTGCGAAGGTTACACGAGATGCGAAAAGGGATATTCATGGCTGCGCTTGTGCTGGCGATGTTTGCATCACTGATGGCAAATGCCGCCGACAAGACGACCATAAAACACAGGCAGCAGCAAGCGGAGCAGGAGGAAAAGCTAAAGGAAGACTTCATGCGGGAAATGAAGATGAAAAAGAAAAAATTCCTTGACAAGACGGCCAAGATAAAGCCGCCACGAGGGGCGGAGATCATCCGCGCACCGAAATCGCCCAGCATAGATGCCAGGCAGAATCTACCAACGGTTAGCCGCGAGAAACAAGCGGAAATTAGCGAGCAGGCCCGCCGCCGCAAGCCTCTTCCCGCAGCAACGCCGCCCGATTTCGCCATCACTCATCCGGCCAACAGCCATGACACCGTGCTAATACCGGACGGCGAGGGTTTTAGAATCAAAGGTGTTGGCACGCCGGAGAGCAGGGTGTGGATTTCAATTGGCTGGCTGTGGCGCAAGCCGACCAATCCGCTAGACAGTGAGCTGCTGTCAGCGCATTACGGCCCGTGGATCAAAACAGTGGCCACGGACAATAGCTGGGAGGCAATGCTTCCCTTGGGAGGAATTAACACACCTGATGCCTTTGACATGCGAGCTTTCCTGACCGTCATCCAGACCGCTCCGGATGGGCAAAAAACGACTCTGGAAAAGCAATACGATGTTGAGGAATAACCGCTGATTCCCGCGCAGGCTGCGCCGTCGTGCGCGGCCTGCGCAAATGCAGCACCCGCTCAGCCGTCACCTTGCTGGCGTTGTTCATCCTGCTGGGCTTCGACCTCACGCATGCCGGGAACCAGTTTGGCAGCGGCGAAAATGCCGATTTCATACAGCAGGTACATGGGCACGGCGAGCAGAGTCTGGGAGATGACATCGGGCGGCGTGAGCAGCATGCCGACGGCAAAGGCGCCGACCAGGACGTAGGCGCGGTAGCTGCGTAGCGCGCGCGGAGTGACCATGCCCGCCCAGACCAGCAGATAAATCGCAATCGGCAGCTCGAAGGCAACGCCGAAGGCGATGAACATGCCGAGCACGAAATCCAGATACGAAGAGATGTCGGTGGCGACGGTGACCCCGGCCGGTGCGAACGAGACGAAAAAGTTGAACGCAACCGGGAACACAACGAAATAGGCAAACGCCATGCCAAGATAGAACAGCGCAGTGCTGGAGATGAGCAGCGGCGTCATCAGGCGCCGTTCCTGGGCATACAGGCCGGGGGTGATGAAGCCCCAGATCTGGTACAGCGTCCATGGCAGCGAAATCACGACCGCGGTGAGCATGGCCAGCTTGAATGGCGCCAGAAACGGCGCGGCCACGCCGGTGGCGATCAGGCTGCCGCCCTCCGGCAGTTGCGCAAGCAGCGGCCCTGACAGCCAGGTATAAAGTTCGGAGGCATAAAAAGCAGCCGGGATGAACACGATCAAAATACCCACCACGGCGCGCAACAGCCGACTGCGCAATTCCAGCAAATGCGCCATCAGCGGCTGTTCGCGATCTTCCGGCGCGTTTTGCTTGTGACTCATTTAGTCGATTTTTCCGTTACAGCAGAAGCTTCCGAGTTATCCGTATTTGTGGCGACCTGCGGCGACGTTTGCTCGTCATCCATGTTATCGGCCGCTCTGTTGATGTCATCCAGTACATCGCGAGTGCCGGTTTCGACATCATCCAGATCCTTGACTGCTTCTCTGGTACTCGCTTCGACGTTGTCGCGGGCACGGTTGATTTCCTGCTTGAAGCCCTGCACATCGACTTCGCGCTCCAGTTCGCTGGTCAAGGTATTGGCGTAGCGCCGCGCACGCCCCACCCACTTGCCGAGCGTGCGCGCAGCTCCCGGCAGACGCTCCGGTCCGAGCACGATCAAGGCAATTACGGCAACAAGCGTAAGTTCCCAGAAGCCGATATCGAACATGGTCGCCTAGGAAGAGCGATCGTGGGAGGCCGTCTTGTCCGTTTGCGCCGTGTTGTCGGCCGGATCCTGGTCGATCACCCGCGACTCCTGGGTACCGGACTGTTCCGGTGTCGCATCGCCGGATTCATCGTCATCCTGCTTCATCGCCGTGCGAAAATCCTTCAGCGCGCTGCCGAGATCACCACCCAGGTTCCGCAGCCGCTTGGTGCCAAATACCATCACCACGATGGCCAGCAGGATCAAAAGCTGCCATATGCTAATTCCGCCAAGTCCCATAATTAACCTCTACATCCAAGGAATATCATCGTGCTGCATGCCCTGAGCACAGCAGCCATTCTGTGTTTCCGGCCTGCGGATTCTCTTAGTGGACAGCCGATATCATCGTCAGCGCGCGGACCGCGCCGCCTTTTCCGCCAAACCAGAGATGCCGAAGCGCCGGGCCAATTCCGCCTGCACATCGGCCACGCTCAAATCATGCGCCTGCAACAACACCATACAATGGAACCACAGATCCGCGACCTCGTACACCAGATGTGCGCGTTCCTGCGCGCCGGCACCATCGGCCTGCTGCGCCGCCTCGATCACTTCCGCCGACTCTTCCGCCACTTTGGCATTGATTGCGGCCGTGCCGGCCGCATACAGGGAAGCCGTATAACTGGCGGCGGGATCCGCGCTGCGGCGGCGTTCGGCCAGCAGGCGGTCAAGCTGCATCATAATGCCGGAGTCATTCATGGGAATAGATATCGTCAGGATTTTTCAACACCGGGTCGCGCACTGTCCAGCAATCGCCGCCTGCGGCTGCATCCAGCGCCCGATAAAAACAGGACGCACGTCCAGTATGGCAGGCAATGCCACCCATTTGTTCCACCTGCAGCAATAATGTATCGCCATCGCAGTCCAGGCGCATATCGACGATGCGCTGTCGGTGGCCGGAACTCTCGCCTTTGCGCCAGAGCTGGGCGCGCGAACGCGACCAATAAGTGGCGAAACCGCTGGCGATGCTCGCCGCCAGCGCGTCGCGGTTCATCCAAGCCAGCATCAAGACGCGGCCACTGCCGGCATCCTGGGCTATGGCTGGCGCCAAGCCGCGCTCATCCCAGGCCACTGCGTCCAGGCAGGTAGCGGCAGAAGCGGCTGCAGGAGTATCCCCGGCGACAGGCATGCGCAGTCTCGATTGCGTGTGTTGACCTGCCATTCTACGCTTAATTTCGGGGTTGCGTATATGACCATGGTTGCATAGCGCCAGACAGCGCTCTAATGTGGCCAGGCCATGAAAATCATTATCCTCGGCGCGGGCCGCGTGGGTGCCACGCTGGCCGAAAACCTTGCCAGCGAAAACAACGACATAACCATTGTCGACACCAATGTGGCGCTGCTGCATGAACTGCAGGATCGGCTCGATGTGCAGACGGTCGAAGGTTTTGCTTCATATCCACAGACCCTGCACGATGCCGGCGCCGGTGATGCCGACATGGTCATCGCCGTGACCGATGCCGACGAAACCAACATGATCGCCTGCCAAGTGGCCTACACCCTGTTCCAGACGCCGACCAAGATCGCGCGCATTCGGGCCACGGAATACACCAGGGAAAAACAGCTGTTCGCCCTGGATGCAATCCCGGTGGACATGTTCATCAGCCCCGAGGAGCTGGTCACCATCAACATTCGCCGGCTGATCGAGTTTCCCGGTGCGCTGGAAGTCGTGGATTTCGCCGGCGGGCGCATCCGCGTGGTTGGCGTCAAGGCCTATTACAGCGGCCCTCTGGTCGGGCGCGAATTGCGCAGCCTGGGCGAGGTCTTGCCGCACCTGGAAACCCGGGTGGTGGCCATTTATCGGCGCGGCAAACCGATGGTGCCGGAAGGCACGACAGTCATCGAAACGGACGACGTGATCTTCTTCGTCGCCGCCACCAGCAACATCAAACGCGTCATGCGCGCGCTGCAAAGCAAGAACAAGGTCGCCAGGCGCATCATGATCGCCGGCGGCGGTCATATCGGCACCCGGCTCGCACAAGAATTGGAAAAGCGCTGCCGGGTCAAACTCATCGAGGGCGACAGCAAGCGCGCGACGGCGCTGTCGGAGCAGGTTGATCGCACCACCGTGTTGTATGGCGATGCCGCCGATGAAAGCCTGCTGTTGGAGGAAAACATCGATCATGTGGACGTGTTCTGTGCCGTGACCAACGATGAGGAGGTCAACATCCTGTCGGCCATGCAGGCGAAGAAACTCGGCGCGCGCAAGACCATGGCGCTGATCAATCGGCCCTCTTATGCCAGCCTGATCGAATCCAATGCCAGCCAGATCGACGTCGCCATTTCACCGCAGCAGGCGACTGTCAGCGCCGTGCTGGCACACGTGCGCCGCGGCGACATAGCGCGCGTGCACACGCTGCGCCGCGGCGCCGCCGAAGCGATCGAAGCCATCGCCCACGGCGAGCGCAGCACTTCGCGCATCGTCGGCCGGCGCATCGATGAAATCGACCTGCCCAAAGACAAGCACAATCGCACCCAGGACAACAAGCCCGCACCAACAACCACGATCGGCGCCATTGTGCGCGGCGACAAGGTCATGATCGCGCATCATGACACGGTCATCGAATCCGGCGACCATGTGGTTCTGTTCGTCACCGAAAAGCGCCATGTCAGCCGCGTGGAGCGCCTGTTTCAGGTCAGCCCCTCGTTCCTGTAGGATTGCACGGTCATTGGCGCTGCGGCCACCATGCCGGGCAATGCGCATAGCGCCCGATCGCTTGTTGCCGTGCCCTGGGGGCGCCGGATGTCGATATGAAGCACCAGTTTGCCACCGTCCAGCATATTCTGGGGGCCCTGCTCATGCTGTTCTCGACCAGCATGCTGATCCCGCTGCTGCTGGCATTGTTTTATGGTGAAGGCGGCGCGCAGACATTCGCCGCCTCATTTGCCATTACCCTGACCGCGGGTACGCTGGTCTGGCTGCCGGTGCGCAAAACTCGGCGTGATCTCAAGATTCGCGACGGCTTCCTGGTCGTGGTGCTGTTCTGGGTCGTGCTCAGCAGTTTCGGCGCTCTGCCGCTGCTGCTTGCCACAACGCCAGAACTGACCCTCACAGATGCCATGTTCGAGGCTGTGTCCGGGCTCACCGCCACCGGCGCAACCGTGTTGAGCGGGCTGGATGGCATGCCGCACGCGATCCTGTTCTGGCGCCAGCTGCTGCACTGGATGGGCGGCATGGGCATCATCGTGCTCGCGGTGGCGGTCATGCCCATGCTCGGCATCGGCGGCATGCAGTTGTATCGCGCGGAAACACCGGGACCGGTCAAGGACACCAAGCTGACGCCGCGCATTCGCGAAACGGCCAAGGCCCTGTGGTACATTTATCTGGCGCTGACACTGCTGTGCGTGCTGTTGTTCTGGAGCGCCGGCATGAGCCCGTTTGATGCAGTCAGCCACGGCTTTTCCGCCATTGCCACCGGCGGTTTCGCCAACTACGACGCTTCCATCGGCCATTTCAATTCGCAAGCCATCGAGCTGGTCACCATCTTCGCCATGTTGCTGGGCAGCATTAATTTCGGCCTGCACTTTACCGCCTGGCGCCATGCCGATCCGAGCATTTACGTGCGCGACCCGGAAGCGCGTGCCTATCTCGTCATGGTCGTCATCGTATCCCTGTTCGTGGCCCTGATTCTGCTGTTTTCGGCGACCTACACGCAGCTTCCGCAGGCTCTGCTGGCGGCCGTCTTCATGGCCATTTCGTTTGGCACGACCACCGGCCTGACGGTGGCGGATTATGTCAGCTGGCCGAGCTTCATTCCCATGTTTTTGCTGCTCGGCTGCTTTGTCGGCGGCTGCGGCGGCAGTACCACCGGCGGCATGAAGGTGGTGCGCTTCCTGCTGCTGGCCAAGCAGGGGCTGCGCGAAATCAATCGGCTGGTGCATCCAAACGCGAAAATCCCGATCAAACTCGGCGGCAAAACCGTGCCGGATCGCATCATTCAGGCCGTTTGGGGTTTTTTTGCAGTTTACGTCGCGGTGTTCGTGATCATGTTTCTTTGTCTGCTGGCGAATGGGGTCGATGAAGTCAGCGCTTTTTCCGCAGTTGCCGCCTGCATCAATAACATGGGCGTGGGGCTGGCCCGGGCCAGCACCGATTTTGCCGGCTTGCCGATTCTGTCAAAATGGATTCTGAGTCTGGCCATGATCATGGGCAGACTGGAGATGTTTACCCTGCTTGTTATTTTCACGCCAACCTTCTGGCGACAGTAATACCTATGAAAGAAAAACTTGAAGCCATGCTCGCCGCCGGGCGCGATAACGCGCTGCTGCGTTTTTCCCTGGGCGAAATCCTGCTGCAGGAAGATGCGCCGCAGGCTGCGGCAGAACACCTGGCCGCGGCCGTGGAGCACGATCCAGACTATTCCGCCGCTTGGAAACTGTATGGCCAGGCACTGGCCGCCAGCGGCGAGCCGGCGCGCGCAGTAGAAGTTTTCGACCAGGGCATAGCCGTGGCCGAAGCCCGCGGCGACAATCAGGCAGTCAAGGAAATGCGGGTGTTCCGCAAACGCGCCAGCAAGCAATTGTCCTGACATGGCAGTCTATACCAAGATAACAAGAGCCGACCTGGAGACGCTGCTGGCCCAATACGACATCGGCAGCCTGCAAGGCTTCGAGGGCATTGCCAGCGGCATTACCAACACCAATTACTTCGTCACCACCAGCCACGGCCGCTGGGTGCTGACCCTGTTCGAGCACATGACGGCCGCCGCCCTGCCTTTTTTCATGACCGTGATGGATCACTTCTCGGCCCACGGCATTCCCAGCGCGCATCCGGTGCTGCGCAACGATGGCGGTTTTCTAAGCACCGTGTGCGAGCGCCCGGCGGCGCTGGTCTATCTGCTGCAGGGTGCGAGTATCGAACAGCCAGACCTGGCCCAATGCCGTGCCTTGGGTGAAGTGGTCGCGGCCATGCACAGGGCAGCGAAAACACTATCCGTGCGCCAGCAAAATACCCGCGGCCTGCCCTGGATACGCGAGGCCGCGGCCGCGCTCGAGCCGCGTCTGGATGCCGATACCGCAGCCTTGCTGCAGGATGAAATCGCGGCGCAGAACGAGTTTGCCGCCAGCGCTGACTGGCAACAGCTGGCGCAGGCTGTGATCCACGCCGACATTTTTCGCGACAATGTCTTGTTCGCTGGCCATCGAGTCTCTGGCATCATCGATTTCTATTATGCCTGCCACGACTACCTGCTGTTCGACCTGGCCATCATCTGCAACGACTGGTGTTTCGATGCCGCCATCCGCTTCCTGCCCGCGCGCTGGCAGGCGTTCATCCACGCCTACGGCGCGCAGCGCGCGCTGACTGCGGTCGAGCAGCGCGCCTGGCCGGCCATGCTGCGCGCCGCGGCGCTGCGCTTCTGGGCTTCACGTCTTTACGACTACCATTTCCCGATAAACGGCGATGCCAGCCAAATGCACGACCCCGCACCTTACGAACGCTTGCTGCGCCTGCATCGGACGATGCCGCCCGCTCTGTTGCCGGAGCCGGCATGATTGCCCTGCTGCAGCGCGTGCGAAGCGCCTCTGTTGCCATTGACGGCACAACCGTGGCCGCCATCGAGCGCGGCATCCTGGCGCTGGTGGCCGCCGAACGCGACGACGACGAGGCCCGCGCCCGGCGCCTGGCCGAGCGCGTCGGCAGCTATCGCCTGTTCAGTGACACCGAAGGCCGCATGAACCTGAACGTGGCCCAGGCCGGCGGCGCCATCCTCGCCGTGCCGCAGTTCACGCTCGCCGCCGATACCCGGCGTGGCAATCGCCCCGGCTTTTCCCGCGCCCTGGCCGGGGCGCCGGCAGAACACTTGTTCAACGTGTTCGCTGATGCGCTTGCCCAGGGAGCGGTGCCGGTCGCACTGGGCCGCTTTGGTGCCGACATGCAAGTCGCACTCGTCAACGACGGTCCGGTCACATTCTGGCTGCAAAGCTGAATGCGCCGCTCGTGCAGCACGGCTCCGGATCTGTTGCCGCCGAGGCCGCGGCAATTGGCGTAGAATGAGCGCTGCGCGTATCATCGCGCGTTTGCCAAACAGGCCAATGACCAGGTTATGACCAACATGATCGCCCGCCGTGCCAGCATCGCACGGCAGACTCGAGAAACCGATATTCGCATCAGTCTCGATCTCGACGGCAGCGGCCGTTTCGAAGGCTCAACCGGGGTCGGCTTCTTCGATCACATGCTCGAACAAATCGCGCGCCATGGCCAGCTTGATCTGTCGATCCAGGCCACAGGCGATCTGCACATCGACGCTCATCACACGGTCGAAGACGTCGGCATCTGCATTGGCCAGGCGCTGGCGCGGGCCTGGGGCGACAAAAGCGGGCTGACCCGCTATGGCCACGCCTACGTGCCTCTGGACGAAGCCCTGGCGCGCGTGGTCATCGATCTGTCCGGGCGCCCTGGCCTGTTCTACCATGCCAGTTTTCCAAGCGATCGCATCGGCGAGTTCGATACCGAACTGGTGCGCGAGTTCTTCCAGGGCCTGGCCAACCATGCCAGCGTCACGCTGCACATGGACGCACTCAAGGGCGCCAACAGCCATCATATTGCAGAAACCCTGTTCAAGGCCTTCGGCCGCGCGCTGCGCATGGCCATCGGTCGCGATGCGCGCCTCGGCGACAGCATGCCCTCGACCAAAGGCCTGCTCTGACCTCACCACCCCACCCGAAAAACATCCCATCTGACCAAGTATTGCTATGGCAACAGTCGGAATCATCGATTATGGCATGGGTAACCTGCATTCCATTGCCAACGCCTTGCGCTATGTGGCCACGGATGAGCAAATCGAGATCAGCTATGATCCGGATGCACTCGCGCACATGGACCGGCTGGTGTTGCCTGGCGTTGGTGCGATCAGCTATTGCATGGCAGAGTTGCACCGGCTGGAGCTGGATGCCATGCTCATGCAGACCATTGGCCGCAAGCCGCTCATGGGCATTTGCCTGGGCATCGAAGCGTTAATGACACACTCCGAGGAAAACGAAGGCATCAAGGCATTGGGCGCCTTTCCCGGCAATGCCTTGCGCTTTTCGCCAGCAACCGCGCATGCCGATGGTATACGCCGCAAGATTCCGCACATGGGCTGGAATCAAGTGCGACAGGAGCGAGGACACCCGCTGTGGCAGGACGTGGCGCCCGACAGCTGGTTCTATTTTGTGCACAGTTATTATGTAGTGCCAGACAATCGCAAACATATAATCGGCACCACCGAATATGGCCGGCGCTTTGCTTCGGCCATGCTGCGCGACAACGTATTCGCCGTGCAGTTTCACCCCGAAAAAAGCCAATCCCCGGGCCTGCAGCTGTTGGCCAATTTCCTGCAATGGGACGGTCGTGCCTGACAATCAGATGAGGCAACGGACGTGTTGTTGATTCCCGCAATTGATATCAAGGATGGTCAGTGTGTACGCCTGCGCCAAGGGCGCATGGACGACGTGACCGTGTTCGATGACAATCCCGAAAACGTGGTCACGCGCTGGGTGAAGGCCGGCGCCGATCGCATTCATATCGTCGATTTGGATGGCGCCAGCGCCGGCGAACCGGTCAACCAGGCGCTGATCGGACGCATGGTGGCGGCAGCTGGCAGCACGCCGGTGCAGCTCGGCGGTGGCATTCGCGATGAAGCCGCCATCGAGACCTATCTCGACCTCGGCGTCGAATTCATCATCCTCGGCACGCGCGCAGTGTCGGAGCCGCATTTCGTCTCCGATGTCGGCATCGGCTTTCCGGGGCGCATCATCGTCGGCCTGGACACGCGCGATGACAAGGTGGCCACCGACGGCTGGTCGAAACTGTCGCGCAACACCGCCGCCGAACTGGCGCAACAGTTCGAGCAGGACGGCGTGGTCGCCATCGTGCATACCGACATCCGCCGCGACGGCATGATGCAGGGCCTCAACATCGATGCCACCCGGGCGCTGGCAAGGGAATTGTCGATCCCGGTCATCGCCTCCGGTGGCGTCACCGACCTCAACGACATCCGCGCCCTGCTGGATGCCGAAAGCGACGGTGTCAGCGGCGCCATCATCGGCCGCGCGCTGTACGAGGGCACGCTTGATTTCGCTGCCGCGCAGCAACTGATTGCCGGAGCAGAAAACGCATGACGCTGGCGAAACGCATCATTCCCTGCCTGGATGTCAAGAATGGCCAGGTGGTCAAGGGCACGCGCTTTGTCGATCTGAAGCAGGCCGGCGATCCGGTCGAACTGGCGCGCAGCTACGACCAGGCCGGCGCCGACGAACTGATCCTGCTCGATATCGCGGCCAGTCACGAGGGCCGCGACACGCTGTTCGACCTGGTGCAGCGCGTGGCCGACGAAATCTTCATCCCGCTCGCCGTAGGTGGCGGCGTGCGCAGCCTGGCGGACATTCAACGGCTGCTGTCCTGCGGCGCCGACAAGGTGGCCATTAATTCGGCGGCGATCGCCGATCCCGAGCTGATTCGTGAAGCCGCCGCCCGCTATGGCAACCAATGCATTGTCGGCGCCATTGACGCCAAACAGGCGGCGGCCGGCGAAGCCGCTCCACACTGGGAGGTATTCACCCACGGCGGGCGCAAGGCCACTGGTCTGGATGCGCTGGCCTGGGCACAGCAGCTCGCCGACTACGGCGCCGGCGAGCTGCTGGTGACGAGCATGGACAGGGATGGCACCAAGTCGGGGTTTGATCTCGAACTCACGCGCGCCATTGCCGATCGCGTGGAAGTGCCAGTAATTGCCTCCGGCGGCGTCGGCACGATGGAGCATTTATACGAAGGCTTGGCGCTTGGCCATGCTGATGGCGTGCTGGCGGCGTCAATCTTCCATTACCGCGAAATCACCGTGCAGCAAGCCAAGAGTTATCTGGCCGAGCGCGGCGTCGTCGTGCGTGATGCCATCTACAGCTAATCGGCACGGCGCCGGATACAGGCGTAGTAGAAACCGTCGCAACCGTCCGCGCCGGGCGCGATGCGGCGGCCGACGGCTTCGGCCTCGCCCCAGGCTGCGCTGATCGGCGCTTGTGCGACGGCCGGCGTGGCGGCGAGAAAATCCTGCACCACGGCCGCACCTTCGGCGCGCAGCAGCGAACAGGTGGCGTAAACCAGCAGCCCGTCCGGCGCCAGCAGCGGCCACAGCGCATCCAGCAGCAGGCGCTGGCGCCGGACTGCGGCCTGGATGTCGCCGGACCGGCGCAGCCACTTGATGTCGGGATGACGGCGAATCACGCCGGTGCCGCTGCAGGGTGCATCCAGCAGGATGCGCGCGAACGGCTGGCCATCCCACCACTCGGCGGGCCGGGTGGCATCGCCCGTGCGCACCGTGGCCTGCAGCTGCAGGCGCGCCAGATTCGCCTGCAATGTCTGCAGGCGCGCCGGTGCCACGTCCAGCGCCAGCAGATCGATCTCAGCTCGCTCCAGCATGTGCGCCGTCTTGTTGCCCGGCGCGGCGCAGGCATCCAGCACTCGCTGGCCGTCGGCGAGCGCCAGCAAATCCACCGCCCGCTGGGCGGCAGCGTCCTGTATCGACACCGCGCCGGCAGCAAATCCGGGCAGGGTCGCGGCCGGCTGCGGCTGCGCCAGGGTCAGCCCATCCGGCGCATGCGCGGCCGGCTCGGCATCGATGCCGGCGGCGGCCAATGTCTGCAGATATGCACTGCGGCTGGTGCGCCGGCGATTGACGCGCAGGTGCATGGGCGCCGGCTCGTTGTTGGCCGCCAGCAGCGCCGCGCTCTGCTGCGGCCAGTCCTGGCCGAGGCGCTCAACCAGCCAGTCGGGATGCGATGTGCGCACCGCCGGCGACACTGGCAATGCCTGTTCCAGGCGCTTGTACTCACGCTGGTAACGGCGCAGCACGGCATTGATCATGCCGCGCGCCCGGCCCAGCTTGAGCGTCGGCGCCGCCGCCACCGTGGCATGCACCGCCGCATGTGCTGGAATGCGCATGGCGCGCAGCTGATATACGCCAACCAGCAGCAATGCCTGCAACAGCGGCTGCGGCGCGCGCTTGAGCAGCGGCTGCAGCAATGCCAACAACAAGCGATGCTCGCGCACCACGCCATAGGCCAGTGCCTGCATGAGCGCGCGATCCTTGTCAGACAGCTTGTGTTGCTGCTGCGCCAGCGCGACATCCAGGCTACGCCCGGCAGCCATGACTGCCGCCACCGCACGCGCGGCGGCAGCGCGTGGCGCCGCGCCATCAGTCAAAATGCAGCCCGAGCCAGGCGCGGCCGTTGACGGCACTGGCGGCATCCATGCGCCGCTTGCCCGGCAATTGCAACTCCTGCACACGCAGCAGGCCGCGGCCACAGGCCACGTCGATGCCCTCGGCCGCGGCGGCCACGACCGTGCCGGCCGGGGCAGCGCTGGTGCCAGGCAGGGCCTGGGCGCGCCAAATGCGCAGCGGCTGGCCGTCGAGCAAGGTGAATGCCACCGGCCACGGCGCGTAACCGCATACGGCACGCGCCACGGCACTGGCATCCGTCTGCCAGTCGATGCGCGCTTCCTGTTTGCTCAAGCGCTCGGCATAGGTCGCCGCGGCCTCGTCCTGTGGCGTGGCGCGCAGCCCCCGCGGCAGCTTGGCAAGCACCTGCAGCAAAGCCGCGGCGCCCATGGTGGCCAGGCGAGCATGCAGATCGCCAGAGGTCATGCCAGCTTCGATGGCCAGCGTGCGGCTGAGCAGCACCGGGCCGCTGTCGAGACCGCTGTCGACCTGCATGATGCTGACGCCGGTCTCTGCATCGCCGGCGAGCACCGCGCGCTCGATCGGCGCCGCGCCACGCCAGCGCGGCAGCAGCGAGGGATGCAGATTGATGCAACCATGGCGCGGCAGCTCCAGCACCGGCTGCGGCAGCAGCAAGCCATAGGCAACCACCACAATGACCTCCGGCTGCAACTCTTGCAGGGCCGCAACCGCTGCGGCCTGCTTGAGGCTGGTCGGCTCCTGCACAGGCAAACCAAGCTCCAGCGCGCGTTGCTTGACCGGGGTTGGTGTGAGCTTGCGCCCACGCCCCGCCGGGCGATCGGGCTGGGTGAGCACGCCGGCCAGCTCGTGCGCGGATGCGGCCAACGCATCCAGGCTGGGCAGCGCGAACTCGGGCGTGCCGGCAAAGACAATGCGCATCGCTCAGCCCGTGGCGGCCTGGCGCCGCGCCTTGAGCAGCTTGCGGCGGATGCGATCGCGCTTCAGCCGCGACAGCTTGTCGATATACAGCTCGCCATTGAGATGCGCGGTTTCATGCTGCACGCATTGGGCGAGCAGGCCTTCGGCCTCCATCTCATACGCTGTGCCAGCGCGATCCTGCGCCTTGAAGGCGACCCAGCTGTAGCGCTGCACACGATCGTAGTGATCCGGCACCGACAGGCAGCCCTCTTCCACGGTTTCCAGTTCGCGCATGTCGATGATCTCGGGATTGCACATGACGATGGGCTGGTTCTTGTCTTCGGAGCAATCCATGACCGCCACCCGCTGGGCCACACCGACTTGGGTCGCGGCCAGGCCGACACCAGGGGCGTCGTACATGGTCTCGAACATGTCGTCGATGAAGCGCGACAGCGCGTCATCAAAAACTTGTATAGACTGCGCCTGCTCGCGCAGGCGCGGATCGGGGAAGTGCAAAATCTCGAGAATCGCCATATATTACTTGTCGTATTGGGGTTGCGTCGGGGCCGTAGCGGTTGCTGGTTGGCACCATGCCGCAGCTTCGGCACGCAGAATAATCAAAATTGCCAAGGGGGGCACATTGCAATGCAGGATTATAACGATTTAAGACGGATCACGAGGCTCGCATGCACTGGCATCGCGCTGCTGGCCAGCCTGGCGCTGAGCGGCTGCGCCACGCGCGCCGACGCCGATCGCACTGCCAATCCAGCGGATGAGGCCACGATCACGCCACTGGGACAGACCGCGCCACCGTCTGCCGAACTGGTCAGCGACGCGCAATTGCGCCAGGCGCTGCGCAGTGATGCGTCGCTGCGCTATGTGGTCAAGGAAGGTGATACGCTGTGGGACATCGCCAATCATTTCCTGGACAGGGCCTGGTATTGGCCGGAAGTATGGTACGAAAACCAGGATATAAGGAATCCGCATCTGATTTATCCAGGCGACGTGCTGCTGCTGACCAATGTAGACCAGCGGCCGGCCGTGATACTCTCGCCACGCGTGCGCGAGTCGCCGCTCGATCAGCCGATCGCCACGATTCCAGCCGCGGCCATCGAGGCCATGCTCAACGCGCCCTACGTACTGTCCAAGGAAGAACTGGCGCAGGCGCCGCATATCGTCAGCTTCGAGAATGGCCACCTGATCGGCGGCGAGCGCACCTTGGCCTTCATTCGCGGCCTGCGTGCCGATGATCCGCTGCAGCTCGATATCGTGCATCCGGACGAGCCATTGTACGATCTCGACCAGCGCCAGCAACTCGGCATTCTGGCCCTGCCCACGGGCCGCCTGCAGATCATCGACCGCGGCGCCGATATCGCCACTGGCCGCATCACAGGCAGCAAGCGCGAAACCCATCCCGGTGATCGCCTGCTGCCGGCGCGCACGCGCATCGAAGTCAGCGACTTCGAGTTGCGCGCGCCGACGCAGCCCGTGGCTGGCAAAATCATCGCCACCTACAGCGACGCCATGATTCTCGGCCAGTACGAGGTTGTCATCCTCAATCTCGGCGAGCAGGATGGCCTGCGGCGCGGCAATCTGCTGCAAATCCTGCGCATGCCGACCAGGGTACAGGATCCAATCCAAAAGGATATGGTTGAATTGCCGGCACTAACCACTGGCGTGCTCATGGTATTTGATGTCGGCCAGAAGCTCAGTCTCGGCATTATCCTCGACGCCTCGCATCCGGTGCGCAAACATGATCTGGTGCGCGCCCCCGGCGCCTAGCCTGTAGTGAGCACCGGCGACTGGATACGACTGGCCTGCATACCCGGGATTGGCGCCACCCGCGCCGCTCGGCTGGTGGCACACTATGGCAGTCCGGCGGCGGCTCTGCGCGGCGATGCCGCCGGCTGGGCCGCGCTCGGCCTGCCACGCAACCTGCACGCGCACCGCGGCCAGCCGGATACGGCGCTCATCGAGCGCACCGAAGCGTGGCTGGAACATGACGGGCATGCGCTGGTGACCCCCGCGCATCCGCATTTTCCAGCCGCCCTGGCAGCGCTGGAGCAGGCGCCGTTGTGGCTTTACGCCATCGGCGACAGCGAGCTGCTCACGCGCCCGGCCATCGCCATCGTCGGCAGCCGCAACCCGACCCCGGCCGGCATCGCGCACGCGCGCGATTTCGCCGGCCAGCTGGCCAGCAGTGGCTTTGTCATCGTCTCCGGCCTCGCGCGCGGCATCGATGCCGCCGCGCACGAAGGCGCGCTCGCCGCCGATGGCATGACCATTGCCGTGTGCGCCACCGGCCTGGATCGCGTCTATCCGGCGGCCAACAAGGAACTGGCGGAGCGTATTGCCGCCAGCGGCCTGCTGGTGTCCGAATTCAATCTCGGCACGCTGCCGGCGCGCGGCAACTTCCCGCGGCGCAACCGCATCATCGCCGGACTCAGCGCCGGCACCCTGGTGATCGAGGCGGCGCGCGCCTCCGGCTCGCTGATCACGGCGCGCATGGCGCTGGAGGCCGGACGCGAAGTGTTCGCCGTGCCCGGCTCGGTGCACAACCCGCTGGCGCGCGGCTGTCACCAGCTGATCCGCGAAGGCGCCAAGCTGGTGGAAACCGCCGCCGACGTGTATGAAGACATCCTGCCGACGCTGGCCCAGGCCGGCAGCGAGCTGCAGGCGCCGGCCGGCGACAGCGACGCTGCATCCGCAGCGACCGGTGCAGACCTGAGCAGCGATGACGAGCAATTATTGGCGGCGCTGGGCCACGCACCGGCGCGCATTGACGACCTGGTCGAGCGCACCGGCTGGCCGGCCGATGCCGTCGCCTCGACCCTGCTGATCCTGGAGTTGCAGGGCCAGGTCGTCACCATGCCAGGCGGCGCCTACATGCGGGCGCAATGAAGTTCGCGGCGCAGCGAATCCGACCCGCCGCGGCCGGCGGTTGACGCGGCTGCATTGTCGCGGGCAGCTGCATCTGGCTACACTAGCGCGAGCCTTTGTCGCCACCCGGCCGCTTGGCACGGCCGCAACGCGCTAATTCATTTTAATGAGTGACCATGAACGAAAACCTGCTCGACGTGCTGCTTTATCTGTTCGAACACTTTCCCATGCCGGATAGTGCGCACGCGTCGCGCCTGCGTGCTGATCTGAATGAGGCGGGCTTCTTCCCCGAGGAAATCGATGATGCGCTGAGCTGGATCCGCGCCAGTCAGGCCGACCGCCAGACCTTATGCTCGCGCCCGGACGACCAGGCGCTGCGTTTGTACAGCCCACTTGAACAGCAGCTGCTGTCGCCGGCCTGCCAGGGCTATCTGGCGCGGCTGCAGCATTGCGGCGTGCTGACGGCTGCCGCGCGCGAGACCGTCATCGATCGCCTGCTGGCACTGGCCGACAACGACGACAGCGCGATCACGGTTGAACAATTGAAATGGGTCGTCATGATGATCCTGTCGAGCAACGGCGAAGACGAGGCGTTCGCGCACATGGAGGCGCTGCTGCACGCCGAGCAACCCGCCGCGACCCACTAGGGCATGCCCTGATACTACGCTTGCGTCTGCTTCGCACCAGAGATAATGCTGTGCTAGCCTTCGCGGCGCCAAACTGAATCCGTTTTGTCAACCGCTAATGAGTAAGAACCTTATCGTCGGCGAATCGCCGGCCAAGGCCCGCACGATTGAAAGATACCTGGGCAAGGATTATCAGGTGCTGGCCTCGTATGGCCACGTGCGCGACCTGGTGGCCAAGGAAGGCGCGGTTGATCCCGACAACGGCTTCGCCATGCGCTACGCCATCATCGAGCGCAATGCCAAGCAGGTGGACAAGATCGGCCGCGCGCTGAAAAAAGCCGAGACGCTGATGCTGGCCACCGACCCGGATCGCGAAGGCGAGGCCATTGCCTGGCACCTGCTGCAATTGCTCGACGAGCGCGGCCTGCTGGACGACAAGCAGATCAGCCGCGTCGTGTTCCACGAAATCACCAAGAAGGCGATCCAGAACGCGGTCGACAACCCGCGCGAGATTTCCTCGGCGCTGGTCGATGCGCAGCAGGCGCGGCGCGCGCTCGATTATCTGGTCGGCTTCAACCTGTCGCCGCTGCTGTGGCGCAAGGTGCAAAAGGGCTTGTCGGCCGGGCGCGTGCAAAGCCCGGCGCTGCGCCTGATCTGCGAGCGCGATGCCGAGATCGAGGCCTTCGTGGCGCGCGAATACTGGCGCATCGAGGCGCGCACGAGCAAGGATGGGCAGCCGTTTGCGGCCCGCCTGCAGCGCCTCGACGGCGCCAAGGTCGAGCAGTTCACGATTCACGACCAGGCCGGAGCCGACCAGGCGCTGGCCACCCTGAGCGCCGCCGCCAGTGACCAGCTCACCGTCAGCAAGGTCGACAAGAGACAGCGCCGGCGCAATCCGGCGCCACCGTTCACCACCTCGACGCTGCAGCAGGAAGCCGCGCGCAAGCTCGGCTTTACCGCCAGCCGCACCATGCGCACGGCGCAGGCGCTGTACGAGGGCATTGCGCTGGACGGCGAAACCACCGGCCTGATCACCTACATGCGCACCGACTCGGTATCGCTGGCCGGCGAAGCCGTGAGCGAGCTGCGCGCCTGCATCAAGCAACGTTATGGCGACCAGGCCCTGCCCGCCAAGCCGCGCAGCTACAAGACGAAATCGAAGAACGCGCAGGAAGCGCACGAGGCCATTCGCCCGACTGCGAGCGCGCGCCTGCCGGAGCAGATGAAGGCTTATTTGAGCTCCGACCAGGCGCGTCTGTACGAGCTGATCTGGAAGCGCACCGTCGCCTGCCAAATGGTGCACGCGCTGTTCGACACCGTCAGCGCCGACCTGGCGCCCGGCGTCCACAGCAGCGAAGAACTCGACACCGAGCACGAGCACTTGTTCCGGGCCACCGGCTCGACCCTGCGCAAGCCCGGCTTCCTCGCCGTGTACCAGGAAGGCAGCGACGAACCCGGCGCCGGCGACAAGGACAAGGACAAGCGCCTGCCGCCGCTGGCCGCAGGCGACGTGCTGGCCCTGGACGAGATCGTGCCGAGCCAGCACTTCACCGAGCCGCCGCCGCGCTACACCGAGGCCGCGCTGGTGAAGACGCTGGAGGAATACGACATCGGCCGGCCCTCGACCTATGCCTCGATCATCTCCACCCTGCAAAAGCGCGAATACGTGGACATGGACGGCAAGGCGTTCATCCCGACGCCGCTGGGCAAGCTGGTGAACAAGTTCCTGACCGATCACTTCACCCGCTACGTGGATTACAAATTCACCGCGCGCCTGGAGGACCATCTCGACGCCGTCGCCCGCGGCGAGGAACAGTGGCAGCCGCTGCTGGCGGAGTTCTGGAAGAACCTGTCGCAGCAGATCGAGGACAAGCAACAGCTGACGCGCGAGGAAGTGGCGCAGGCGCGCGAGCTGGGCACCGACCCCAAGAGCGGCAAGCCGGTGATCGTGCGCATCGGGCGCTATGGCCCGTTCGTGCAGATCGGCACCAAGGACGACGAGGAGAAGCCGAGATTCGCCGGCCTGCGCAAGAACCAGGACATGGACAAGATCACGCTCGACGAAGCGCTGTATCTGTTCAACCTGCCGCGCGCCCTCGGCGAGGACGAGCACGGCGAGCCGATGCGCGCCAACATCGGCCCGTTCGGCCCCTATGTGCAGCTGGGCGAGAAGGGCAAGGGCAAGAAGCCGCTGTACGTCAACCTGCGCGAAGACGATCCCTACACCATTAGCCGCGAGCGCGCACTGGAGCTGATCGCAGAGAAGAAAAAGGCCGAGGCGGCGCGCCTGATCCACAACTTCGAGGACAGCGGCATCAAGGTCCAGCATGGCCGCTACGGGCCATACATCACCGATGGTGAGCTCAATGCCAGCGTGCCCAAGAACCAGGACCCGGCGACGCTGACCGAGGAGCAGTGCCGCGAGATCCTCGACACCCATGGCAAGCCGCCGCGCGGGCGCCGGCGCAAGGCCGCCAGCAAGAAAACCGCGAGCAAGGGCAAGGCGACCAAAGCCAAGTCGCAAGCTAACACTAAGACCAAGGCTAAAACCACGGCCAAGAGCAAGGCGAGCAAGAGCAAGAAGAGCTCCTGACGGCAGGCCATGATTTGTTGTCCTGGCCACCTTGGGCGATCCGCACATGTCTGACCCTGCGCTTTGCGAGTCTTGCGAGCAACCAGCAGGAAATCTGCAGGCCAGCGGCGACCGGCTGCGCGCCTGCGCCCGCGTGCTGCGCGCTGGCGGCCTGGTCGCGCATCCAACCGAAGGTGTCTGGGGCCTGGCCTGCGATCCGCACAACAGCCAGGCCGTGCGCCGCCTGCTGGCCGCCAAGCAGCGTGATCCCGCCAAAGGTCTGATTTTGATTGCAGATCGCGCCGCGCTGCTGGCGCCGTACGTGGCTGCCAACGCAGCCGCCTGGCAACGCGCCTGCGCCAGCTGGCCCGGGCCCAGCACCTGGCTGCTGCCGGCCCACAGCAGCGCACCAGTGTTGATCACCGGCGGCCAGGCGCGCATTGCCCTGCGCGTGACCGCCCATCCGGTGGCCGCGGCGCTGGGCCGTGCTTTCGGCGGCGCGCTGGTTTCCACCAGTGCCAACATCAGCAAGCGCCCTGCCGCCCTGCATGCCTGGCAGGTGCGGGCCTGGCTTGGATCCTGGCTGGATGCCATGATTGGCGGCCGGCTGAGCAATCCCGGCCAACCCAGTACCATTACCGATGCCGAAACCGGCATCCGCATCCGTGGAGCAGAGCAACAACACCATGACCCAGTCTGACGTCGACCCGAATGCCGTGATCACCTGGCTGCGCGAGCTGCAGGATCATCTCTGCGCCCGCTTCGAGGCCTTCGAGCCCGAGCAGCACTTCGTCCAGGACGCGTGGCAGCGCGAGGCCGGCGGTGGCGGTGACACGCGCGTGCTCGCCGACGGCGCCACCTTCGAGCGCGCCGGTGTCAATTTCTCCCGCGTCACCGGCGACGAGTTGCCGGCCAGCGCCTCCGCGCGCCGCCCGGAGCTGGCCGGGCGCGCCTATACCGCCACCGGCGTGTCCGTGGTGGTGCATCCGCGCAATCCCTACGTGCCGACCGCGCATGCCAACGTGCGCTTCTTTGTTGCCGAGCATCCCGACGAGGCGCCCGTGTGGTGGTTTGGCGGCGGCTTCGACCTGACCCCCTACTACGGCTTTCGCGAGGATGCGATCACTTGGCATCAGGCCGCACAGGCAGCCTGCGCGCCGTTCGGCGATGCACTTTATCCCGAGTACAAGCAATGGTGCGATGAATATTTCTATCTGCCGCACCGGCAGGAGGCGCGCGGCATTGGCGGCCTGTTTTTCGATGACCTGAACGAACTCGGCTTCGCGCAGAGTTTTGCCTTCGGCCGCAGCGTCGGCCAGGCCTTCATCAACACGTACGCACCCATCGTCGAGCGCCGCCGCCACATGGCCTACGGCGAGCGCGAACGCGCTTTCCAGCTCTACCGGCGCGGGCGCTACGTGGAATTCAACCTGGTTTACGACCGCGGCACCCTGTTCGGCCTGCAATCGCGCGGGCGCACCGAGTCGATTCTCATGTCCATGCCGCCGCTGGCCGCCTGGCGCTATCGCGAGCAGCCCGAACCCGGCAGCGCGGAAGCCGAACTGACCGAGTTCTTCCTGCAGCCACGCGACTGGCTGGCCCTGGCGGCGCAGGCAGAGGCGAGCCAGGAGACAGGTTAGCCCACCAGCATATTGATGCCCACGGCCACCAGCAGCACGGCAAAAATGCGCTTCAGGGCGCGCGCCGGCAGACGATAGGCGAGCGCCGCGCCGAATTGGATCGTGACCAGGCTGCACACGGTAATCGCGGCCACGGCCGGCAGACTGATGTAGCCAAGGCTCGCGACACCAGTCTCGGCACTGCCCCAGCCAGCCAGGGCAAAGCCGAGCACGCCGGACCAGGCAATGGCGATGCCGCAGGCGGCCGACGTGCCGACGGCGCGCGCCATGGCCACGTTGCACCAGTTCAGAAACGGCACCGTCACCGCGCCGCCGCCAATGCCGATCAGCGACGACAGCCCGCCGATGAACGTCCCGACCCCGGCCAGTGCCGGCACACCGGGCAATTCCCGTTGGCCGCTGGGCTGGCCGCCGGTGATCAGGCGCAGTGCAATCAGCAGCAGCGCCACGCCGACGATGCGCTGCAGCACCAGGCTGCTGAGGAAATGGGCAATCCAGGCGCCCAGCAGCCCGCCGAGCACCAGCCCCGGCGCCAGGCTCAACACCACCCGCCAGAGTACGCCGCCGCGGCGATGATGGGCGCGCGCCGAAAGAATGGAGTTGATGCAGATGGAACCCAGCGACGTGCCCACCGCCATTTGCGTGAGCACGCTTGAGCCCACGCCCAGTTTGGGCAGCAGATAAATCAGCGCCGGCACCAGGATGGCGCCACCGCCGATGCCCAGCAATCCCGCCAGAACGCCCACGATCGCACCGAGGGCACACAGTAATGCGATTGCCATTATCATCGATCGTATGCTAACTGAGCGCAGTCTTGCGGTACACTCAAGCGTGCTTTTGCAGTGCCACCCGGGGGAGCACTCCACCCGAAGGAATAGTTGATGCCTTCAAGCATGCTCGAACAACCAACCTTGCCCAAAACATTTTTCAGTGCCCTGTTTCTGCTGTTGCTTGTTGCGGCCGCGCCTGCCGCCTGGGCGGCGGAGCGCGGCGATCGCGCCGGCCAGCGGGTGCTGTTTCGCACCCTGGAGGCCGCGGCCCGCAACGGTGCGCTGGCACCGGACGACGCCCGGCTGGCGGCGCTGCGCGATTATCCCTTGTATGACTACGTGATTGCCGCCGATCTGCGTTATCGGCTCAAGCATCATGCCAATGCCGCCCTGGATCGGGAAATGGCCGAGTTCATCGACCAGCACCCCGACCTGCCGCCGGCCCAGCGCCTGCGCAGCCCGTGGCTGAAAAGCCTGGCCAAGCGCAAGCGCTGGCAGCAGTTATTGGCCCACAGCCGCGACGACGACAGCGGCGCTAATCTGTGCCGCGCGGTGCATGCGCGCATCGCCCTCGGCCAGGCACCACAGAGCGCGGCGCTGGCATTGTGGCGGGTCGGCAAGAGCCAGCCTGACGCCTGCGACCCGGTCTTCGACTGGCTCGACCACCAGGGCCTGCTGACGGGCGCGGAAATCCAGCGGCGCGCCAGGCTGGCCTATCTCGCCGGCCAGTACGGCCTGGTGCGCTACCTGACGCGCAAGCTGCCGGCAGCGCGGCGCGACACGGTCGAGCAGTGGCTGGCCGTGATCGACGACCCGGGCAAGCTGCGCACCAGTGCCGGCCTGCCCGATGACATCCTCGCCAAGGCGTTCAAAAGCTATGCCCTGCGCCACTGGAGCGCCGCTGCCCGGCTGTATCCGCAACTGGTCGAGCGGCTGCAGCCGGGGCCACAAGCGCGCTACGAAATGCAGCACTACATCGCCCTGCTGTTTGCCCAGGATCATCGCCCCGAAGCGCTGCTCTGGTTCGCCCGCCTCGATCCGGCGCGCATGGACGATCATACCCGTGGCTGGCAGGCGCGCGCGGCCATCCAGCAACAGCGCTGGCCGCTGGTCATCGATGCCATTCGCGCCATGCCCGCAGAGCAGGCCAACGAAGAGGAATGGCAATACTGGCGCGGCCGCGCCTTGCTGGCAATCGGCGACGATGACCAGGCGCGGCAAATCCTGGAACCACTTGCCCGCGAGCGCTCCTATCATGGCTATCTTGCCGCCGATCTGCTGGACATGGGCTACAGCTTCAATGAGCGCCCGCTGCCGGCCAACAATGCCGCGCGCAACAGGATTCTGGCCAAGCCCGCCCTGGCCCGGGCCGCGGAGCTGCACGCGCTCGATCGCGGCTGGCAGTTCCGCCTGGAATGGAACGCGCTGATCCGCCACCTCGAGGCGGACGAATTGCGCGAGGCGGCCCGACTGGCGGCCCAGCGCGGCTGGTATTCACGCGCCATCATCACCCTGGCGCGGAGCAATTACTGGGATGATCTCGATATTCGCTATCCAACGCCGTTTCTTGAACAAATCGAGGATGCGGCAGCGCTGGGTAATCTCTCGGCAGCTTATATCCTCGCCATCATGCGCACCGAAAGCCTGTTTGTGCCCACGGCCGTCTCGCCTGCCGGAGCCGTCGGCCTGATGCAACTCATGCCGGGCACGGCGGCGCTGATGGCAGGCAAGCTCGGCATGGCCAAACCATCGCGCCTGGCGCTGTATCAGCCGACCACCAACATCCGCCTTGGTACCGGCTATCTGCAGCGCATGCTGGCGCGCTTCGGCGGCAACCCCGCGCTGGCGGCGGCCGCCTACAACGCCGGGCCCGGCAAAGTGCAACACTGGCTGCCGCAAACTGATGACCTGGCGCCAGCAATCTGGATCGCGAATATCCCGTACACGGAAACCCGCAAATACGTGCAAAACGTGCTCGCCCACATGATGGTATTCCGCTATCGCCTGGGCGCCGGGCCGCTGTCGCTGTCGCGGCAATTGCCGGCGGTGCAGAGCCACTATCTACGAGAATCCTGATGCAGACCTATCTGGTTGGCGGCGCCGTGCGCGACGAATTGCTCGGCCTTGCAGCGAGCGAGCGTGACTGGGTCGTGGTCGGCAGCACGCCGCAGGCGATGCAGGCCGCCGGCTACACGCCGGTGGGCCGCGATTTCCCGGTGTTCCTGCACCCCGAAACCAAGGAGGAATACGCACTGGCGCGCACCGAGCGCAAGTCGGGCCACGGCTATCACGGCTTCGTCTTCCAGGCCGGCTCCGATGTCACGCTGGAACAAGACCTGCGCCGGCGCGATCTCACCATCAATGCCATGGCGCGTGCTCCCGATGGCAGCCTGATCGACCCCTTCGGCGGCCAGCAGGATTTACAGCGGCGCGTCCTGCGCCACGTGTCGCCCGCGTTTGTCGAAGACCCGCTGCGCATTCTGCGCCTGGCGCGCTTCTATTGCCGCTTTGCGCCACTCGGCTTTCAGGTCGCGGCGGAAACCATGGCCTTGCTGCGGCGCATGGTCACGAGCGGCGAAGTCGATCACCTGGTGCCGGAGCGTGTGTGGGCCGAAACCGAGCGCGCGCTGCTGCACGACGAGCCGCAGCTGTTTTTTTATCTGCTGCGCGAATGCGGTGCGCTGGCGCGCCTGTTCCCGGAACTGGATGCTCTGTTCGGCGTGCCGCAGCCCATGGAACATCACCCGGAAATCGACAGCGGCGTGCATACGCTGCTGGTGCTTGGGCAAAGCGCTGCCATGCAGGCACCGCTGGTGGTGCGCTATGCGGCGCTGTGCCACGACTTCGGCAAAGCCAGGACACCGCCGCAGAAATGGCCGGCGCATCACGGCCACGAAGAAGCCGGCGTGCCGCTGGCCGAAGCCTGCAGCAGACGCCTGCGCGTGCCCCGGCAAATCCGCCAGGAGGCCATGCTGGCGACCCGCTGGCACACGCATGTGCACCGCTTTGCGGTGCTGCGCCCAGGCACGGCGCTGAAACTGTTCGAGGCGCTGGATGCATTTCGCCGTCCGCAGCGGCTGGCGCACCTGCTGCAGGTATGCGAAGCGGACGTGCGCGGGCGCGTCGGCTTTGAGCAGCGCGCCTACGTGCAGCCGGCGCTGGTGCGCGCCGCGTTTGCCGCCGCCACCGCGGTGGATGCGCAGAAATTCGCCGCCGCCGGCCTGCAGGGCGCGGACATCGCCGCCGCTCTGCGCCGCGCGCGCCTGGCCGCCATTGCCCGCACCGGCAACGAGGATGCCGTGTAGGCGCACGACATGCCAGTATTGTTGCTTGAGACACACCCATGACGCAGCCCGCCGCTTCGCCCGCAGCAGTTTTCATTACCGGTGCTGGGCGCAATCTCGGCGCTTACATGGCGCAACACCTGCATGCTGCGGGCCAGCCGGTGATCGCGCATTATCGCAGCAGAACCACGCAAACCGCCGCTCTGGCCGCTGCGGGTGTAGACTTGGTGCAAGGCGATTTCAGCGCTGCCGAGGCGATTGCCGCGGTTGCGGCCAAGGTGCAGGAGGCAGCGCCGCGGCTGCGCGCGATCATCCACAACGCCTCGGCGTTCGCGCCGACCGCAGCAGCCGATCTGGCGGCCGCGCGCCAGATGCAGGAGTACTTCACCGTGCACATGTTGGCGCCGTTCCTGCTCAACCGCCTGCTGGCCGCGAACCTCGCCGGCAGCGCCGAGGAGCCGGCCGACATCATCCACATCACCGATATTTATGCCGACAATCCGGCGGTCGAGTTCGACAGCTATTGCGCCACCAAGGCCGGCCTGCAGAATCTGGCATTGTCGGCGGCCAAGCACCTGGCGCCGGCCATCAAGGTCAACGTCATTCAACCGGGGCCGATTCATTTCCAGGACTGGCACGATACGATCCAGCGCCAGCGGGTGCTGGCGGCAACCCCGCTGGCGCGCACGGGCGGCGCGGCGGCCATCTTAACCGCCGTCAAAGGCATACTCGCCAACCCGTTCCAGACCGGCGCCATCATCAGCGTCGATGGTGGCCGGCGCCTGACCGGGCGCTGAAAGTGTGTTGACGATCAATCGGCCAACGCCATGGGTGTCAAGGGCTGTTCACTGGCGTCGAACGCAGCCCAGAGATCGCGATAACGGCTGCCGAGCACCGGGTGGCGCCCATCCGGCAACAGCTCCGCCAGCGGCTTGAGCACGAACGCGAAGCGCAGGATGTCCACGCGCGGCACCTGCAAATCCGCCGTCTCCAGCACATGCTCGCCATACAGCAGCAAGTCCAGGTCCATGGTCCGCGAACGCGTCCTGTCGCTGTGCGGGCGCCCACATTGCTGTTCTATGGCACGCAGCGCATGCACCAGGTCCAGCGCCGCCAGGTCGGTGTCGAAACCCACCACGAGATTGCCGAACATGGCGCCGTCGAAGCCGATGGCCGGACAGGCGTAAATGGTCGAAACCTGCAGGGTGCCAAAGCGCTGGCGCAGCAGGCGCAGGGCCTGGGCAATATGCCGGCGCGGCTCGATGTTGCTGCCCACGCCGATGAAAACCTGCTCGCTGGTTGCTGCCATCACCCCTGCTTCCCGCTTGTCTTGTGTCACATGCCGCGGTCCATGCTAAACGATGCCAATGATTGCCGGATTGCAGATATGCGCCGTTATTGTGCCTGCGCCCGACCAGCAGGCATCATGGCGGTTCGCCAAAAACAGAGACATCAGTGCTGGCACGAATGCTGCCCGGATTGTCGCTCCAGTGCAGCACCAGTGGCCGCTCGCCCACCGTAGTCCCGGCCACGGCAAACACGGCCGGCGCCGCCGGCGCGCGCCGCGGTTGCGGGCTTTGGCGAACAAAGTCCAGCAATTCGCGGATCGTCACCATGATGTACGGCGGCTCATCGAGCTGCGGCAGCGGCGCTTGCAAATCCATGGCCGCGAGAATGTCGAGATCAAGCGGCCGATTGGCCACTTTGCTCATGGGATCCGTGCGATCGCGCCCCAGCGCTGTTTCCAGCGCATTGAACTGGCGTTTCAAATCCTGCTCGTCACTCGTGCGCGGCAGCAGCATGGCCATGTTGATGAAATCCAGATCGGATTGCATGCCGCGCGGCCGGGTCCACTGGGCGCTGCTCACAATCAAGGTCCGATGCCGGCGCAGCAGATGCTGCAGCGCCAGGCCGATGTTTTCCGCCGGCGCGATATTACTGCCTATGCCGACAAGCTGCCACATGAAATCAGCATAGCAGTTTGTGCCAGCTGGCAGGGTCTTGTCGCGCCCGCTTGCGCTGGATGACTGTTTTTATGGCCGCATCTCTGGTTCCTGCCTTTCGACCGGCACTTGCTACCGCCGCTCCAGCGTGACCGTGGGGCTGACCATGCCTTCTATGTCGATGCTTTTGGTGACGCTGATCTGCAGCCAGCGCAAATCGAATTCCTGCCACAACTCGTCGGCCAGGCCACCGGCAAACTCCTCCAGCAGCCGGCGCGGCTGGCGCCGAGCAAAGGCGCGCACGCGGATGACGACGGCGGCATAGTCCAGATAATGCTCACCCGCCGGGGCCTGCGCCGGCACCAGCGCCAGCGCGACATTCAGCGTTTGTGGCTGCTCGTGCTCCCAATCGTAAACACCGATGTAGGTGGGCACCTTGATATCGGGCACGCGAATCGACCAGTGGTCTTGGCTCATGCCTGCTCCAGGATTGGGTCCGGCGGTGGTGTCAGCTCAGTCAGCGGCCAGCGCGCACGCGCATCGACGGCCGTGATGCCGGGGCGCATGTCGCCCGCCCGCAGCCAACCGACGAGCGCAATCATGGCCGCGTTGTCGGTGCAGAACTCGTGGCGCGGAAAATGCAAGGCAACCCCATCGCGCCGGCATTGCTCGCCCAACATCGTGCGCAGATGCTGGTTGGCGCCGACACCGCCAGCCACCACCAGGCGCTTGCAGCCGGTTGCCCGCAACGCGCGCCGGCATTTGCCGGCCAGGGTTTCCACCACCGCCTGCTCGAAACTGGCGGCAATGTCGGCATGATCCGCCGCACCACCGGCCTTGACCGCCAGCATGACCGCCGTTTTGAGCCCGGAAAAGGAGAAGTCCAGGCCCGGGCGGCGCAGCATCGGGCGCGGGAAGTCGTAGCGCTCGCGCACACCCTGCTGCGCCAGGCGCGCCAGTGCCGGGCCGCCGGGATAGCCCAGGCCGAGAATCTTGGCGGTCTTGTCGAACGCCTCGCCCACGGCATCATCCAGGCTTTGCCCGAGCAGATGATAGTCTCCCACCGCGCGCACTTCGACCAGCATGGTGTGGCCGCCGGAAACCAGCAGTGCCACGAATGGGAACGCGGGCGGATCGCGCTCCAGCAGCGGCGACAGCAAGTGCCCTTCCATGTGATGCACGCCTAGCACCGGCACATCCAGGCTCATGCCCAGCCCGGCGGCCACCGTGGCGCCCACCAGCAGCGCGCCGACCAGGCCGGGGCCGCGGGTGTAGGCAATGCCGTCGATGCGCCTGCAATCGGCAGCAACACGCACCTGATCGAGCAGCGGCAGCAGCTTGCGGATGTGATCGCGCGAGGCCAGCTCCGGCACCACGCCGCCATAGTCCGCATGCAGCGCCACCTGGCTGTGCATGGCATGCGCCAGCAGACCGTGATTGCCGTACAGTGCCACCGCCGTTTCGTCGCAGGAGGATTCGATGCCGAGAATGGTGCGACCGACAGTGGTCGGCTTGTGAGCAGGGCTTTGCAAAATAAGGCAATGAAGCATAGAATATATTGCCTCATTTTAACGGGCACCTGCGCTTTCTGCACGTGCCCACAACCAGCCACGGAGAGTGATTGCTTAATGCCTAGCGTACGAGTGAAAGAAAATGAGCCGTTCGAGGTCGCACTGCGCCGCTTCAAACGTAGTTGCGAAAAAGCGGGAGTCGTCACCGAAGTACGCCGTCGGGAATTTTTCGAAAAACCCTCGCAGGTGCGCAAGCGCAAGCGCGCGGCCGCCGTCAAGCGTTATGCCAAGCGCCTGCAGCGTGAACAACAACGCTTCACGCGCCAGTACTAAACCATCCCCCAACCGCCACCAGGCATGGCGGGCAGTGTAGCAATAAATCATGTCCCTGAAGGATCAGCTGCGCGATGACATGAAGCGCGCCATGCGCGAGCGTGACAAGGCACGCCTGCCCGTCATTCGCATGCTGCAGGCAGCGATCAAGCAGCGCGAAGTCGATGACCAGACCGAACTGGACGATACGGCTGTACTCGCCGTCATCGACAAGATGGTCAAGCAGCGGCGCGATGCCGAGGCCCAATACCAGGCCGCCGGCCGCACCGAGTTGGCGGCAGCCGAGGCCGCTGAAATCGCGGTGTTGCAAGCCTATTTGCCGGCGCAGTTGACGCCTGCGGAAATCGACCAGGCGATCACGGCGGCCATCGACGAAACCGGCGCCTCGTCCATGCGCGACATGGGCCGGGTCATGGGCGTGCTCAAGCCTCGCCTGCAAGGACAGGCCGACATGGGCGAGGTCAGCAAGCGGCTGAAATCTCGGCTACAGTAGTCCCTGAGTTCGGTTATCCATCGCTTATCCAGGGGATCTGGAGATGGCTGCGCAGCGCTTGCATTCATGAGCCGCATTCCCGACGACTTCATCGACAGCGTGCTGGAGCGCACGGACATCGTGCCTCTGATTGAGGCGCGCGTGCCGCTCAAGAAAACGGGGCGCGAGTACCAGGCGCGCTGTCCGTTCCACGACGAGAGAACACCATCGTTCACCGTGTCGCCGCAAAAGCAGTTTTATCACTGCTTTGGTTGCGGTGCGCATGGCACGGCCATCAGCTTCCTGATGGAATACGATCGCATGGAGTTCCGCGATGCGATCGAGCTGCTGGCACAGCAGGCGGGCCTGGAAATGCCCCAGGGCGACCAACAGCGCGGCCAAGACGGCTCTCGCTTGGCGCCATTGTATGAAGCCATGGAGCAGGCCGGCAGATTTTATCGGCAGGCGCTGCGCCGCGCGCCGCAGCCAATCGACTACCTGAAACGCCGAGGCATTACCGGCGCCACCGCGAAGCAATTCGCCCTCGGTTACGCGCCCGACGACTGGCACAGCCTGCAGCGCCTGCCGGACCGGAGTGCGGCGATTCGCGCCGGGCTGCTGATCGAGCGCGAGGATGGCAGAACTTGGGATCGCTTTCGCAATCGCATCATGTTCCCGATTCGCGACACGCGCGGGCGCATCATCGCCTTTGGTGGGCGCACACTGGGCGAAGACAGGGCCAAATACCTCAACTCGCCCGAAACACCGCTGTTTCACAAATCGCGACACATGTACGGCCTGTATGAGGCCCGGCAGGCTTTGCGGGAATTACCGCGCCTGTTGGTGGTCGAAGGCTATATGGATGTCATTGCCCTGGCCCAGCACGGTTTCGCCAACACCGTGGCCACGCTGGGCACCGCAACCACAGCGGAACAGTTGAATCTGCTGTTCCGCCATACCGACGAAGTCATGTTCTGCTTCGACGGCGATGCAGCAGGCGAGCGCGCGGCGCAAAAGGCCATGCACGAAAGCCTGCCGGTGATGCGCGGCGCGCGCCGGGTGCGGTTTTTGTTCCTGCCCGCGGGTGAAGATCCCGACAGCCTGGTACGCGGCGCGGACGGCCCGGCGCGCCTGCAGGCCGCCATCGAGCAGGCGCAACCATTGTCTGCATTGCTGTTGCAACACGTGACCGGTGGCGCTCCGGAGCTGGCGACACCGGAGCAGCTCGCACAGGTGAAGGAGCGGGCCAGGCCATTGTTCGCGGCCATGCCGCCGGGCACGTTTCGCGAGGAAATGGGCAAAGAGCTGGCACGGCTGACGCGGGACGAGCCGGAGCCGCTGCTGGTAGAGCTCACCAGCCGCCGGGACACTGCCGCACAAACCGCCGACAATGCACGCGCGATTCGAGTCACGGCTGCCTCCACAGCGCTGCAATTGCTGCTGCACGACCCAGCGCTGGCGCAGCAGGTCGACGACACCGCAGCCTTGCGCGCAAGCTCGGTGCGCGGTGCCGAATTGGTTGCCGACGCGGTTGAATTTTTCCGCGCCAACCCAATCATATCCTTGGCAAGATGGCTGGAGCGCTACCGTGATCAGCCCATCTTCGAACGATTACAGCTGATTGCCGTTACGCCACCGCCCGGAGACGATGCCGACCAGCATCGCCAGGCGTTCATGGACAGCATTCGGCAAATACTGCAATCCAATAGGCAGGAGCAGTTGCGCGAACGCTACAACGCGCTTCTTGCAAGTCAATCCACGCGCCGGCTGGATGATGATGAAGCACAGGAACTGCGCGCGATTCTGGCGCAGCTCAAGCCAGGTTAAGAGGCTGCGCGACATTGGTCTTTTAACATACAACTGGCAGCCACGCAAATCAATTGATATACTGAAGGATTCACGCCTGAATCTTCAGCCATGCACGGCCCCAACCAGCGGTTCTACATGAGCAAAGACAAGAAATCCCAACTCCGGCTACTCATTGCACACGGCAAGCAGAAAGGTTACCTGACTTACGCCGAGGTCAATGACACCTTGCCGGACGATATCGTCGATCCTGAACAAATCGAGGATATCGTCAACATGATCAGTGACATGGGCATCACGGTGTACGAGACGGCACCGGATGACGACAGCCTGTTGCTGTCTGAAACCACAGTCAACGAAGATGACGACGCGGCGGAAGAAGCCGCCGCCACACTGGCCGCGCTCGACCCGCAGCTGGGCCGCACGACCGACCCGGTGCGCATGTACATGCGCGAAATGGGCACGGTCGAGCTGCTCGACCGCGAAGGCGAGATTCGCATCGCCAAACGCATTGAGGAAGGGCTGGCGGAAATGATGTACGCCCTCGCCTACTTCCCCTCCACCACCGGTCGCCTGCTGGAGCTGCACGACGAGCTGGTGGCCAACAAGAAGCGCATGAGCGATCTGCTGGTCGGTTTTGTCGATCCTGAAACCGGCGATCCGATCGTGACGGCGCAGAGCGAGGAAGACGAAGAAGGCGCTGCCGCGAACAGCGGCGAGCCCGACCCGCAAGAAGTGGCCGCACAGTTCAAGAAGCTGCGCAAGCTGCACAAGGCGGCAGTGCAGCAGTTGCAAACGCATGGCCGTGACGACGAGCGTACGGAAGAGGCCTTGGCCACCCTGGCCACGCAATTCATGCGCTTCAAGCTGACCAACAAGTATCAGGACGATATCGCCCTGCAACTGCGCACCACCATGCTGGACATTCGCAGCACCGAGCGCGCAATGCTCAAGATCTGCGTCACCGAAGGCGGCATGCCACGGCGCGATTTCATCCGCCAATTGCCCGACAACCTGACCAACGACGCCTGGCTGGACAAATTGATCCGAGCCAAGCGGCGTTATTCATCCACCATCCGAGCGCGGCGCGAAGACCTCGAACGGGCGCAGGAACACATACGCCAGATCGAAGCCGAAAACGACATGACCATCGCCCAGATCAAGGAGATCAACCGGCGCATGTCGATCGGCGAAGCCAAGGCGCGGCGGGCGAAAAAGGAAATGGTCGAGGCCAACCTGCGCCTGGTCATCTCCATCGCCAAGAAATATACCAACCGCGGCCTGCAATTTCTCGATCTGATCCAGGAAGGCAACATCGGCCTGATGAAGGCGGTCGACAAGTTCGAATACCGCCGTGGCTACAAGTTCTCGACCTACGCCACCTGGTGGATTCGCCAGGCCATCACGCGCTCGATTGCCGACCAGGCGCGCACCATCCGCATCCCGGTGCACATGATCGAGACCATCAACAAGCTCAACCGCATCTCGCGGCAAATGCTGCAGGAGATGGGCCGCGACCCGACCCCGGAAGAGCTGTCCGAACGCATGGAAATGCCCGAGGACAAGGTGCGCAAGGTGCTCAAGATCGCCAAGGAGCCGATCTCCATGGAGACACCGATCGGCGACGACGACGATTCGCACCTGGGCGACTTCATCGAGGACGCCAATGCCATCGCGCCGGACGAATCCGCCTCCGGTCAGTCGTTGCGCGAAGCCACCCACAACACGTTGGCGAGCCTGACCCCGCGCGAAGCCAAGGTGCTGCGCATGCGTTTCGGCATCGACATGAACACCGACCACACGCTGGAAGAAGTCGGCAAGCAGTTCGATGTCACCCGCGAGCGCATCCGCCAGATCGAAGCCAAGGCCCTGCGCAAGCTGCGCCACCCTTCGCGGGCGAC